>JAESFM010000203.1_pt1 | contig 17096 bp, 15 predicted proteins | sample 9266171 | NCBI WGS metagenome assembly JAESFM01 (sample SAMN14505069, study PRJNA617099) | algae metagenome | isolation source: Hassallia sp. WJT32-NPBG1 and co-occurring heterotrophs from well developed... | place: USA: Mojave Desert, Joshua Tree National Park, California | collected 2006-06-22
TCCATGGCGGATGTGGCACAGCCTGAGGGTGAAACGGCTTGGTCTCGACACCCAAATCCGTAAACGCAATCAGCCGCTTACGCTACATCCGCCAGCCGATATCCCGACGTCCGATGAATAAGACGGGTTAGGTTGACGCCGGTGACAGTCAGCAGCCGTTTGGCCGCAGGGTCACCGATCGCCATTTGGGCGATGTCCTTGTCGAGGGCGCCAAGGTCCTCACCCAGGCGGTCGAGTTCCCACAGATGCCGCTCGATCGCTCCCCGCTCGTTATCCGGCAGCACCTGCTGCCCGAGCCAGATCCGATCCAGCCGAACAGGTCGGCATGCGGGCAGGGCGGGACCAGATGCGCCTGCAGGATGGCAAGCGTCTCGTTCTTGACCCGCGTCCGGTGCTGCACGACCTGGTTGCGCCGCGCCACCAGCCGATGAAGCCGCTCGGTGTCGGCGTCGGGCACTCAGACCTCGGGCAGGAAGCCCGCGGCTCGGAGCGAGGAAAGCACCCCGGCGTCGATCTTGCCGGTCTTGACCTGGGCGTGCGCGATTGCTTAGACCTGCAGCGGGTTGGCCACGATCACCCGGGCAACATACGGCCCAAGCACCCGCACCACCGCTATCGCGTTGCCGGTCGCCTCGACCACGACCTCGTCCGTATTGGCCAGGGTTCAGCCGAAGCCTTCCAGGCCGGAGCGAGTCATATCGACCCGCCCTGTCGGGCGCAATCGCCCATCCTCCCAGATTACCACCTCTGCGAAGGTGCGGTGGATGTCCACGCCAATCACACGTCCCATCGCATGCTCCTCTCCAGCAGTTCAGACGGGAGCAAGTGGGCAACACGACAACTACGGATCCGCGCTCACGGCGCAACCGGGTAAGTCGCAGGGGCGGCCAGCTACTAACGCGAGCTCTCGGCTCATCGAATACATTGGCCTACCCACCTTGCGTGCTCCCGGTGCCCCTCGTCTCGGATGGTCACACCTTACATCAGGATCGAAGCCATCCCAGCCGGAAGAGACAGGCATCGCGGTCTACATACCGGTTACCAACCCCATCGAGCGGCTCAACGGCGAGATCAAGCGCCGCACCGACGTGGTCGGCATCTTTCCCAACGAAGCCGCCGTCATCAGGCTCGTCGGCGCACTGGTGCTCGAGCAATCCGACGAATGGGCTACCCAGCGCTCGCGCTACATGGCGCTGGAGACCATCAGCGCCGTGAGCGATACTCCAGCCGTCAGCCTGCCAGTTGCCGCTGTCTGACGCCGCGGCACAGCCCGCCAGGAGCATCACTCGTACACCACGCCGTGGGGCACGACCCCACGCCATTTTCGGTCGATGTCAATTCGCGGTGGAAATGCCAACTCCCACTCCAAGTTGTAGGTTAGGCTCAGATTCGGATTGTGGAATGGATCCGCGAAGCACAATTCAGCCCATTCCCTTCGCATTCGTTGCACCTCCTCGGCCTCGAAAAGCTGCCGCTCTCCTGCGTAATGCGACCCATAAGTCTGAAGCTCGTGGTGGTGCAGCTCAGCTTGCGGCGCGTAAACGATGGAGTAGCCCGCCTTGCCAACCCGCAAAGCGAAGTCGACATCGTTGAAGGCACTAGGATACAGCCTGTCGAGACCTCCTACCTCCGTATAGAGCCACCGGCGCACAAGCATGCAAGCCGCAGTCACGGCCGACAGCTCCTGTGCTATGATGGCCCGGAACATGTAGCCGGGCTCGGCCGCGGGCAGATAGCGATGAGCATGGTCGCAGAGGCCGGACAATCCCATAATGACACCGCCATGCTGTACGCGCTGGTCCGGGTAGAGAAGCCTGGCGCCGACAATTCCGACTTGAGGATCTTGCAGGAATGAAGCCAGCCAGCGCAGCCAGTCGCGCCGGATCGGCACCACGTCATCATTCAACAGCAGGATATGTTCGCCGGTAGTGCGCGCCGCAACTCGATTGTTGGCTTCGGAGAAGTTAAAATGTGGCGCCTCAAGTAGTGCTACCGTCACGTTCGAATAGCGCTTGAGCGCCTCGGCATTCGCACGCTGCCGGACGTCTAACGGTCCAGGCTGCATGACCGCGACGTGAATATCGAAATGAGGATGGTCCGTGCCATCCAGTACGGCGCAGATACAAGAAAGGGAATGCGGTTGTCGGAGGGTGGAGGGGATGATGATTGTAATCCGTTCCTCCGGCTTGGGTTCACGCATCCGAAAGGTAAGTGGCCAGGTCGGAACCGGGGCGATTCCTGGCCCGCCGCCGCGAAGATGCTGCTCAACAACTTCGGCAAGCAAACTGGGCGGCGCCGCCTCCGTGTCCGGCCTGCGATGCGTGAGGATGAAGGGAATCCGCTTGCTGAAGGACCGTGCCCCAGTTCGCTGACGGGCGAGCCAGACAGTCAACCGCACGACTTCCGCCCATTCCGTGATCTCCGGCGCGTCTCGCAAAAACGTCGAGCGCTGCGCCAGCCATAGGCCACGCGAAAGCACGCCTGACAGCATCATCATGTGGTTAGGCTCAGGCTTGAACTTGGGCGCTTGCCGCACGCCGTCAGTCGAAACTTCGTCCTCGTCCACAATGGCGAGCTCGGGGTAACCGAGATAGTCGAGTTGCTCAGCCGCAAGCCGTGTGGCATGCAGCGGCAACAACTCACCGGCCTGAAGAAAGCCGATGTAATCCGTGGCCAGCCCCTCAACGAGGTGGCGCAGAGTGCACTCTGGCGCCGGTGCGACGACCGCATAAGCAGGACCGCCCCACTGAGCCTTCAAGCTCCGAAGCGTGGCCTTCAATGCCTCCGAGGTTTGCTGCCTTGAAAAGATTAGGTATCCAATCGAAGGGGTCTTGGACCGCGCCGAAAAATCTTTGGCAGACCAATGGTCGAACAAGGCCAGCCAGGTGGAGTATTCGTATCGCGGGGTATTTGCCTCGGACGCCAGCCTCGCAAGAAACTGCCGTATGCGACTGCGAGCCGCCCCAGGCCGGAACCAGTCTCCCTGCCTCCAGCTCCGCAGCGTCTGCCTGGGAGAAGTGAGGACCAAATGCGCGGAGGCCTGCGCACGGGAGAGAGGATGGAAGGTAAGCCGTCCCTGCCGCATGTCTTCCGCCTGCGGTCCCACTGCGAAAAGGCGTACTTCCACCGCTCTTTCGGGGATGAAGAGGATGAGCCGATACGTGTTGCACTTTGGCCGAGCGGTGGCGGAACCGCGCAGGTAGAAATGTCCGCCAATCGATTCGGCCCGCTCATCATGCAAAGTGACGTAGGGGATCGTCACATCGCCTGGGATAGAAGCCTGAAGCGTGATCCGGGTCCAACGTCCCCGCATCGGTTCGTCCAACTTCAAGACTCGGATCAGCGAAGGCCTATGACTCACGCGAGCGGTCCTGTGCTGCGCAGGGCCAACGGCGCCGGCTGGCAGGCACTTGCGATCCACTCCGCCGTACCGCGCAGGCCCTGCATCCACTCTGTCCGCGCTTCCCAGCCAAGCTCGCGGCGAATCAGCGCCACGTCCAACACATTGGTGGGAACGTCCACCGCCCGGCCCGGCCAGTGCAAAATCTCGGCACCCTTGGTACCAAGAACCGTGTCGACGGAAGCGACCACGTCCAGGACAGATCGCCCTATTCCGGAGCCGACATTCAGAACGCTATATGAGCCCTTATAAGCGGCAGCGCGCAGCATGGCGTCCACCAAATCATCGATATGGAGGAAGTCCCGTACGATACGGCCGTCACCCCAGATCTCCACCGGCCTGCGTGCCAAACGCCGCTGGATCAACGTGGCTATCAAGCCTTGGCCACGATCGGGAATTTGGAAGGGCCCATACGGATTTGAGGCACGCAGTATCATCACCCGCGTGCCATATCGATAAGTCTGAAGACCGAGGTGCTTCTCCATGAGAAGCTTGTGGATGCCATAGGCGGAGATCGGATCCGTCGGATGAGCTTCGCTGATCGGCAAACTTTGCGGCACACCATAGACTGTACCGCCGGACGAGATGTAGACGATGCGCCGGACACCCGCCGTCTGGCACAACCCGAGCAGGTCGACTGACGCAGCCACATTCGAACGCAGGTCTTCGGCAGGGTCACGCTCCGCATGGGCCGGGATACTGGCACCGAGAAGATGAAAGACGGTGTCGACGCCCTCAAGCGCGCCGGCCAGCGTGGCGCGGTCGGAAAATTCGGCGGAGATCCAGCGAATGGGCGGTAGCGCCGCCGGAAAAGCCGGGGCGTGGCCATAGCCGCAAACGGATGCGCCGGCAACGCTCAGCACGCGGCAGAGGTTGATGCCTATGAAGCCACCCGCCCCGAGGACGAGGCACTCCGTGCCGGCCAAGCCGGGGCCGGTGGGGTTCGAATTGTGGGTCAAGGCTGCGCTCGGAGGAACTGCTCCATGTCCCCCACCATCCGCCCGAAAGTGAATCGGCCTCCTGCCGCCTGCCCCCCCGCCGAAAGCCGGGCGCGAAGGGTTGGATTACCAGCCAGCCGAGTAACGGCGCGCGCGAGGTCCGCGGCGTTACCCTTTTCGAACAGAAGGCCGGACGCGTCCTCCCGGACGATTTCGACATTCCCGCCAACCCGCGAAGCGACGGTGGGTATCCCGCAGGCGAGGGCGTGGATCAGGGTTAGGGAGAAAGGCTCGTAAAGGGAGGGGAACAGGTAGATATCATGCGCGTCGAACAGCGCGGGCAGCTCGTCCTCTCGAACCGTAGAGTGCCTCTCGATCAGCTCGCTTTTGCCACTTTGCTCCACGACCTCGGCGAAGCGTGTCATATAGACCGTGTCCTGGCTGTCACCGACGATCGTCAGCGTGACGCGCTCCACGCCAATCGACTGCGGATCGAGCAGTGCCAATGCCTCCACCGCGGTATCCGCCCCCTTCAGATCCACCAGCCGTCCAGCAAAGAGGAGGCGCAGCGTGCCTGCCCGCGCCAGTCGCGTTCGGTCGGGCATGATGCCTGGCTCACGTACCGCTTGGCGCACGCCGTTATGGATGACGCGGTAGGTGCGGAAGGGCAAGCCACCCGCCGCGTAGAAGTCGCGCATGAAGAAGGAGCCGAAGATGGCCTCGAGCTTTCGTGGCGGCTTGGATCCGACCAAGCGCAGCAGCGCCCGCTTCACACGCCCGGCCAGGGGACGCCAGGCAGGCGGTGCGGGAGGAGGGATGAAGGGCACGCTGCCATGGACGACATCGCGGAAGAAGTTGCTGACGAAGGTGGGATTGCGCATTACCAGTAGCCAGTTGTCGGTCAGCATGGCTACGGTGCGGTAGGGACTGGCCACGAGTGCGTCCAAGATGGAGGCATCAAGGAAGAAGAGGTTCCAGGCGAAGACGACATCCGGGCGCAACTCGTCCAGAACGCGGTTTAGCGTCGCGCGATTGCGTGCGCTGACCAGAGCGCGATCTTCGGCCGTGCCGGGAAAGGGCGTGTAGATGTCTGCGCCGGTGAGCAACTCCAACTCGCGGAGGATGCGCTGGCCGTGGTAGTCCGCGACCGCGTTGCCGAAGCTGCTCGTGAGCACCGTCACCTCGTGCCCACGCGCCGCCAGCTCCGACGACACCTCGTGACACAACCGCTCATAGCCGCCCACCACATTGGGTGGATAAAGATTACTGAGGACCAGAATGCGCATCAAACCCAACCTGCCATCCGCGCGCTGAAGGCTTTGTCCGCCAGCAGCGGCCCGGTGTCCAGCCGCCCGCCGCCGTTGTGTCGCAAGTAGGCCATACAGGGATGTACGGCACGGGCGAGGTCATGGCGCTTGAGCACCTCCTCGATGTCCGCTGCAGCGTCCCAATCCGGCGCGGGCGCTCCGGGACGGTCCCAAAGCAAGGTGAGGTAGGCGGCAGCGGAGGCAGCCCATTCCCAACGCACGCGCCTGTGATCCTCCGAAATAGTGTTACTGTCATGCATGCGGTAGCGCAGCAGCTCTTCATTCACCAACGAGACGCGGTGTCCGAGCGCGAGAGCACGCAGGACGAAATCTAGGTCATGGGTGTAGCGCAGTGCTGCGAATTCCCCAATTCGCCCGGTAAGGCTGCGGCGGAAAAGGAAGTTGGAGGTGGTCATCAAGAAATTGCCGTTGACCAGCGAGGCACCCAAATCGCGGCCTGCACGGAAGGCCAGCACCTCGGTATACCATTCATTGACGATTGCCTTGCCCCGCCCGTCCATGAAGGTGATGCCGGACGCCGCGATGTCGGCTTCAGGCTCGGCGTCCAGGCGCAGCGCGAGTGCATCCAGGCGCCCCGGCTCATAGATGTCGTCCGAATTCAGGATCGCGGCAAACTCGCCGGTGCAGTCGCGCAGCCCCGCATTGATAGTGGCGTGAGCACCTTGGTTCGCCTGGGTGCGGAAGCGGATGCGCGGGTCGCTTGCGGCAAGGTCCCGCATCACGCGGGCGGATTCATCCGTGGAGCCGTCATCGATGACGATCAGCTCGCGGAGCACCGCGCCTTGCGCCAGTGCGCTCGCGATCGCCGCTTCGATATAGGCAGCGTGATTGTAGAGCGGCACGACGACGGAGACGCGCGCCGCCCCTGCCGACTTGGCCACGACGGGCGCGGACCGCCGGAACAGGCCGAACAAGCTAGAGCCCCCGTTGCGCGAGCCGCTGGGCCAGGCCGGGCGGCACGCGCGTTACCAGTGGCGCTGGCGTTGTCCGCACCGGCAACAGGACGGGGCCGGTCAGCGCCACGCCGAACTCTCCAAGGAACCGCTCCAGGTCGGCCGGGCTGCGCACGGACAGGATCGTGTCCGTGCCAGCGTAAAGGGCCGGCTGCGCGACCTTCAGCCAGGCATGGCCGCTGCGTTCGCAGGCCAGGAAGTAGAGCCGCTCGATAGCATGTGCGAGCGTGTGGTCTAACTGCGCGCTCTCGGCCGGGAAGTCGTCGAATGAGAGGTTGAGCTCTAGCAACGGCCCCAGCGCGGCGGGGCGGGCCCAGAACATGGAACCTGACGGAAAGTCGAGCGCCCGGACGGGCGAGAGCGCGATACCCATGCGACGGGCCAGCCCCAGCGCCAAGTCGTAATTCCCGTTCCAGCCGAGCCAGCGGCGCACCGATTCGTAATGCTGCGGCGCTACCATCCCGAGCCGCGGCAGGCGCGCAAAGGCGTCGAGGATGCTGGAGACGGCCGTCTTCGAGCCGAGCAGGCTCTCGAACAGGAAACCGCGCCACGGCGCGAGGAAATGCGCGTGGTCCGACTTCTTGGAATGCAGGTGCAACACCAGGTCGTGGTCCGCATGGACATCGGCGAAGCCCACCAGCTTCGGCGCGATGTCGCGGCCCCGGTTCGGCAGGACGCGTACCTCAAGGCGCCCGTCCTCCCAATCCGAGAAGGTCGCGCGGACGGCGTCCGCTTTTTCGGCCGTATCGGTTGAGAGAAAGAGGTCCGCGGGAAGAGGGAGGTTCCGTAGGTAACCCCGCACCTCCCGCCCTACCTCGGGGTGGTAGAGATGGCAGATCACCGCAATGCGCGGCGGCGGCACCTGCAGCGGTGAGAAGTCGAAGGGGATGGCCAGGCTGAAATCGGCCTCGGCCGGGCGGCTGGTATTCGGCTCCTCGTCCGTGCTGGGCGGAGGCAACTGCTGCTCGGCCCGCACCAGCTCTTCCGGCCGGCGGCGCGTGATCGGTAACGACTCGACCAGCCTCCGCACCGTGGCGGCGAATGCCTCAGGCGCGCAGTCTTGGCGCGCCTGTTCCAGCGCATTCCGGCGTACGCTCTCCCACAAGGCGCGATCTTGATGAAGGCGGCTGCAGGCTGCGGCGAATGCGGAGGCGTCGTCGGCAACCAGCACCTCTCTGCCGTCCTTCCAGCCAAGCTGGTTCGCGATGAGGGAGGTGACCACCATCGGGATGCCGAGCATGGCCGCCTGGTGGACCTTGTGCGGAATGCCGGCGCCGAGGCGGCTCGGCACGACCATCAGTCTAGCCTTGGCCAGCGCGGCATGCAGGTCGTCGACCATGCCCACGAGGTCCAGCGCCGTGCCGTCCAGCGCCACGATGCTCGGCGCCTGGGCCAGACCGATTACAGTCAAGCGCGTCTTCTCGCCGAGGGTGCGACGCAACGCCGGCAGGACGTCCATGGCAAACCAGCGCACGGCATCGGCATTCGGCGCGTCGTCGGCATCTATGGCGCCGAGGAAGACGATGCTGTCCCGCTCGTCGAAACCCGTAGACAGCGGTTCGTCCTCCAGCGCATGGCCGAGGATGCGGACGTCCCGTGCGCCATAGGTCTCCAAAGTGTCCTGCTCGCTCGGGGAGACGGAAACGACGGAATCCGCCAGCCTCGTCAGTCCTACTTCGGAGGCGACCATGACGTGCCGCTCGAGCTCGGAGGGGACTTGACCCAGGGCCTCGCGGCGCTGCAAGTCCCGGGTCACGAACAGCGCCTCGGCATCGTAGATCACGCGCGCCTCGCCGATCAAGTCGCGGTCGGAACCGATGGCTTCCTCGAAGGTCGCCATGTTCGGCGGGCGACACACGATGATTGCGTCGAAATGGCCACGGCGCGCCTCGAGATAGGCACGGATCTGCGTGCGGTCGGCGGCAATCAGCACCTCGATGCGCTTGTCCAGTGCACGTCGCACCCCGTACCAGGTCTCCGCATGGCGGTTCATGGGGAACAGCGCCACATCGGCTCCGGCTTCCAGCAGCTCGTGCAGGAAGCGGTTCGCGCGGGGATAGCCCCGGCCAAGCTCCGGCTTGGGCACGCGGTCATCAAGCACCAGAATGCGCCGTCGGCCGGAGCGTGCCGTGCGGGCAGCGAGGACGTTCATCGGGTCCAGCGGAAACTGCCCGTCCAGCCATTCCCTGTGCTGCTCCACAAAAATTCGGTGATTCGTTGCCTGCAATGCGAGGGCATCAGCGGAGGAGGCCGAACTGCCGAACTCATAGTGTATGATGGCGACGTCGGGGTCGAAGACCACCCGGCGCCCGCTTTCCCATAGGCGCAGGCAGTAGTCGGTCTCCTCGTAATAGGCGGGGGCGTAGCGCTCGTCGAAGCCGCTCAGCTCCCGCCACACCGTCATGGACGTGAGCAGGAAGGCACCGGAGCAGTAGTCCACATCCCGTTGGAACATGAAGTCGGGCGCGTTCGGGTCCTGGCCGCGGCCATAGCCGGCGGCGGCGCCGTTGCGCCACAAAATGGATCCAGCCTCCTGCAGCGTCCCATCCGGCAGGATGATGCGCCCGCCCACGGCGCCGATATCGGGCCGGGAATCGAGGGTTCGGAGCGCAGCGGCGACGGCGCCGGGAAGGAGTTGCGCGTCGTTGTTCAGCAGCAACAGCGCGTTCCCTGTCGCCGAGCGCGCGGCCAAGTTCACGCCTTTGAGGAAGTGCAGGTTCGTCTTGTTGCGGATGATCTCCGGTCCCTCGATCCGATCCAACAACATGGCGGTGCGGTCAGTCGAGGCGTTGTCGAGGATCACCACCTCTACGCGAGGTCCACCATCTGCCAGCGTCTCGGCGATGGAGCCCAGGCATCCGAAGGTGAGCTCCGCCTGATTGTGGAGAACGAGGACGATGCTGACCTCGGGACGCTCCGCCCGCGGCAGGCGAAGTTTCGCTGCGCCCGAAAGGAAGGCGTCAAGGCGCGCCGAGAGCATCGCGCGCATCGCCGTCTTCGCCGGATTGGCAGGGGCGGTCCCTTCCTCGGCCAGCGCGGCCATCATGGGCTGTGGCGAGGGCGGGAGCGCGTCGGCAAAGGGTATCGGGAGGGGTGCGGGCGGTGCCGGCCGGAGACGCCTCTCCCGTATCAGCCGCATGCCGACGCGGAGCGGGCGAGTCAATCGCCAGGACGTGGAGCTGACATACTGCAGGGCGACGGCCTGGACGGTCTGCTGTGCCTCCGCTCTGGTCCGGTGCAGCGCATCGGCCATGGCGTCGCGTTCCTGCTGGGCCTGAGCCATGCGCGTCTCGAGATCACGCAATGAACGCTCAAGATCCTGCCTGTGCTCGTGCTGCTGTACCCGCAGGCTGGCCGAGAGCCGCATGACCAGATCGTCCCGAGCGTTGATTATACGATCCCGCGCAGTCAGCGCAGCGCTGCGTGCGGCAGCCGTATTGCTGAGCACTTGGATCAGGGCATCTTTGGACGCCAGTTGCTCGCGCAAGGCCTCTAGCAGGTTTTCCCGCCAGTCAGCTTCCCGCTGAGCTGTGGTACCCGTTGCGGAGACTTGCGCAGCCAATGCATTGGTCTCCGCCGTCAGATCGGCGATGTGCCGGTCCTTGGCCGCGATCTGTTCTTGCAGGGCCAAAGCATCCGCCTGGCGCTGGAATGCCTCGCCTCGTGCGGCGATGCGGCGGCGGAAATCTGCGGCGTCCTTCGGCGGTAGCGCGAAGAGGGATCTCAAGGCCGACGGCTGATCCATCCCCACGCCAAGCAAGCCCAGGCCGTTGGAATGGTCGAAGGAGAAGGAGGGATATTGCGTCCGCAGCTCCTCCCAAAGACGCCAAACTCCAAAGCCTCTCTCCCTGACATTGATGTCGTGGAACAGCACGACGCCGCGCGGAGACAGTGCGGAGCGCCAAGCCTCGAAGTCGTGCCCCGCCGCCTCGTAGCTGTGCAGTCCATCGATGTGCAGCAGGTCGATGCCGCTGTCCGGACCACCATCGGGGAAGTAGCTACGCGCGTCATCGAAGGTGGTGCGGAGGAGCGTAGAGAACTGCGCGAAATGCGCGGCGTTGAACGCGGCGACATCTGCGTAGACATCCTCCCCATAAAAGCCAGCGTGCTCATCTCCCTGCCACGTGTCCACGGCATAGGCCCGCGCGCCCGGGCAGAAGGCATTGATGGCCTGGCAGAATGCGAAATAGGAATTCCCGGAGTGGGTGCCCAGCTCTACCAGGCAACCTGGCCGCAACGCCTTCACGAGCCAGAAGGCAAAGGGAATATGTCCCGCCCAGGGACCGGGTTGGGCAATGCGCACCGCCCCCCAGGTCATCTCGTCGCCCAAAGCCGGTGTCTCAAGTTTGTCCAACATACGCTGAAACCAGTCCTTGCGCGATGGGCTCTTGCAGACTGGACGAGCGTTGAAATCAAGCCTATTTTTATTCTCGCGAGGCTTTCTTTGAGCAACTTAAAGGTGTTGTCCGGACGCGGTCATCACGCATGGAGTGCAGCAAGGCCTCCGTTTAAACAACGGCTGTGCGCTGAGGGATGGGCATGAAGCTTGCCGACGAAACGGTCGAGGCCGCCGACCTTGCCCGCCGGGACAAGGTTAATGAGGTTTGGTCTGCGGCTTCTGCCCGGGATGCACAGGTCCTGGGTCAATATTGGCTGGCGCAGCCCGTGGTTCGCGACCGCGTAAACCGCCTGGCTTCCGGCCGGCCGGATCAGGACGCTTACGGCCATCTCATGGAGCTACTTGCTATGCGCGGATGGCGCTTGCCTATTGGCCATGCGCTCTCCCTCGGCTGCGGCTTCGGCGGTCTTGAGCGGGACCTCGTCGGGCGCGGATTGGTGACGCGGATGGATGCGCTCGACCTCGCAGAGGGCGCGATCCTTGAAGCGCGGCGCCTTGCTGCGGACGCCGGACTTGGCGACCGCATCCGATACTGGGTGGCGGATCTTGAGGCGGCGAATTTCGCGCCTGGCAGCGCAGACGTCATCTTCGCGCATTCATCCGTTCACCATGTGGAGCGGCTGGAGGAGCTCTTCGCGGCTGTGAAGCAAGCCCTGCGCCCTGGCGGGGTTTTCCACCTATACGAGTTCGTCGGCGCTACGCGCTTCCAGTGGACGGACGCGCAGCTCCGCCTAGGCAATGCTCTCCTGGACTCTCTGTCGGAGCGGCTGCGGCGCCTGCCCAGCGGCAAGCCGAAAGACAGGCTGACACGCCCCACCATCGAGCAAATGGTGGCGGCGGATCCGACCGAAGCGATCCGCTCGGCCGAGATCCTATCGCTGATGCGTGAGCACTTCACCATTCTGGAGGAGCGGCCGCTCGGCGGCGCGCTGTTGCACAACGTGCTTGGAGATATCGCGCAGAACTTTCGCCCGGACGATCCCGAGGATTGCGCCGTGCTGGAGCGCTTCTTCGCGGCCGAGGACGCCGCTATGGCCGATGGCACGATCGGCTCCGACTTCGCCACGATCACTGCCATGGTGCCGAAAACGCCGAACCGCCCGCGCTCCCGGCTGACCAGCCTGCTCCTTCTCGCACCACCCGTCCGGCGCCTTTATGTCGCATTGCAGCAGGTCCAAGCGGAGCTGGTCCGGCTTAGGGCCGAGCAAGCTCATTTTTCCTCCGAGGTGGCACGGCTTTCCCAAGCCGTGGATAACCTCAAGGCCTCATCGACCAAGCCGGAATAACGGGCACCCTCGACCGCAACAGATAAAGTGCGGCGAGCCCGCCTCCGATCAGAGCCCGATCTGCCGCAACAGGGCGTCCAGCCGATCTCGCCAACGCGAGAGTGACAGGGTCTCTGCTGCATAGGTCAGCCCGCCGGCCGAGAGGCGGTTCCAGAGCGCCTCATCGGTGTAGACGTCGCGTAAGCGGGCGGCGAAGGCGGCTGGGTCGTTCTCGACCAGAACTCCCGCAGCCTCAGACAGGGACATGCCCTCCGCCGCCACGGAAGTGGCGATGCAGGGCACGCCTGCCGCAAGGCTGGAGGCAACCTTGCCTTTCGCCCCCGCCCCGAAGCGCAACGGTGCGATGGTCAGGCGCAGCCCCTCGAACCACGGAACGACATTCGGCATGTGACCGAGCGAGCGCACGCGACCGGGTACGCCCGCGAGCAGGTCGGCCGGGAAGTCCGCGCCGACGATCGTCAACTGGAGTTCAGGCAGATCGCGTAAGACGAGGGGCCACATTTCCGCCAGGAAGTACCGCATCCCATCGACGTTCGGCGCATGGGCAAAGCCGCCGATGAAGCCGATGCCGGTACGCCGCGCGAAGCTGGTGGAAGGCGGTATCAGGGCCCGGGCGAGCGGCATCTCCGCGACCAAGGCCTCTGGAACCTCCCTTGCCAAGAGGTTGAATTCGGCCCGTGAGACGACAAGGGTGGCATCGCTGCCACGGATGATCTCCTCCTCCCGCGCGCGCACGTCGCGCACGGCCGCCCGGAGTGCGGCATCGTCCGTGGCTTCCGCTCTGCGCTCTTCACGCAGGAACGCCAGGTCGATCGTATTGAAGATGACCCGTGCCGCCAGGGAATGGCGCCGTACCGCTTCCAAGAAACGGCCACCACAATAGACGCGGCAGAGCACGCAAAGATCGAGCGAACGGCCCTGGTGCACCAGGAACTCGTCCACTGAGGCAGCATCGAATGGCAGCAGGCAGCGCAAGCCGCTGCGTATCAACGCGTCGCGTTCCGGCGAAGGGTCGTTGTGCTGCCGCGCGGCCGCCAGGATCACGTCGAAGCCAAGCGCTTCGAGCGCATGCACGAGATTGATGATATCAATCGAGCCTGAGTCGCGGTCCGGCTGCGGCCAGTGATCATCTATGACCAGGACGCGCCCCCTCGAAGGCTTCAAGGCTGGTACAGGGGCCAGGGTGGCAGGCGCCGCGCCCGTTCGTTTGACCCAAGCACGCCTGATCCAGGTGCGAATGCCGATGGGCAGTCGTTGGTAAGCACGCCTGGCAAGCGTGTAAGCCCGGTAAGGTGGCAGGCTCTCTAGATACTGCAGTGGTTTGCGAAGTTCAGCGATCTGGGCTTGAGCTTGGGCCAAAGCATCGCGGTCTCGCCGCATCTGCGCTGCGGCGACTGCAGCCGGAATCATTGGGACAGCTTCGGACTTGGTCGGAGGGTCAGACAATCGAAGCCTACCGTTGTTTAAAGCCAAGGTTTAGACACGGTAGCAGAGTGCAACCGGATTGCGAAGGCATGCTGTTGCTATTCCCAGGTATGCCATCATCCGCCGCTCAGCCACAACGCACTTGCGGAGGCTGGTGACGGTCGGTCAGACGTCGCGCAAGGTCATGAGCAGGGGGCAGTGAATAGGAAGAAGCTTCTTCGGTGCCGCGGGCCACAACCGGTTTCTCATTGCCTGGACCAATGAAGGGCGGGTACGACTCAAACGGTCGGTTCCCGCCCGGCGGTGTGGGACGTCGCTGCCAAATCCGAAGCGGCCATCGAGGTGGTTCATGGCAGGGCCGGGCTGCGGCGACCGACAACTAGGACCTGCAATCGAGCACCATGATTGACCAAACCATTGCCCTTCGACGCCTGCTGGAGAAGATCGGCGACGCTACCATTCACCATGAGGGGATCATTTTCGCAGTCGAGCTTACGAGAGCAGGGGATGGAAAGAGCGAGACTTGCAGAGGCGGGTCGGAACCGCGGAGCCATAAGTCCCGAAGCTCGGGCCAAGGATTTACTTCTCTACCTCCCTTGGGCCTCGGCACCTCAGCGCAGAATGGACGGTGTTGGCATCTTCGCGAACAAGGCTGCGACCATACACATCATTCGCACGATCTCGCTGGAGCAATCCGACTAACGGGTCACCGAGCGCTCGCGCTAAATGGTCCTGAAGCAGTCAGGGCCATCGGCAATACTGGCTCCGACGTGCTCGCGCCGAGCCCGCCAAAACCTGCCGCACCTGCATCACGCATCCGGAACGACCCTGCAACCACGGTTGTCATGCAGGCTGCTGTAGGTAATTGACCTAGACCGAGCCACTTTAGAATATTCGAGCATAGCATGTGTGCCACGCTTCCCGTCCATCTCCGGCGAAATGATATATGATATTGCAAGGACTCATATCCTCCCTGAAGCGTTTGGTCCCGAGCCAGAGCAGGATACGGAACCGAGCCCGGCTCTGGCGGGAGGTGGAACTTGGCAGCTGCCACAGCTTGGACGGCTTCCGCAACTTGACGGCGTCGCTGCAGGAGAGGCAGCGAAACATGGCGCAGCATGAACGCTCGATGATCCGGCCGGAGCCGATTTTCGCAGTGCCCGGCCATTGCTGGGTCTGCGACCGAGATTCGTCCTTCCAAGTCAGCTACGACAACTGCTTCACCGCTGATGACGGTACGCGCATACCGAACTGGCGCGAGCATTTGGTTTGCCCGACTTGTGGCCTGAACAACCGCATGCGCGCCGCACTGATGTTCATGACGGAGACAACGGGTGCCGCCGGAGCCGTTTACGTCACCGAGCAGATGACACCGCTTTACAAGGCGACCGCAGCGCGCTTCCCCTACCTGACCGGCAGCGAATACCTGCGCGACGGCACTACGCCCGGCCAGACCAATGCCGCTGGCTTACGGCATGAGGACGTGACAGCGCTGACACTGAAGACCGGCAGTTTCGCCTGCATCGGCAGCTTCGATGTGCTGGAGCACGTACCTGACCACATGGCGGGCTTGCACGAATTCGCCCGATGCTTGAGGCCAGGCGGCCGGCTGCTGATGACGGTGCCCTTCGCACTGGAGTCGCACCCGCATGTCGTCCGAGCGGAACTCGACGCCGATGGCGGTATTCGCCACATCCTGCCGCCGGAGTATCATGGTGATCCCCTCGATGGTTCTGGTGTGTTGTGCTTCCGGCATTTTGGTTGGGCACTGATCGAGGAGCTACGCTTGGCAGGGTTCCGCGACGTACGCATGGTGTTTTTCTGGTCGCCGGAACTTGGGCATCTCGGCGGCATGCAATCAATCTTGGAGGCGACCCGCGGGTGAAGACCCAAAAGCTCTAAGCTCTGTGACTCGAGTGGCTGGCTGACCATTCGGTTCTGCATCGGCTTCTGACTGTGCGCCTTGAGACGTTCTCCCGGCTTTCCGGAAGATCCGACCATGACCAGGACAAGCCTGGACGACGCCGAATGGATGTCGCTGATGCTGGTGCTGCAGCAGATCCCGCTCGCGTGGAAGCATGATCAGGTGGCGCTTCACCGCTTTGTCGAGGCGGCGCTTTGGAATTGCCGCACGGGCGCGCCGTGGCGTGACTTGCCAGACGCGCTGGGCTGCTGGTCCAGCGTTTATCATCGCTGGCGGCGATGGTGCCTACGCAGCTGGTGGGAGCTGGTCTTTGAGCCGCTCCGCCCGAGCCGGCCCGCCGACGGGCTGCTGCTGCTCGACAGCACCACCTGCAAGGCCGACCGGGCCTCGAGCGGGGCGGCGGGCAGCACGGCCGCCGAGGCGCTCGGCCGCAGTCGTGGCGGGCTGTGCTCCAAGCTGCATGCCTGCGCTGATAGCGCGGGCCGGGTCCTGCAGCTGATCGCCAGCCCCGGACAGCACTCCGACCTACGTTATGCGACGGCGCTCGCCTCGGGCATCCCGGCCTGCGATGCCGCGCTCGATCGTGGTTACATCTCGGCGCCGCTCCGCGCGAGCTTTGCCGCCAGGGGCTGCACCGTCCATACCCCGCCCAGGCACGGCATGGTCGATCCGCCGGACTGAGATCCCACGCTGTACGCCCGGCACCACGCCATCGAGAACCTGTTCTCCCGGCTCAAGGACTGGGTGCGCATCGCCCTCAGGCACGACAAAAGCCGTCGCAGTTGGATGAGCTTCGCCCATCTCGCCGCCACCATCCTCAACCTGCGCATCGCAGAGTTCCAGTCACAGAGCCTATCGAGAGAAGTGCCGCGGCGTTACCGCATGAATCGGGTAGGGGACAGTGTGGAGCGAGCCGACATACTAGGACTGTTCCTCTTTCGGTCTCCAGATGCCCAGCGTGCCATTAAGTAGAGCCAGAGCCGCCGTCGCCAAATTGCCGGACAGAACCGCAGACGATGATGGCACCCTTGTCTGTAGGTCTTCGTTGGCGGTCGGTTTGCGCGGTTGAGGCGAGCAGTTCGGCGCAGGAGGTAGCACAGCACTTTGAGACAAGCCGCTTGGTGGCGATCAAGCTGATGCCGCGAATCCGGGAGCCGGGCAGCACGGGCGCCTTCCAGGGTCGGCAGCTATCGGAACCCCCTGCTGGCAGAGCATGAAGCCCTGTTGCATGACCTGACCAAGGCCAAGCCGGTCATCACCTTGGCCTAGGTTCAGATGGAGGTAAGAAGCTCTACACCATGAGACCCCTTCCTGCGTCTAGAGCACTTTGATGTTGCTTGGAATCGCGCGTTCTGATTCGACGCTGTTGATGCGGCGTCGAGGCGATGATGACGGCACCCTTGTCTGCGGACCTTCGTCGGCGGTTGGTTCGGGCGGTTGAGG
>JAESFM010000204.1_pt1 | contig 17008 bp, 18 predicted proteins | sample 9266171 | NCBI WGS metagenome assembly JAESFM01 (sample SAMN14505069, study PRJNA617099) | algae metagenome | isolation source: Hassallia sp. WJT32-NPBG1 and co-occurring heterotrophs from well developed... | place: USA: Mojave Desert, Joshua Tree National Park, California | collected 2006-06-22
CTTTTCCTTTGACTTTGAACTCGTATATTATCACTGGTTTCGACCTAACCAACTGCTCTTTTATGATAGCACGTTTAGCATAAAGTCGCCCTACAAGGGCGAGGTTTTAGACCCATTTTTTTGATAAGGGAGGCTGCAACCATACCCGTGAGACACCGCAGCAATGCGAGTATGGCGATGTTTGGCACGAAGGCACAAGCAGCCGTCCCCACAGCAAATGCAGCCATTGCCCCCGTTATTACCTTGAGTTTACCAATGCGATCGCTTAATGGACCATAAACTAACTGAAACAGTCCGTAGGGAATTGTATAGGCACTGACAATTACCGCTGCACTGCCAACACCTACTTTAAAATCATCGGCGATGACACGTAGCAGCGGGTCAATCACCCGCACATCGGCAATTACCATGAAGCCAGCAGCGCCCAATAATCCTAATGAGACGGGTGTTTTATTTGTCATGTGTAGTAGTCCACCAAGCCAACTTTGGGGGGTTTATGGTAAGAAAATCAAGTTCTTTTCTCCCCCTGCTCCCTCTGCTCCCCCTGCTCAAGAACAGCCTGCCTTCACCCGTTATTTTTGGGTTGGTCGAGTAGTAGGGCACTTATGGCTGAATCGTCTTCGCCGATTGGTTAAATAACAACTCGCGCGATTTCTCAATATCAAGCGCCTGATTTTTAAATTCTTCTGCCTTTTGATAGGCGCGAATTGTTGCCGGACGTGCTTTAATTGCTTCAAACCAGCGCTTTAGGTTGGGAAAATCCTCTAATTTTTGATTTTGGCGTTCATATCCGGTAATCCAGGGATAAGCGGCAATATCTGCGATAGAATAATTGCCAGCAATAAATTCTCTATCTGCTAATCGCTTATTTAGCACTCCATATAAACGCCCTGTTTCATTTACATAGCGATTGATAGCATAGTCAATCTTTTCGGGTGCGTATTGAAGGAAGTGGTGATTTTGTCCTGCCATTGGTCCCAAACCGCCCATTTGCCAGAATAACCATTGCAGGGTTTCAACGCGATCGCGCAAATCTGCGGAAATCAACTTGCCGGTTTTTTCTGCCAAATATAGTAAGATTGCCCCAGACTCAAAGACGGAAATCGGTTCACCACCAATTGCAGGTTCGCGATCGATTATTGCTGGGATGCGATTATTAGGGGAAATCTTGAGAAAATCAGGTTTAAACTGATCGCCAGTTCCTATATTTACTGGAATGATATTATAAGGCAGTCCGGCTTCTTCAAGGAACATCGTGATTTTATGACCGTTGGGCGTTGTCCAATAGTAAAGGTCAATCATTTGTAATTTCTCCTGATTTGGTGATAATTTTGTAGTACGCCCTAAAGCGTTTAAATCAAAGACGCGAATTTTTTAGTAGGAACTAATTAAAATGTGGCGAACTATTAGTTTTGATGGTTATAAAAGTTTGTAGTAAGCGGTTCTAGCCTTTGAAATTGACAGATAAATCGCTCACTACAAACTTATTAAAATTAGCGCTCGCTTCCTAAAAGTTTATTAACGTTAACCTTGGTAGGGGTTGCCTAATGTGTCTACAAAGACGTTATAAGACAATGGCAAACGACCGGGATCGAGACGTGGTTCTGCTGCGTAGCCAACAGGCACAAGGACGGCGATCGCTAAATCTGGATCATTCGCTGCACCAATCACTTCTTTTACTTTGTCTTCAATCCAGCCATTCATAAAACAGGTGGACAAACCTAAACTTTCGGCTGCTAATACTAAATGTGTCGCGGCAATTATCGCATCTTTGATAGCGTATTCCCGTCGCTTGTCTCCAAGTCCGCCATGAAACTGAGGAATGGCAGTTTTAAAATAGTTTACTGTGCCTTCATTCCAAGCACCACTTTGTAATCCCTGCTCAAAAACCGGGGTTAAATCTTTTTCCCCTGCGTAGGGATCGGCAGCAAAAACAAAGGTAACGGGTGCTTGGATAATTTGTTGCTGATTCCAAGACGCTGCACATAAAGCTGCTTTTTGCGCTTCGTCTTGCACAAGTACAATTCGCCAATCTTGAATATTATAGCTGCTGGGTGCGGCTACGGTTAATTCAACGAGTTGCTTGAGTAGTTCTGGAGATATGGGATCTGATTTGAAACTTTTGATCGAACGACGTTGAGCGATCGCGCTTGGCACATCTAGAGATTGAACTTGCGTGATTGGATTCATATATTTATGGGGTAATAATCCGGTGAAGTCGGCACAAAGCAAGAAATTAGCTTCTTTCCAAAGCTTCGTTTGCTGATTGCTTGAGATTTTTACAGCCAACTTGCATATTGTATCGGCAATGTAGCAGTATTTTTCTGGTCAAGTTCTTGTGCAGCGCGATAAGGCCAATAAGGGTCGCGTAGCATTTCCCGTCCTAATAATACAATATCTGCACGATTATTGCGGATAATTTCATCGGCTTGCATGGCGTTGGTGATGGCACCCACGGCAGCGGTGGCGATGTCCGCATTGTTACGAATCTTTTCTGAAAAAGGAATTTGCCAACCAGAGCCAAAGGGATTGTTTGTGTTATCGGGAGTATTGAAACCCGAACTACAATCAATCAAATCGACACCTTCAGCTTTCAGCTTTTTCGACAATTCCACCGAATCATCAATTGTCCAACCGCCTTCTACCCAATCAGAACATGATAATCTAGCAGTTAACGGCAGGCGATCGGGCCAAACTTCCCTTACAGCGCGTGTTGTTTCGGTGCAAAATCGAATTCTATTTTCAAAACTACCGCCATACTCATCTGTACGTTTGTTAGATAGCGGTGAATAAAAGCTGTGTGCTAAATAACCGTGGGCAAAATGTAATTCTAACCATTCATATCCAGCTTCAAGCGATCGCACTGTGGCAGATCGAAAATTATCCTGTATTTGCTGAATATCTTGGTGTGTCATTTCATTAGGAACTCGCCATAGTTTCTCATTATCAAAGGCGATCGCACTTGGTGCTATTGTCTCCCACCCCCCTTCTTCATCTTTAAGAGAATTATCGCCTTCCCACGGACGTGCGACGCTGGCTTTACGTCCTGCGTGCGCTATCTGAATCCCTGGAACTGCACCATGTTCTTTGATAAACTTGTTGATGCGCTGTAGGGGTTCAATGTGTTTGTCTGACCAAATTCCCGCATCTCTTGGCGTGATGCGTCCTCGCGGTTCCACAGCAGTAGCCTCGGCAATAATTAATCCTGCACCACCCACTGCACGCGAACCAAGATGAACTAAATGGAAATCATTAGCCATTCCATCATCTGAACTATATTGACACATCGGCGAAACACCGATGCGGTTACGTAGTGTGATGCTTTTGAGTTGATAAGAATCGAATAAGCGTGGCATGATTTTTGTCCCTGTATTGTTTCTAGATAGGATTCAACAATCAATGCTCTAGGTGCAGCAATATGCACCTAGACAATTTTTTCTTATTCACATTAGTACAATAGCTTAACTTGCGATCGCTGGATAGTCTGTGTATCCTTTTTCACCGCCACCATAAAAGGTTGTCGGATCTGGTTGATTCAATGGCGCATTTAAAGCAAAGCGTTGGGGTAAATCGGGATTCGCTATATACAGAGTGCCGAATGCAACTAAATCAGCCGCACCAGATGCCAACACAGCATCACCTTTGTTTTTGTCATAACCGCCATTTACAATCAGTGTACCTTGAAAGCGCTCTTTCAAATGACTGGTTGGCACGACCGTCCCGCCATGTCTGATGTCTGCTTCTACGGCTTCAAAAATATGCAGATATGCTAAACCAAATTTATCCAGCGCTTGGGCTGCATAACCAAAGGTTTCTAGGGGATTAGAATCACGCATATCGTTATAGGTGCCGCTGGGTGAAAGCCTCACCCCTACTCGGTTAGCACCCCATACACCAGTTACTGCCTCTGTCACTTCTACCAGTAGTCGGGCGCGATTTTCAATTGAACCGCCATACTTATCTGTACGCTGATTCGTACCATCGCGGAGAAACTGGTCAATTAAATAACCATTTGCTGCGTGAACTTCTACTCCATCAAATCCAGCTTCTAAGGCATTTTCCGCGCCTTTGCGGTACTGTTCTACAATCTCTGGAATCTCCCAAGTTTCTAAAGCACGAGGAGTAACAAAAGGTTTCATCCCTTCGTAAGTCATTGCTTGTCCTTTGGGTGCGATCGCACTCGGTGCTACAGGCAAAGCTCGATCCGGTTGCAAATCAGGGTGAGAAATTCTGCCAACGTGCCACAGTTGCAGGTAAATCCTCCCTTTGTGCTGATGTACTGCATCTGTCACCAACCGCCAACCTGCAATCTGTTCTGCTGAATAAATGCCTGGTGTATTCGGATACCCTTGCCCTTGAGGAGAAACTTGAGTTGCTTCAGCAATAATCAGTCCCGCTGTTGCTCGTTGAACGTAATATTCCGCGTTTAGCTGATGTGGAACATTTCCCTTACCTGCCCTTTGCCGCGTTAACGGAGCCATCACAATTCGGTTAGGTAATTCAAGTTCACCTAATTTATACGGAGAAAGTAAATCGATACTAGTATTCATAAATTACCTCTTTTTTTAAATGGGCAATGGGCATGGGGCAATGGGCAATGGGCATGGGGCAATGGGATTTGAATAGGGGAAAAGACATAGGCGTGAAAATTAACTATGCGTTACGCAAAACCCTTTGTAGAGACGCGATAAATCGCGTCTTCAGGTCATTTCCACGCCTATGTCTAAAGGGTAAAGGAATAAAAGTTTTTCCTATGCCCCATGCCCAATGCCCAATAGACATCTCCGGAAAAGATTTAGAAACCTTAAATTCACGCGCAGACCTAACCCCCTACCCCCCTTCCCTTGTAGGGAAGGGGGAATTAAAGCCTCTCTCCGCTTCGGGGAGAGGTTTGGAGAGGGGTCATGCATTAATTTTCGGAGATGTCTAATGCCCCCATTACAGATACTGTGCTAAAGTTTTAGTCAGGGTTGTTTTTGGTACTGCACCAACAACCGTATCAACTTGCCGACCGCCTTTAAAGACCAACAGTGTGGGAATGCTGCGAATTCCATAATGGCTAGCGACAGTGGGATTTTCATCTGTGTTCAGCTTCACCACTTTCACCTGTCCTACGTGTTCCCCAGCAAACTCATCAACTACTGGAGCCACCATCCGACAAGGACCGCACCAAGGTGCCCAGAAGTCCACTAACACGGGAATTTCACTTTCTAGGACTTCTTGCTTAAAGCTGGCTTCTGTTACGTTTGTAACGGATGACATAATAGCCCTCCTGTATTATTCGTTAATTCGATTTTATCGAACAAAATAAATATAGTCAATTTTTTGAGATAATGCAACTATGAGATTTCTTTATCACCCAGACCGAAAAGACATAACTTTATGGGGAGTACTATATGCGTTAGGCGACCCAGTGAGGCTAGAGATTGTCAGACTGTTGGCAACGATTGGATCGCAACCTTGTGCGGGGTTCGATTTTGCGATCGCCAAATCTACGATGTCCAATCACTTTAAGATTTTGCGGGAATCGGGGGTAGTCTTCACCCGCAAGGAAGGCACTCAGCATATTAACATGCTGCGGCGTCAGGATATAGACGAACTGTTTCCGGGGTTGTTGGATGCAGTCTTGCGATCGGCTCAACCGATGCAAATTTGTCAACAGGGAACGGCTGTGAAAACTGTTTCACTTTAGATAATGGGCATGGGGCAATGGGCAATGGGCAAGAGGGAGGGGGAAGGGGGAGAGGGGGAGAGGGGGGGAAAGAATTATGTTTTTGTTTCCTTATCCTCCTTGTCCACTTGTCTCCAAGGAGTCCCCCACTCCCCCACTCTCCCACTCCCCTTTTCCCCTCTTCAAATCCCAATGCCCCATTACCAAATTAAAAAGGTAATTTGAGCAGATTTATAATATTTAATTCTTTCTTTTCCTGAGGTAAACCTAATTTAATCGCCTTTGGATTGCGAGGATAATTATAAGAATTAAAAACTATATCCCATATAGTGAAAAAGCTCGCATAATTTGATGTTGCTTGTTTTATCGATTGAGAATGATGAGAGCGATGATAATTGGGTGTGACAATTAGGTAGCTGAGATATTTATCAATTTTTAACGGGATAGCCCAATTACTGTGATGAAAAATTAGTTCACATGCCAATAAAATTTCATATAATAATAAGTTTTGTAGATTAATACCAAATAACCAGATTAAAAATAGCTTAGGTAGATTAGCTAAAATTGCTTCAACTGGATGAAAGCGATAAGCAGTAGAAGTATTCATTAACAGTTCTGTATGATGAACTCGATGAAAACGCCATCCCAGAGGTAGGGTATGCATTAATCTGTGCCACGCATACATATATCCATCGAGCAATAAAAAAGACAAGACTATTTTTAAAACAGGTGAATGAATGAAATGGAAAATACCGAGCCATGAAGTTTGTTGCCAAATGTAATTTAAGAGTAAAGCTATGGTAAAATTATTTGCCAATACATTTATCAAGCCTAAAACTAAATTAGTATAAACTCTTTTATCGAAACTCTGTTTAAAGGTGAAAAACGGAAACAGATTTTCTAATATACCGAATGAAAGAACACTGGTGACAACAAGAAGTGATTGCCAATCCATGTTGATATTCGTCCCTCTATAAATAAGCGATGCCTCCGGCAAGGACTCGGTCCTACGCCTAATTTAAGTGTATATAATTTTTTAGTAATAAATAAGACTAGCTTGGCTATTAATTTTGTATCAAAGCTTACCTTATCTCCTTCTGCTTTCTGAGAAGACTGCCTTGTGCCTTTCTTCAGTGATAATTACAATTGTTGCTTCCCTCTTTGCCCTCCTGTACTTGTTTCCTTATGACCGCACCAGCAGCTTCTGTTTCGATGTGGACTCCCCTACGTCAGCCTGTATTTCGTGCCCTTTGGACAGCCTCAGCGGTGTCAAGTGTTGGCACTTGGATGCATGATGTCGGTGCAGCATGGTTGATGACTTCGCTTTCACCGTCACCGTTTTTAATTGCGTTGATGCAGGCAGCATCAAGCTTGCCGTTTTTTTTGCTGGCATTGCCTGCGGGAGCGCTCGCAGATGTCGTTGATCGGCGAAAAATGCTTTTGTGGACTCAGGGTTGGATGCTGATTGTCGCTGCTTTGTTGGGATTTCTCACGCTGGCAAACATTACAACACCGTGGATTCTCTTAGTTCTCACCTTTGCCCTGAGTCTGGGCAGTTCCATGAATATGCCTGTATGGCAAGCCGTAACCCCAGAACTGGTGGAAAGAGAACAACTTCCCCAAGCTGTCACCCTCAGCGGCATTGTAGTTAACCTTTCGCGCTCGATTGGTCCGGCTTTAGCGGGGATAATTATCGCCCAAGCTGGTACAGGAGCAGTTTTTCTGCTTAATGCGGCTTCCTTTGTTGGGGTAATATTAGTAGTTTATCAATGGCGACGCACCCCGCAAAAAAGCGGATTACCCACAGAACGCTTCATCGGAGCCGTACAAGCGGGCATTCGTTACGTGCGCTACGCTCCGACCTTCCAATCAGTGCTAATTCGCACCTCAGCTTACATTTTATTTGCTAGTGCTTTATTTGCCCTTTTACCGCTTTTAGGAAGGCGAGAATTAAAGCTCGATGCCTTAGGATACGGCATTATTCTCGGCTTTTGGGGTATAGGGGGATTAGCGGGAGCGTTCATTTTACCCAAGCTACGGGAGCAGTTTTCTATAGATAAATTGGTGGCAGGCTCATCAATATTGATGGGTATAATGTTGCTGGCGTTAGGGTCAGTGCGGAATTTTTACGTAGTATGTGCGTTGATGCTGCTGGTGGGAATTGCTTCCCTCAGCGCGATGGTTAGTTTCAGCGTGTCGGCGCAAACAGCTGTGCCAACCTGGGTGCGTGCTAGAGCTTTATCCGTGCATTTGCTTGTGTTCCAGGGATGTATGGCCTTGGGAAGCCTCTTTTGGGGTGCTGTAGCCCAAAGCACAAGCATTACTGTAGCTTTGACTAGTGCCGGGGTAGGATTGATTGTGGCTGTGGCACTGACTGCACGCTATCGCTTGCGCTGTGCGGAAAAGTTGGATTTGCGGTCATCGCTGCACTGGGATCAACCGATAAACGCTTTTGAACCATGTCCGAATGATGGACCTGTGTTGATTAGTTTAGAGTATCGCATTGACCCAGCTAACGCAGAGGAGTTTACCAAAGCGATCCAAGCACTAAGTCAAATTCGCCGGCGTGATGGAGCAATTCGGTGGGGTTTGTATCAAGATTTATCTGACCCAGGTCGCTTTCTAGAAACGCAAATTGTCGAATCTTGGGCAGAACACAAACGGCAATTTGAACGGGTGACGAATAGCGATCGCCTAATTGAAGAACGTGTTCGCGCGTTTCATATTGGCGAAAAACCGCCGAAAGTTTCGCAAATGATTTACTCAAAGTATACCGATGGTAAAGGTTTGCAGCAACCGTGCGGGTGAGGGGAATGAGGCAGACAAGGAGAATAATTCTTCTTTCTCCCCATCCCCCCCTCTCCCCATCCCCCCCTGCTCCCGCTAACTTGCGATCGCAACCGACTTTTTCCGGGTGGGACGCTTGCGCTCTGATTTCTTCTTCAGTCCAACCGCTTGAGCTTCATCGCTATCTGTCCCATATTGCCCACGCACGACTTCTTTCATCGCTAATACAGTATTGTGAAATTCCCATTCTGCTAATCGTGCAGCATCCGCAGCAGCACGATATAAAGTTAGTTTTTCGGTTTCGGCTTGTTGAGAAATCAACATAGCCTGATAAGCTTGCTGTAACTTTGTGGCAGAGGCATCAGTACGGGTTGTGTCATAGGTACTGATGGTTTGCAAACCGTGCATTGAGTCAATATCTTGACTAATCAGTAGAGGGCGCAAACGGTTTGTTGTATTTTGGAGAGGCATACATGCATACCTAGTAAACTGTATATGTAATGTACCCATTACAACAAAAAAACTAACAGTAAGGTGAAATTTTCAGATAGGGCAAGGTTAGAAAGGTTGGATTAACATAACAGACCGATGTTATGGCATAACAGACCGACGTTATGGCATAACAGACCGATGTTATAACATAACAGACCGATGTTATGGCATAACAGACCGATGTTATGGCATAACAGACCGATGTTATGGCATAACAGACCGATGCAATTAGTAAACTGCGAGATGTTTTAGTGTTGTATGACCGTGTGAACTTTCTCCAGAGACAACACAATACATTACAAAAAATATGGAAATTCAGGATCGCGAAGTAACTCTCAAACTCAATTCACGTCCTTTACGTTGTGCATACCTAGTCCGTGACAGAGAGGAATTACTCGACGCAATAGCTCTATACACGCATATCTGGGGAGGCGCTGCAAATGCGATACTACCAGTACCTAGAAACGATGAAGAGCTTAATAGCTTTAAATCTACTCTTGAGTGGATGAATCCAGATTACATCTTTATTCCTGGAGAGGAACTGTCTTTACAGGTATCTCAGATTTTAGAAAAGCTACCAACTTTAACTAAACGTATCTCAAAAGCTGAGATTCAACGCCACATTAGTAGTGCTGGTAGAGATTTAATTCACTTAGCTAAAGGTTCGCTATCTTATATTGGTGTAGTTCTCTCAGCCATACACCAAAACAAACTTGAAAATAGTCGTATTCGTCTGCTTGATGTAAACGACCCCTTTAATTTGGAAATTGCTTTACATGCAGGACTGCCATCACAATCATATAGTGACTATCTAGTTCGATATTTAGGTGCTAGTACGTTTTATTATCCAAAAACAAGCGAATTGTTACTAAAAACTTTCCTAAGCATAACAAAGTTCTGGAATCCTCCTGATTTAACTTTACTTAAGACAAGAAAAAGCTATGACGGCTTCAATCGTTATCTTATGGAAACAGATGATGAGGAAACTCTTTGCATATTTCTAGATGATGGCAACGATCTCGGCATTGCAACAGCCTTCTGGAACTGCCGATGGATTTTCCCAGAGAATAAAGTTTTTCTGCCGAGAGAAAAGTTTTTAGAAAATATCAGAAATCATGCCTCGCAGATCATTGAGTTCATGCCTTACATTCGAGCACTTCATATTACAACACCTCTCAACCGTGAAGAAGCATTAAGCTTGTACAATTCTCTAAAGAATATTTTTATAGAGGTTGGCAGAGAAGTTTTAGTAAAAGTAAATTATCGAGATTTTCGTTTTGATTGGGTTCCTGGCACATTATCCTCAAGCAAGGCTATAGATATTACAAGAGCAGTTACCTCAGAAAGTTGTGTTCGCTTTGAACCGAGTACTCCAATCGGACATGAAAATACCGATTTTACTTTTGGTTATGATGCAGAAGAGCAGTGGGAATCAGAGTTAAAAGTGTAAGCTTGTCATCATCCTAATCTTAAAGTATTTAATTAACAATTATTTTTAGCTTTTAACAACTTACGATGAAAAAGCATTTTCAATGCCTTTAACCAAATTTTCTCTGGTAGAAGTCGTTTAAATAAGTGCGTAAAGATTGCTTCTTCACCTACTCGGATGCGGAGTTTATGAGAAACGCGTTTCTCGGCAATATCTGCAACTCGTCGCGCAACTAAAGGAGCGTTATTTTTAGCTTTTGGGGTGAGTTCGTCTTGCCATAGATGATAGTTTTCTGTCATTTAACGGTAATTTTCGTTTTGCCCGATTCCCCAAATTAAATTTTTACGAAAGTTGCTTTTAGTTAGTCCTAACTCAATTAGGGTAACATCAACTTTGTGTGGTTCTAGTTCATGATAAAGACTTTCGGCAAAGCCTTCTAAGCTGTATTTACTGGCACAATAAGCAGACATTAAAGGAAAACCGATGTAACCACAAACTGAAGAAATAAAAATCACGTTTCCCTGTGTTTGGCGAAGTAAAGGTAGTAAAGCACGAGTCAGAAAAACTGGAGCATAAAAGTTAACTTCCATTTGCTGACGAATTTGTTCTTCACTTAAATTTTCTAAAGCTCCTAATAATCCAAAACCAGCATTATTTACTAGACAATCAAGTTTACCGCTTTGCTCAATTGTTTTAACTACAGCATCTCGTTGGCTTTTGTTAGTTACTTCTAATTCCAGAAGTGTCAGTTCTGGATACTTTTCTAAAAGTTCTGCAAGAATATATATGCGTTGTTCTGAGTTCCGCATTGTGCAAAAACCGCGCCACCCTCGCTTGAGAAATTCTTCTACCATTCCTAGTCCTAATCCAGAGGAGCAACCTGTTATTAATACGGATTTCATTTCTTGTTAAATGTAAATAACTGATTTGACTATCGTAATTGTAAACAGAATAGGGAATTACTACACCCGAATAAGTCGGTGTAGTGAGCCACAACAGCCAGAAGTCAAAATCAAAGATTTTTCAACCGATTTTGGAAGAGTGTTCGCAAGCACAATATTTCTTAACTACAATTCCTAACTTAAGAGTGAGCTTTCACTTCTTTTGCCTAGCTAATATTAAACCAGCCATAGGGCAGAGAATCTACTGCCTTTAGCCCCCAACTCATTTCTGGGGGTTTTTATTATATATATGTAGATAATTGGGTGCGAGCAAAACTTGAGATGTGGATGTTGCCCTATTGTATATGGATAGGCAACGCAGTAGGACAAAAAGCGGTGTTGCCTAACACAGTACTTGTTAAACTAGGCTTCATGCTTGAGGAAGAAGCGGGAGCAACTGCGGTATAACTAACATTGAATCTGTGGAATCTAAGATGTCTACCTCATCTCTATTTTTATTGGCTCCCTATACAAAATGGGGAGCTTTTTCATTACAAAAGTCATAATTCAGAAATCATTCGTCAGAATAAGTTCACCTCCTAAAGGAATATTTTGTTCTGGCAAACTTTACAACTGGCTTGTCACAAGCATTTAAACAAAAACTTCCATAAGTTGGAATATTGAAAATGTTGAATAAGCTTGTATATGTCAACACAAAATTGAGTAAAGTTGAATCCTTTCTTTGGATAGAGTTTAATAGATGAAATCTGAGTTGAATAGAAAGTATTATGTCTCGCAGTCAACCGACTGAGTAGAATTTTTATCTATTAACGAGCATCTTATATCGATTGAAAGTTTCCACTGTTTTTTGGAGTAATGAATAATATGGAGAACATAAATACGGCGAAAATGACAGAGCGCTATTGTGCTTTAATCATCGGAATTCTCTATTTAGTTGTAGGTTTGGCTGGATTTGTACCTAGTTTGGTTTCATTACCTGGTGCGGATATGTCTTATGTCCCGGCTAATGCAACACACACTGCTTATGGTGCGGGATTTGGCTATATATTTGGGCTGTTTCCCACCAATTTCTTGCATAACCTTGTACGCTGTGCTGTTGGAGTGTGGGGAATTGCGTCATATAACAGCTATAGCAGCTCACGCCTATTTAATCGTGCATTTGCAGTTTCTTATGCCTTGATTGCCATCATGGGATTGCTACCTATTACTAACACGACGTTTGGCTTAATGCCGATCTTCGGTAACAACATTTGGTTGAACGCTTTAGCCGCGACAGCTGCTGGGTATTATGGCGTTGTTATACCAGCCAAAGTGATGGGTACTAGTGTATCGGACAATTTATAAAAAAGGCTGACACGTATAATGTAGAGACTAGCAATTGCTAGTCTCTACAAAAATAATTGGTGTTGCTGAGTGAAAGTATGAATTAGCCTTACGCAGAAACGCAGAAAATAAGAGTTTGAGATACTGATTTTTTAAATTTCATACTTATATTCAGCAACGCCAAATAATTAAACAAAAACCATCCCGCAATTATGCAATACCTAGCTAACTGTTGCGCGTGATGATTCGACGTCAATAGGTTTGAGCAGGTAAATTCGTAACAGATGCCAAGCAATTGAGGCTAAGAGGGGTACTTTTTGCAGGAACTTGATAATTTTTGGGCGCTCGCTTGCGTTAATCTCTGCCAGTTTCAGATTATTCTCGGAACACTTTTCTAACCGACGGAAAAATTCTGGGTGATTTGTGTCCAATATCAAGGGAAACGCTCTAGCAGCGGTGTTGTTTGTCTCCTCAATGACTTTGGTATTATATTCGCGGGCATTTATGCCGATAGATTCATAAAATGTTGCCCGTTCAAATACTGTCAAGGTGTGGGTAGCAAAGACTGTCAGCAAAAAGAAACGTACCCACAACCGCGATTTCCAATTATTCCATAATTGGGGTTGTGATCGCAGCAGCGCTTTGAAAAAATCTCCATGTCGATTTTCATCTTGACACCAACTTTCAAAGTAGCGAAATAACGGATATATTTGGTGTTCTGGATGTGCTTCCATATGGCGATAAACCAAGATGTAGCGCCAATAACCAATTTTTTCAGATAGGTAAACTGTATAAATAACCCACTCTGGTGGAAAGAAGGTATAAGTACGGTTTTTGGTCAGGTAACTTAAGTCTAAGGAAAGATTAAAATCCGCCATTGACTTATTCAAAAATCCCGCATGGCGTGCTTCATCCCGCGACATTAAGAGAAACGCTTCTGCTAAAATAGGATTTCGCTCTTTAAGTCGGCGTGATAGTTCTTTAAACAGCAAAAAACCGGAAAATTCTGATGTGCAAGAGCGCTCTAAAAAGTCAATAAAAGAACGTCGTGTTTCGCCATCAATGCTATCCCAACACTGTTGAAATTCGCTTCCACGTACAAAATGATGCCGATTATAATCGGCTCTTAGCTCCTCTAAAACTGCCAGTAATTCCGGCTCTTGCGCCGAAATATCCATTTGCGCGATCGCCTCAAAGTCAGTGGTGTAAAACCGAGGTGTTAATAATGTTTCCTGAACTGGTGCTTTAATACCAGGTTTCAGTAACTCAGGCTCTGGGGTGTGAAGATTAGCCATGAGAATTCTGCTTTTAATGTAATGCTTCTAAAGCTATATAAACATAAAAAATTTTCTAGGTCTATGACTTGAAAAATAACTTTTTAATCGATAATTAGCTGGAAGTATCGGGTTTTTACACAAATTATTTTTAGCATTTGTAAAACAAAATACTATAACGAAAAAAAGGTAAAAATGCTTATCTTGTTAGAAATTGTGCTTGCAATCACTTAGGATATATCATCAACCAAAATCATCCAAAAATTTTAATAGTTTTCTAGTTAGACAAAGATTAATAATTAAATAATTGAGGAAAAAATAAATAATGCTGGCATCTGCATCTACACTAGTGTATGCAGGCTAAATTCATGCATATCATTTCTGAATAGACAATAAGAATTCTCTAGCTCTGGCATCCTTCCTTCTTGTTAAAAGCCAGGTTTCTTTGCGTAAGTCCTTAGAAGAAGTTGTTAATTGTTAGTAGTTCATCAAAACTGATATCCTGTACCACTCTCAACAACATGTTCGCACCCGCTTTGGACTTAAGTCCAAGGCTAATAGCATAAGTCCATTAAAATGGACTGGGATTTTTCTTTAGTCTTGTTCAGAAGGCTTTCGCTATTAGCCATAGGTTTATAACCTATGGTGGGTGTGGGTTCTAATTGAGAATGCAGCAAAATGTCAGTTACAAATAACCACTATTTTCTCCGTCCGCTCTTGAAACCTTGTATTTGAACATTCACAGAAGTAACAATGAGTAGCAATCTAGCTGTCAAGCTTCGCGCTGGAACCCAACATTCTCACACAATGGCAGAAAATGTGGGATTGATGAAATGTGTTCTCAAAGGAATTGTTGATAGAGATATTTTCGCCACGTTTTTAGGCAATTTATATTATGTATATAGCGAACTGGAAGCAGCAATAGAGAGTAATTTAAAACATCCCTTCATTGGTGCGCTTTACTTCCCCGAACTGAATCGCAAAGCTTTTCTAGAAAAAGATATGGTATTTTATTACGGAAAGGATTGGCGTTCTTTAGTTACTCCTTCTCCCGTGACTCAGACTTACATTAACCGCATTCGCGAACTTTCGGCTAATGAACCAGCTTTGTTACTAGGTCATGCTTATACACGCTACATGGGTGACCTTTCTGGTGGTCAGATGTTTCAAAAAGTTGTTCAATTAGCTTTAAAACTTTCGGGTTATGAAGGTACTTCTTTCTACAACTTTGAGCAAATTACTGACAAAAATGCTTTTAAAAATAAGTACCGTCAAGCGTTGAATGAATTACCTGTTGATGATGCTACTGTAAATCGAATTGTTGCCGAAGCTAATAATGGATTTCGCTTGAATATGCAGATTGCTCAAGAGTTAGAAGAAAGTTTAATCAAAGCGGTAGGTAAAGACACTTTTAATAGGCTGACTAACTCTGATAATCCAGGTAGCACAGAAATAGCTTAATCCCTCATACATTTATTGGAAGCAAGTCAATGGTTTTTATACTTCCTGGTGTTAAATTCGATTCGGATCTGATTCAAAAGTACGATACTGCTACACCGAGATACACTAGCTATCCACCCGCAACTGAGTTAACAGAAGCATTTAGCGAAAGTGATTTTAAAGAAGCGATCGCTAACTCAAATCAAAGAAAATCACCACTTTCTTTGTATTTCCATATACCGTTTTGTCAAAGTGCGTGTTACTTTTGTGGCTGTAATACGGTGATTTCTAACAATAAGAACATTGCTAAACCTTATTTGCAGTCTTTAGCTCAAGATATTAGGAATACAGCAGCTTTAATTGATTCAGATAGGAAAGTGCTGCAAATCCACTGGGGTGGTGGTACTCCTAACTATTTGAATCCTGAACAAATAGAATTTATATGGAAAAATATTAGGGAACATTTCACCATTGATTCACAAGCGGAAATCTCAATTGAGATTAATCCTCGCTATGTTGATAAAAATTACATTTTCTTTCTTAGAGAAATTGGCTTTAACCGAATTAGTTTTGGTATCCAAGATTTTAATCGGCAAGTTCAAGTAGCTGTAAATCGCGTTCAACCTGAAGAAATGCTTTTTGATGTGATGAGTTGGATTAAAAAAGCTAACTTCAAAAGTGTAAATGTAGATTTAATTTATGGTTTACCTTATCAAACTCGCGAAACTTTCAAAGAAACGATTCAAAAGACGATCGCATTAGACCCCAATCGGATTGTAGTCTTTAATTTTGCTTATGTGCCGTGGGTGAAGCCTGTACAAAAAAATATTCCTGAAGATAAATTGCCGCTGCCAGAGGAAAAGTTAGAAATTCTCAAGATGACGATTGAGGAATTGACAGCGAACAAGTATTTATTTATTGGGATGGATCATTTTGCTAAAGCTGATGATGAATTAGCGATCGCTCAACAAAATCGCACCCTCAAACGCAATTTTCAAGGCTACACAACCCTAGCAGAAACAGAACTCTTTGGTTTTGGTGCCACATCCATCAGCATGTTAGAAGATGCTTATGCTCAAAATCACAAGCAATTACAAGATTATTATCGCGGAATTGAAGCGGGTGTTTTACCAATTAGTAAAGGTATCAAACTCAGCCAAGATGACATTATTAGACGAGATGTAATTATGTCTATTATGTGTCACCACGAACTGCATAAGCCAGACATTGAAAAGAAGTATAACGTCAACTTTGATGAATACTTCAGCTTAGAAATAAAGGCGTTACAGCCATTAGAAGCAGATGGATTAGTTGAGTTATCAACGAGCTATATTATTATCACAGAAATCGGCAAACTACTGTTAAGAAATGTTGCCGTTATCTTTGATGCCCATACCAGAAATCAACAGAGAAAATTTTCTCGTGCCATTTGAGTAGAGAATTGATACCAAGTTACCTTCAAAGACCTTACCCTCATCCCCTGTTTTTGCCGGATGAGGTGATATCAATTTTGTCAAAAATGTAACGGAGTTTTTGTCTTTACCGCTATCAAGCGTGGTGAAGTTATTTTAACCTGAGTTCGGGTTAAGCAGATGCAGGCAAAAGCCATTCAAGACGAAGGCTAGGCTTCTGAGGCTGATGAGAATAAGCAATCAGTCCGCACAGAACATTAATGCAAAAATTCACAGGG
>JAESFM010000205.1_pt1 | contig 16940 bp, 19 predicted proteins | sample 9266171 | NCBI WGS metagenome assembly JAESFM01 (sample SAMN14505069, study PRJNA617099) | algae metagenome | isolation source: Hassallia sp. WJT32-NPBG1 and co-occurring heterotrophs from well developed... | place: USA: Mojave Desert, Joshua Tree National Park, California | collected 2006-06-22
CCAGACGGCATGGTGGATAACCTCGGCCGGGAAGCGATAGCCGGGGTAGGTGATGGGCTCGGTCGGCATCCGACCAGCTTGGCCTCACCGGCTCATTCCGGCCAGCACTCAACCACGTGACAATGCCGGAGCGATGCTTGGCGTAATTCGGTGCCACCATCGGATAGTCCGAGCCGAGACCCCAACGCTCCCGGTATTGCTCCGGCGTGAGGTTGTATGAGGTCTGCAGATGCCGCTTCAGCATCTTCAGCTTCTTACCGTCCTCGAGGCAGATCAGGTATTCGGGGGTGATCGACTTCTTGATGGGCACCGCCGGCTGCGGCCGGTCGGGTTGCGCCTTCACCATCGGCTGACCAACCGAGGCCAACGTCTTGTATACTTCCTGGATCAGGTTCGGCAGATCAGCCAATGCGACAGGATTGTTGGATACATGGGCGGCAACGATTTCAGCCGTCAGTCCAAGCAGTTCGGTCGAGGGGGATTCTTCAGCCATCTGTCGCGTCTTCCTGTTTGGAGTCTCCGCCCTATAGTACCTGTCGAGGCCGTTTCGCAATCCGTTTCGAGTGATTGAAGGGCAAGAAACCTTGAGTTTTGTAAGTGCGAAAGAACTGACTGGTGACCGTGAGATCGACATTACGGCCGAGACTTGCCCGATGACCTTTGTCCGCACCCGCCTGGCGCTGGACAAGATGGCGGCGGGGCAGACTTTGCTGATCCGGCTTCGCGGCGACGAGCCGCGGCGCAACATCCCGAAGACCGCGACGGAGCAGGGTCATGCGGTCCTCGCCGAGGCGGAGGCCGCGGACGGGACGGTGCTGCTGCTGCTCAGGAAGGGCTGAGGGCGCGGCGCAGCACCAGCGCATCCTCGCCGCTCGCATAGTAGCGGCGGCGGCGGCCGACCTCGGCGAAGCCGGCGGCGGCATAGAGGGCGAGGGCTGCGGCGTTGCCGGCGGCGACCTCGAGGAACATCTCCGCCGCGCCGCGGAGGATGGCGCCCTGCATGGCGGCGGCGAGCAGCGCAGCGCCGAGGCCCCGGCGGCGGGCCGCGGGGGCGACGGCGAGCGTCAGGATCTCCGCTTCGCCGGCCGCCGCGCGGGCGAGGACCAGGCCCTCCGCCGAGCGCCAGAGGCCGTAGGCGCCGGGCATCTCCAGCATCAGCCGCATGGCATCGGCGCCCCAGGCCTCGGCGGGAGGGAAGGACAGGGCGTGGAGGGCGGCGAGCGCCGGCGCGTCCTCCAGCCGGGCGGGGCTCATCCCGGGCGCCGCACCGCCGGGGGCTCGACGTAGAGCGGACGGGCAGGGCATGGCGGCAGCGCGCCGGCGAGGCGGAGAGCGGCCACCCGGGCGGCGGCGATGGCGCTCGGCAGGCGGGAGTCGCTCAGCAGCGCATCGATGCCGCGGGCGGCAAGGCGGGCGGCGACGGAGGGCGCGGCATCGCCGGCCAGCGCCACCGGGCCCGCGAAATGGGGAAGGTCGGCCTCGGCCACCACCTCCGGCGGGGCCTCGGCCCGGAGGCTGCCGGGGGGAAAGCGCTCCAGCATCACCCGGCCGCGGCGATTGTCGATCACCGACCAGACGGCACGGGGGCCGGGGGGGAGGGCGGCGGCCAGGGCCTCGCCGGTGGTGACCCCGATGGCGGGGCGGCCGGCACCGAGCGCCAGGCCCTCGGCCAGGGCAAGGGCGGCGCGGAGGCCGGTGAAGCCGCCGGGGCCCACCACGGCGGCGACGGCATCGAGCGCCGTGGCGGCCAGGCCGGCCTCGCGCAGCACCTCCTCCACCATCGGCGGCAGCAGGGCGGCATGGCCGCGGTCGCCGTACGCGGCGCGGGCGGCGAGCACCCGGTTGCCCTCGACCAGGGCGGCGGAGCAGCCGGCCAGCGCGGCGTCGAGGGCGAGGATCAGCGCCATGTCAGAGCGCGAGTTCGACCATCACCGGCACATGGTCGCTGGCCTGGGTCCAGCCGCGGGCGGGCTTCAGCACCTGGTGGCGGGTGAGGGCCCCGGCGAGGTCCTGGCTGACCCAGACATGGTCGAGCCGGCGGCCGCGGTCCGAGGTTTCCCAGTCCTTCGCCCGGTAGGACCACCAGGTGTAGAGCTTCTGCTCCGCGGGGACGAAGTGGCGTAGCGCGTCGTGCCAGTCGCCGGCCTGCTGCCAGCCGGTCAGCGCCTGGACCTCCACCGGGGTGTGGGAGACGACGCCGAGCATCTGCTTGTGGCTCCAGACGTCATGCTCGAGCGGGGCGATGTTGAGGTCGCCGACCAGCACGCTGCGCCGGGCCGGGCCGCGTGCCCTGCTCCAGGCCGTGGCCTCCGCGACGAAGTCGAGCTTGTGGGCGAATTTCGGGTTGGCCTCCCGGTCGGGCGTGTCGCCGCCGGCGGGGACGTAGAAGTCGTGCAGCTCGACCGGGCCGCCCAGGACGTCGAGCGCGACGCCGAGATGGCGGCAATCGCCCTTCGAGCACCAGTCCGGGTCGTCGGCGCGGACCTCGAAGGGGATGCGGGAGAGGACGGCGACGCCGTTGTAGCCCTTCATGCCGCGATGGGCGATGTGCGGGAAGCCCATCGACCGGATCTCCTCCAGCGGGAAGTGCTCATCCGGACATTTCGTCTCCTGCAGGCAGAGCACGTCCGGGTCGAGCGCCGAGATCAGCCCGGCCAGCAGCGGCCGCCGCAGGCGGACGGAGTTGATGTTCCAGGTGGCGATGCGGAGGGTCCGGCCCGGGGCAGAATTCGGCATCGCCGAGGGATAAACGGGCGGGCGGGGGGCCACAATAGCGCGCGGCTCCCGCGCCGTGACCTTCCGCGGCTTCGCCGCGGAAGGCATGCCGAAGCCCATGGAAGGAAGCGCTAACCGGGGCACCCGCGGAGCCGCGCCGCGGCTTCGTGGGGAGTGTCAGACGATGCGCGTTCGCACCTCGCCGACACCCTCGACGAAGCCCTCCAGCAGGTCGCCCTTCTGCACGGCGGCGACGCCTTCCGGCGTGCCGGTCATGATCAGGTCGCCGGGGGCGAGGCGGATGAGGTGGGACAGGTTGGAGATCACCTCCGGCACCGACCAGATCAGCTTCGAGAGGTCTGAGGTCTGGGTGACCTTGCCGTTCACGCGCAGCTCGATCCTCCCCCTGGAGACGTCGACGCCCTTGGCCGGGACCAGCGCGCCCATCGGGGCGGAATGGTCGAAGCCCTTGCCCATGTCCCAGGGGCGGCCGGTCTTCTTCGCCTCGTTCTGCAGGTCGCGGCGCGTCATGTCGAGGCCGGCGCAATAGCCCCAGACATGCTTGAGCGCATCCTCGATACCGATCTCCGCGCCGGCGGAGCCGATGGCGACGACCAGCTCCATCTCATGGTGCAGCTGCTTCGTCATCGGCGGGTAGGGCATGTCGGCCTCGTTCACCACCAGTGCATCGGCCGGCTTGGCGAAGTAGAAGGGCGGCTCGCGGGTCGGGTCGCTGCCCATCTCGATGGCGTGCTCGGCGTAGTTCCGGCCGACGCAGAAGATGCGGCGCACCGGGAACATCTGGCTGCTGCCCTTGATCGGGACGGCAGCCACCACCGGCGGCGTGATGACGTAGTCGGACATGCCCTGACGGCCTCCTTCGGTCGGATCTTGATCTCCGGCATAGCAGCGCCGGCCAGGCCCAGGAAGCGGCCGGTTACGCGCGAATCCTCATAGGCCCGGAAAGAAATCGCCTATAAGTTGGTGATCGGAACAAAAAATGGCGCCCGGACAGGGGGGTGTCCGGGCGCCGGTACGCGAGTTCCGATCGGAACGGTCGGGCGAGCCGGTAGGGGAAACCGGACATCACCGCTGGCCTTTTAAGGCAGCCAGCATGTCGAGATTAGCGAAAGACGGAGCCATACGCAAAAGGCGTTTGCGCGAGCCAGCCATGCGACTGTCCCGTGAGGGCTGTATCACGCAGGCGTGACACCCGTACTACTCTGCTGCGTAAGGCCAACGCCGCTGGGACGCCCAGGCTTCCGCCGCCTTGCCAAACTTTTCGAGAAGTCCGCGGCTGACCGCATCCGTCTCCCAATCGTATTCAGGATGCCACTGGACGCCATAGGCAAAGCCGATGGCGTCGCGGACACGGGCCGCCTCGACGGTGCCGTCCGGCGCCCAGCCCTCGGCGACGAGGCGCGGGGCCAGGCGGGCGATGCCCTGGTTGTGGAGCGAGTTCACCGGAATCTCTGTCCGGCCGCTGACCTGGGCCAGCAGGCTGCCCGGGGTGAGGCGGACGCCATGCGCCTTGGCGGTGCGGATGCGGCCGTATTTCTGGTCCGAGGGCGTCGAATGGTCGATGCGGCCCGGCAGGTCCTGGATGCGCTGGTCGAGACTGCCGCCCAGCGCCACGTTCAGCTCCTGGAAGCCGCGGCAGATGGCCAGCACCGGCAGGCCGGCGGCGATGGCGGCGCGGATCAGCGGCAGGGTGGTCGAGTCGCGGGCGATGTCTTCCGGCGTGCCCTCCGCATGGGGCGGGCCCTCGTAGAAGTCCGGACAGACATTGGAGCGGCTGCCGGTGAGGATCAGCCCGTCGAGCCTGGGCAGGATTTCCGGCACCAACGCCTCGCCGGCCGCGGGCAGGAGGACGGGGATGCCGCCGACCGGCCCGAGGGCCACGCGGACATAGCTTTCGGATGCGGCGTGGTTGGGCGTGGCGAAGATGCCGAACGCCTTCACGCAGCAGGAGATTCCGATGAGGGGTTTCATCACTCCTGCAAGGTCGCGCGTGAATGCGGCGCGATCAAGACGACGAGTGCGCGAATGGACTCGAATTCGTCATTGAGGGATGCCGAGCTCCTCGCGGAAGCGCGGGTCGTTGAAGTCGAACAGCAGGGCGGGGAAGCGCCCGCCATAGTCCGGCTGGGTGAGCGTCACCCGCGTCTCCTGCGCCTGGGCATCGATGACGGCCCACTGTTTCAGCTCCACCGGGTTGTCGGTGAAGACGAGGATGAGGCGTCCCTCCGCCGCGCGGCCGGTGCGGACGAGGGTGATGCGGAAGACGCCGCCGCCGCGCTCTACGCGGGTGACGGTGACATCGCCCGAGAGCCGGACCTCGTCGCGCAGCAGGATGCCGAGCGGCGTGGCGGAAAGCGGGAGGGTCGTCGCCTGCTTGAGCTGGCGGTCGAAGTAGAAGAACTGGCCGTGGCTGGCGACGAGGAGCAGGGGCTCCGGCGGGTCGTACTCGAAGCGCATGCGGCCCGGGCGCTGGATCCAGGCGGTGCCCTCGGCGGCGCCGCCGTTCTGGGCGATCTGCAGGAAGCGCGCCTTGATCGTCCGCAGCGCGCCGAGCCAGGCCTCGGCGCGGGCGATATCGGCGCGGTCGCGGTCGTTGAGGCCGGGGGATTGGGCCCAGGCCGGGGTGGCGAGAGCGAGCGGCAGGGCGAGCAGGGTGCGGCGGTCCATCGCTCCAGCATGTGGACCGGCGGGGCGGCGAGGAAAAGCCCCACCGGACCGTGAAGGGACGTATCGATAGCGTGATGTCTCCGCCGTGTGCGCTCGGGCCACGATGCAGGGGTCATGGCGTTGCAGCCCCTATGATCTTCGACAGCCTCCATGCCCCGGACCGCCTGCGCCTGGCCCGGCCCCGGCTCGCCCTGCTGCTGGCCGGTGAGGCCGCAGCCATGCCTGCCTGGCTGCAGCGGCTGAAGGCGCAGCGCCTCGCGCACGGGCTGCGGCCGGCCGAGGGCGGCCTCGGAGTGCTGCTGTTGCCGCGGGACCGGCCGGTGCCGGCCGCGGCGTTGCCGGGCGACCTGCCCTTCACGCTGCGCATGGCGGCACCGGGCGAGGCCTGGCGGGCCGGCCTGCTGGCCGCGGCCGATTGGGTCGGGCCAGCGGGCGCCGTGCTCGTGGCGGAGACGGAGCGGCTGCCGGAGCCGGGCTGGCTTGCCGCCCATGCCGGGGCGATGACGGAAGGGGCGGCGGCCGTGGCTGGGCGGGTCCGGGTGATGGGGCCGGGCTGGGACTATGCCGGGCTGCTGGCGGCGATCGCGGTGCGGCTCGACCCGGCGGGTGATGCGGAGCCGGTGGCCGGGGCGGCAGGCACACTGGCGCTGCGCGCCGGCCTGCTCGGCGAGGCGATGCCGCTGCCGGGGCCGGGTGCGCTGCTCGCCGGGCTCCGGGCGCGGGACGTGCCGCTCCGCCAGGCGGAGGCGGTGGTAGCGGGGCCGGCAGCGCTACCGGGGCTTGAGCGGCTCGGCGCGGCCTGCGGGCGGGTCCGGGCGCGGGCGGCGCTGCGGCGCCTCTGGGCGGATGGTGTGGGCAGCGCGGCGGCGGAGACTGCGGCGCTGCGGCGCCTGGCGCGGCGGCTCGGCCTGCCGGCGGGGGCGCTCGCCGCCATGCTGCGGGCGCGGCATTTCGGCGCGGCCTGGGCGGCGGCGGAGCGGGTGCGGGCCCGGCTGCTGCTCCGGGCCCTTTCCCTGTGGCCTCAGCGGGCGGGCGGAGCGCCCGGGGCGCCGGCCGGCATCCGCATCTGCTGATAGCCGGAGGGCGCGGTGAAGCGGGCCGCGTCCTGCGGGCCGTAATTCACCTCGGTCGCCTCCATGGTCGCGGTCTGGCCGTTCACCGTGCCGGTGCTGCGCAGCATCACGCCATCCGCCGTCATGCAGGACTCGCCGGTGGTGCCCTGGTTCTCGTAGCGCCAGATGGTGCAGCTCTGGCCGGCGACGGTCGCCGCGGCGCCGCGGGTGAATCTGGCTGTCTCGGGCGGCTGGGTCGGAATGTTGACGCCGCCCGGGCCGTCGTTGAGCGGCATCTGCATGACCATGCGCTGCTGCTCCATCACGACGAACATGGACTTCGCCCGCTGGTCCATCACCGACCAGCCCATGCCGCCCGGCATGTCGACGCGGAGCTTCTGGTCGGCGACGCGCCAGGCCATGCGCATGTCCTGGCCCGGCGGGCCGCCCGAGACGCGGTAGGTGACGCTGACATCGCGCGTCGGCATCAGCGGCGGGCGTTCCTGTGCGAGCGCGGGACCCGTCGCCAGGGTGGCGACCAGGCAGGCAATCGGAAAGCTGCGCATCAATCCTCCTCGGTGCGGCGTGCCAGGACCTCCCGCTTGCCGACGTGATTGGCGGGACCGACGACGCCTTCCTTTTCCATCTGCTCGATGAGCTTGGCGGCGCGGTTGTAGCCGATGTTCAAATGCCGCTGGATAAAGGATGTGCTGGCCTTGCCCTCGCGGCTCACGAGCGCGACGGCCTGGTCGAACAACCCTTTCTCGCTGTCGCTGCCGGCGGCGATGCCGGAGAGCGACAGGCCCTCGCCGCCTTCCAGCTCCTCGTCGCTCTCCGTCACTTCCTCGATATAGGCGGGCTCGCCCTGCTCGCGCAGGAATTCCACCACCCGCTCCACCTCGGTGTCGGAGACGAAGGGGCCGTGGACGCGGGAGACGCGGCCGCCGCCCGCCATGTGGAGCATGTCGCCCTGGCCAAGCAGCTGCTCCGCGCCCTGCTCGCCGAGGATGGTGCGGCTGTCGATCTTGCTGGTGACCTGGAAGGAGATGCGCGTCGGGAAATTGGCCTTGATGGTGCCGGTGATGACGTCGACCGAGGGGCGCTGCGTCGCCATGATGACGTGGATGCCGGCGGCGCGGGCCATCTGCGCCAAGCGCTGCACCGCGGCCTCGATCTCCTTGCCGGCGACGATCATCAGGTCGGCCATCTCGTCGATGACGACGACGATCATCGGCAGGGGCGAAAGGGCGAGGGGCTGCTCCTCGAAGACGGGCTTGCCGGTCTCCGGGTCGAAGCCGGTCTGCACCTTGCGGGTCAGCACCTCGCCGCGGCGGCGGGCCTCGACGACCTTCTCGTTGTAGCCGCCGATATTGCGGACGCTGAGCTGCGACATGGCGCGGTAGCGCCGCTCCATTTCGCGCACCGTCCACTTCAGCGCGCCGATCGCCTTGGGCGGCTCCGTCACTACGGGCGCCAGGAGATGCGGGATGCGGTCGTAGACCGAGAGCTCCAGCATCTTCGGATCGATCATGATGAAGCGGCACTCCTCCGGGCTGAAGCGCCAGAGCAGCGAGAGGATCATCGTGTTGATGGCGACCGACTTGCCCGAGCCGGTGGTGCCCGCGATCAGCAAATGCGGCATGCGGGCGAGGTCGGCGATGACCGGGTTGCCGCCGATATCCTTGCCGAGGGCCAGCGGCAGGCGGCCGGGGTGGCGCACCCATTCCTCGGCGGCCATCGACTCGCTGAAATAGACCGTCTCGCGCTTGGCGTTCGGCAGCTCGATGCCGATGACGTTGCGGCCGGGGACCGTCGCGATGCGCACCGCCGTCACATGCATGTTGCGGGCGATGTCGTCGGCGAGGCCGATGACGCGGGCGGACTTCGTCCCCGGTGCCGGCTCCAGCTCGTAGAGCGTGACGACGGGGCCGGGGTTGATGGCGGCGATGCGGCCTCTGACGCCGTAATCCTCGAGCACCTGCTCGAGCAGGCGGGCATTGGCCTGCAGCGCCTCCTCGGACGGGCGGCCGGTGCGCCTGGCGGGCGGCTCCTGCAGCAGGGAGAGCGGCGGCAGGCGCCAGGGGCTGTCCTGCAGGTCGAGCTGCGGCTGGCGCACCGCCTCGCTGCGCTTCGGGGGCGCGGGAGGGGCGGCGACCTTGGCCGGCTTCGGCGGGGCGGGGGCGAACTCGGGCTCCGGCCGGCCTTCGGCGACGCGCGGCTCGCGGCGGGGCGCGCGTGGCGCCTCGGCCGCGGCATCGGCGGCGCGGAGGACGCTCACCAGGTCGTTCGGGGGCGGGCCGGCCGGGCGGCGCCGGCGGAAGCGGAACAGGCTGACGATGCCGGCGCCCATCCGGCCGAGCAGGCCGCGCGCCTGCCGCGCCCCGGCGCCGCCGGCGCGGGAGAGGCCGGCCGCGCCGAATCGGGCGACGCCGCCGGCGCCGGCCCGCGCCACCCGGCCGAGGCCGAGCCATTCACCCGGCGAGAGGCCGAGCGCGGCGGCGGAGAGGGCCAGCGCCAGGGCGACGAGCGCGACATCGCCGATCACCCCGCCGAAGGGGCCGAGCAGGGCGGCCGCCTGATGGGCAACGGCGCCATGGACCATGGCCCCGGCCGCGCCGCCCGCCCCGGCCTGCACCGGCAGTCCGGCCGGGATGGGCGCCATGGCCAGCAGCGCAGCGAGCAGCGGCATGGCAGCAAGCAGGGCGGCGAGCCGCGCCGGGAAGAGGCCGAGGCCGCGATGGCTGCCGAGCCGCCAGGCCCAGCCGAGAAGGGCCAGGCCCGGCAGCGCCCCGGCCCAGCCGAAGCCCTGCAACAGCAGGTCGGAGAGCGTGGCGCCCATCGGCCCGGCCAGGTTGGCCGGCGCCCGCGTCGTGGCGGTGGAGAGGGAAGGATCGGCCGGGTCGTAGCTGGCCAGCGCCACCAGCAGGCCGAGCCCGGCCAGGGCGGCGAGCAGGGCCAGGAGCTCGTACAGGCGCCGCCGCATCGCCGCCTTGACCGCCGGGGAGGCGAAGCGGCGGAGGCGGGCGGCGGCAGCGGGGCGGTCGGCGGCGGAGAGGCGGGGCGCGGGCATAGGTCGCGGGGTCCGGTTTTCAGAACGAGCCCCAAGGATAGCGCGCAAATCCTTGCCCGGCCACGGAATCCACGACAAAGGGCGCCGACCCTGCGGCCGGCGCCCCACTCTGGCCCCATCCAGCCCGGGATCAGAAGACCCGGCTGAGGCTGAAGAACACCCGGCCGTCGCAGATGCGCTGGCCGCCGGTGGCGCGGTCGGCCACCGGCACGCATTCCCGCTTGTCGATATTGGTGCCGTACCAGGCGACCGAGGCCGTCACCCCGGCGAAGATCTCGCGCGAGACGCCGATCGAGTACCACAGGTAGTCCGGCGTGCCGAAGAGCGGGTTGCGCTCGATCCACTGATGGCCGAGGCGGCCGGAGGCCGTGAAGCCGTAGGGCAGCGTCACGTCGGCGCCGCCCTCGACATAGAAGCCGTCGCCCGAGCGGCCGAAGAAGTTCGGGGAGTAGTTGAAGGCGGCGAGCAGCTTGACGGCATCGATGGTGTAGGCGGCCTTGATGGCGACCTCCTGGTACTCGTTCAGCTGGCCGCCCGGGGCCTTGTCCTGGCCCGGGTAGAGATAGGCGATGTAGCCGAGATCGAGCGCGACGCCCGCGAGTTCGAAGCGGTAGCCGGCCAACAGGTCGAGCTCCTGGCGGGTGTCGTTCCAGGGGCTGGCGAGGAATTTCGCATTGCTGAGGAAGGCGCCCACATAGACGCCGCTCTCGTGCTGGACGTCGACCGTGCCCTGGTAGGCCCAGTTGTTGCGTGTCTGGCTGATGCCGCGGAAGAGGTAGTCGCTGGCGATAACCGGCGTCGCCGTGAGGGTGAGGCCGAGGGATGGGATGCTGGTTTGCGCTGCGGCGGGCAGCGCCGACAGCAGCAGGGCGGCGGCGATCCAGGCGTGGCGGAGGCTGGCGAGCGGCCGGGCGAGGAGGCCGGGCTTGGTTCTCATGGTTACGGTGTCCTCAGGTTCTGATTTCGTAACGTCCATGGGCAAGAAAAGGGCCGGAGGGGGCAGCCCCGTCCGGCCCTGGTGTCAGGCGATGCGCTCGCCGTGCTGGGTGACGTCGAGGCCCTCGCGCTCCTCCTCCTCCGCGACGCGGAGGCCGACGATCACATCGGTGATCTTCAGCAGGATGAAGCTGACGATTGCGGTGTAGGCGATGACCGCGCCGGTCGCCTGGGCCTGGATGACGAACTGGTCGAAGGAGCCGCCGAAGCCCTCCGGCACCGCGGTGGTGGCCGAGAGGGCGCCATAGGCGAAGACGCCGGTCAGCAGGCTGCCGATGATGCCGCAGACGCCATGCACGCCGAAGGCGTCGAGGCTGTCGTCATAGCCGAAGAGATGCTTGAGTCCGGTCGCGCCCCAGAAGCCGCCGAGACCGGCGACCACGCCGATGATCAGCGCCGGCACCGGCAGCACGAAGCCGCTGGCGGGCGTGATGGCGACCAGCCCCGCGACCGCGCCGGAGATGGCGCCCAGCACGCTCGGCTTGCCCTTCGTCGCCCACTCGGCGAAGACCCAGGCGAGGGCCGCGACGCCGGCGGCGATTTGCGTGACCAGCATCGCCATGCCCGCCCGCGCGCCGGCCCCGGCAGCGGAGCCGGCATTGAAGCCGAACCAGCCGACCCAGAGCATGCCGGCGCCGATGACGGCGAGCGCCAGGTTGTAGGGCGCCATGTTGTCGTGGCCGAAGCCGAGCCGCTTGCCGAGCACCAGCGCGGCGACCAGGCCGGCGACGCCCGCATTGATGTGGACCACCGTGCCGCCGGCGAAGTCGAGGGCGCCGAGGGCGAAGATCCAGCCATTCGGGTGCCAGACCCAGTGCGCGACCGGGGCATAGACCAGCAGCGACCAGAGGATGGTGAACAGCACCATGGCGCTGAACTTCATCCGGTCGGCGAAGGCGCCGGTGATGAGCGCCGGGGTGATGATGGCGAAGGTCATCTGGAACATCAGGAAGACCGTCTCGGGGATGGTGAAGGCCACCGCGCCGTCGCCGCTGCCGAGGGTGAAGGGCTTGTCCCAGTTCTCGGCGAGGCCCGAGAGGAAGAGCTTCGAGAGGTCGCCGATCCAGGGGCCGCCCTCGCCGAAGGCCAGGCTGTAGCCCGCGACCATCCAGACCACCGTCGTCAGCGCGGCGATGGTGAAGCTCTGCATCATGGTGGCGAGCACGTTCTTCTTGCGCACCATGCCGGCATAGAAGAGGGCGAGGCCCGGGATGGTCATCATCAGCACGAGCGCGGTGCTGGTGAGCATCCAGGCGGTGTCGCCGGTGTCGATCTTCGGGCCGTCCTGCGCCAGGGCCGGTGTCGCGGCGAGAAGCGCTGCGGCCAGCGGCGCCAGCGCGCGTGCGGGCATCCTCATCATGTGTTCCCCTGTATTCCTATTGAGCATCACGCGGCGCCAAGGCGCCGAGGTGTCAGAGCGCCGAGCTGTCGGTCTCGCCGGTGCGGATGCGGAGCGCCCGCTCCACCTCCAGCACGAAGATCTTGCCGTCGCCGATCTTGTCGGTGCGGGCGGCCTTGGCGATGGCTTCCATCACCGCTTCCACCAGCTCGTCCGGCACGACGACCTCGATCTTGATCTTCGGCAGGAAACTGACCTGGTACTCCGCCCCGCGGTAGATTTCCGTCTGCCCCTTCTGGCGGCCGAAGCCCTTCACTTCGGTCACCGTCAGGCCCTGCACTCCGAGCGGGGTGAGCGCTTCGCGCACCTCGTCCAGCTTGAAGGGCTTGATGAACGCCATCACCAGCTTCATCTGCCCATTACCCTCCTTGATGGTCCCGGCTGGGGTTCGCCTACAAATCCCGTGCCACAAGCGAGGGTCGGGAAGGGGCCAGGGGATGCGTCGCGATTGTTTGCGAGGCTGCCTGTTTTGCGGGCAGGAGGGGCAGGCCTTGGGCAGATGGACCCCGGGCCGCAGCCATGGGATGAGGCGCCTATGACATCGACACCCGAAATGGCCGCCTGCGTGATCGGCGCCGGGCCGGTGGGCGCCACCCTCGCCGCAACGCTCGCCGCCGCCGGCCTCCCCGTCGCGGTGGTCGACAGCGCGCCGCTGCCGCCCATGGCGCTGCCGGATTTCGACGGGCGGGCCTATGCCATCGCCCTCACCTCGAAGCGCCTGCTGGCCGCCTCCGGCGTGTGGGAGCGGCTGCCGGCCGAGCCCTGCGGCATCCGCCGCATCCGCGTCGCCGACGGGCGGCCGGGGGAGCCGGCCTCGCCCCTCTCGCTCATGTTCGAGGCGAGCGAGGTCTCGGACGAGCCCTTCGGCTACATGGTGGAGGCGCGGAGTCTCCGGATGGCTTTGAACGCCGCCATGCCGGAGATGCCCAACCTTCGCGTCTTCGCCCCGGCGACGGCCGAGGTGGAGCGGCAGGCCGACGGGGCCGTGGTGCGGCTCTCGACCGGGGAGGTGCTGCGGGCGCGGCTGGTGGTCGCCGCCGAGGGGCGCAACAGCCCGCTGCGGCGCCAGGCCGGCATCCGCGCGACGACGCTCGACTACCACCAGATCGGCATGGTCGGCGCCTTCGCCCATGAGCTGCCGCATGAGGGGGTGGCGCTCGAGCAATTCCTGCCGAACGGACCCTTCGCGCAGCTGCCGCTGGCCGGGCCCGACCGGTTCGGGACGGCGGCCTATCCCCATGCCTCCGCCTTCGTCTGGGCGGACCGGACGGCGATCGCGCGGCGGATGCTGGCGCTCGACGATGAGGCCTTCGGGCGGGAGCTGGGGCGCCGGCTCGGGCCGCATCTCGGCCGGGTGAAGCCGATCGGGCGGCGCTGGTCCTACCCGCTCTCGGCGCTGCTGGTGGAGCGCTGGACGGATACGCGCCTCGCCCTCATCGGCGACGCGGCGCATGGCGTCCACCCGATCGCCGGGCAGGGGCTCAACCTCGGCTTCCGCGACGTGGCCGCGCTGGCCGAGGAGGTGATCGCCGCCTGGAACGCCGGGACCGACCCCGGCGCCCCGGCGGTGCTGGCGCGCTACCAGGCGCGGCGGCGGCCGGACACGCTGCTGATGCTGACGGGGATGCACGCGCTGGAGCGGCTCTTCGGCAACGACTTCGCGCCGGTGCGGATCGCACGCCGCCTCGGCATCGCCGCGGTCGACCGGATGCCGGGGCTGAAGCGCGTCTTCGCCCGGCAGGCCATGGGGCTCGGGCCGGGGGTGACGGGGCTGCTCGCGGGGCAGGGCCTGTTGAAGGCGGGGTAGGGCTGGCCTCGTCCCCTGGTCGGGCCAGCTGGCTCGGCGATGGCCGACCGCAGCGACACCGGGGCGGCGAAGATCCGGCTCTCCCTAACCTCGCCGCCGCACCGGCGGATCGCGGCTCAGGCCTTTCTCGGCCAGTGCCGCCTCATAGGCCGCCCAGCGCTCTGCCTGCTCCATCCCCAGCTGGTGCAGGTAATCCCAGCTGTAGATGCCGCTGTCATGCAGGTCGTCGAAGGCGATGCGGATGGCGTAGTGGCCGACCGGCTCGAGGCGGAGGATGCCGACCTCGCGCCGGCCGGCGACAAGCACCTTCTGCCCCGGCCCATGGCCCTGCACCTCGGCCGAGGGGCTCTCGACGCGGAGATACTCGGCCGGCAGGCGGACGCGGCTGCCGTCGTCGAAGGCGACCTCCAGCAGGCGCTCGGCGCGGATCAGGCGGATCTCGGTCGGGGTCGGCATGGACGCTCAGTCGTCGAGGCGGCGGGCCTCGTCGGGCAGCATGATCGGGATGCCGTCGCGGATCGGATAGGCCAGGCGGGCCTGGTCGCTGATCAGCTCGCCCGCGGCGCGGTCGTAGCGCAGCGGGCCCTTGGTCAGCGGGCAGACCAGGATCTCGAGCAGGGCGGGATCCACCTCGGGGGCATCGGTCGTGGCGTGGCTCATGCTTGGTCCTCTAGAGCATGATCGCGGCAGGCTAGAACGGCCGGCGGCGTGAATCATGCGACAAACAACACGCCAGGCCATGATCCGCGGTCCAGTGATCGCGGATCATGATCTAGCTCAGCCGCCCGCGGGGCGGCGCATCATCGGATGGCGTGCCATGGGCGCCCATCTGGAGCAAGGCGATCAGCATCGCGGCGCGCTCGGCCGGCGTTGCCGCCTCCAGCAGGGCCTGCTTCTCCGGCACCTCGAAGGGGCAGACCATGGCCAGCGTCGTCACCAGCGCGGCATCGTCCGTCTGCTCCACCGCCTCCCAGTTCGCCTCGATCCCGCGCGCCTTGAAGAAGGGGCGGAGGGCTGCGAGCAGGCCGGGGCGGTCGAGCGCGGGCGGCGCGGCGGGTTGGAGATCGGCCTGGAAGGCACCGTAATCGGCCCGCACCCGGCGGTAGCCGCGGCGCATCTCCAGCTCCTCGGCGACGCGGAAGCGGATCATGCCGGTCAGGGTGATGAGGAAGCGCCCGTCCTCCGTCTCGGCGAAGGAGGTCAGGCGGCCGAGGCAACCGATGCGGTAGAGGCCCGGCCCGGCCGCGCCGCGCGGGGCGGCCGGGTCCGGCTGGACCATGCCGAACATCCGGCCGGCGGCCAAGCTGTCCTCGGTCATCGCCAGGTAGCGCGGCTCGAAGATGTTCAGCGGCAGCCGCCCCTCGGGCAGCAGCAAGGCCCCGGAGAGCGGAAAGATCGCGATCTCGGCCGGAAGCGCATCGAGCTCGGCGAAGGGGGCTGCCACTGAGGAGGCGCTACCGAAACAGCAGCGAGGAGAGCTTGCGCCGTCCTGCCACCGTCGCCGGGTCGGAGAAGCCCCAGGCCTCGAAGAATTTCAGCAGCTGCTTGCGCGCCGCCTCCTCGTTCCAGGCGCGGTCGCGGCGGAAGGCCTCGAGCAGCGCGTCGACGGCGCCGTTGCGGTCCCCGGCGGCGTTCAGCGCCACGGAGAGCTCGATCCGCGCCTCGTGGTCGTTCGGGTCGGCGGCCAAGCGCTGCTCGAACTCGGCCGTCTTCTCGCGGGCGCGGCGGCCCTCGGCGGCGAGCTCGAGGGTGCTGCGGACCGAGGCGATGGCGGCATGGTCGGCGATCTTCGGCGGCAGGTTGTCGAGGACCTGCAGCGCCTGTTCCTCCTGGCCGAGCTCCATCAGGCTGCGGGCGACGCCGGCGAAGGCCTCCGCATTCTCGGGCTCCTCCTGCACCAAGGCGCCGTAGAGCTGGAGGGCGGTCCGGTGGTCGCCCTCCTCGGCCGCGGCCTTCGCCTCGGCGAGGAGGTCGGCGGCAGGCATCTGGCCGCCGGCCAGCTTCAGCAGCCCCTCGACGAAGCGCTTGATCTCGCCCTCGGGCAGCGCGCCCTGGAAGAGGTCGGCGATCTGGCCCTGCCAGAAGGCGGCGACCGTCGGCACGCTCTGCAGCGGCAGGCCGAGCTGCGTCAGCTGCTGGACGAGCGCGCGGTTCTTGTCGATGTCGATCTTCACCAGCCGCACCCGGCCGCCGGCGGCGCGCACGACCTTCTCGATCGCGGGCGTCAGCGTCTTGCAGGGGCCGCACCAGGTCGCCCAGAAATCGACGAGGACGGGAACCTCGCGGCTGGCCTCGACCACGTCCTTCATGAAGGTCTTCTGGTCGCCGTCCATGATCAGGTCGGCGCCGCCTGCCGGGGCCCCGGCAGGGGCGGCCTGGCGGTTCGGGTCGAAGATGACGTCCATGGTGGAATTCCTCGGTATGTGTTCATAGATGCGCCGGTCTGGCGCAAGGGCAATGGGCAGGGCGCACATGGTAGGCGCCCCGGGCCCGTTTCAATATTTCACCCGGCCGGGGGCGGCAGCTCCACCACCTCGGGCCGGTGGCCGAGATGCCCAAGGAAGCGGAGCAGCTCATCCGGGCGGATGGCCGTGGTCATGCTGTTCACCAGCGGGTGGAAGTGGACCACCTCATGGTCGCGCATAAACCCGGCATCGATCACGATCCGCACGGCGCCGGGCGGAGCGTTCACCATGCCGAAGGGGGTGACGGAGCCGGGCTCGACGCCGAGCAGGCGGCGGAGATCATCGGCCGGCGCCATCTCCACCCGCCCTGCGCCGACGGCGCGGGCCAGGGCATTGACCGAGAGCTTGCGGTCTTCCTGCAGCACCGCCAGCAGATGCGGGCCAGGGCCCGACCTCGCCGGGCGGAGGAAGAGGTTCTTGCTGTGCCCGCCGGGCAGGGAGCCGCGCAGGGCCTGGCTCTCCGCCACGGTGAAGACCGGGGCGTGCTCCGTGGTGGTGGTCTCGATGCCGAGCGCGGCGAGGCGCGCCAGCAGGGATTCGGGGGTCTCGGGCATCGGGGACCGTGGGGTTGCGGCAAGGCAGGCTGTGCCCAAAGCCGCGCCGCGGGGCAACCCCCCCCCTCGGCTGCCTAGAGCACTTTGATGTTGCTTGGAATCGCGCGTTCTGATTCGACGCTGTTGATGCGGCGTCGAGGCGATGATGACGGCACCCTTGTCTGCGGACCTTCGTCGGCGGTTGGTTCGGGCGG
>JAESFM010000206.1_pt1 | contig 16907 bp, 15 predicted proteins | sample 9266171 | NCBI WGS metagenome assembly JAESFM01 (sample SAMN14505069, study PRJNA617099) | algae metagenome | isolation source: Hassallia sp. WJT32-NPBG1 and co-occurring heterotrophs from well developed... | place: USA: Mojave Desert, Joshua Tree National Park, California | collected 2006-06-22
GCCTTCGTTACTGGCAATGACCACGCCCGCACGAATGTCGAAATCATCCGGCAGGACATTTTCCGGAGCCTGCCTGGCTGATTTGCTATCGGCGGCCGGGAGCATCCGGCGGACGCTGTTCTCGAGGTCACCGGCCACGCGGTGGATGACGGTCTCGGCGATGATTGAGCGGGCGACAGCGTGCAGAAAGAACAACAGCACCAGAATGCAGACGAACGCCAGCGCCATACCAAGAGTGACTGAGATATGGGGCACTGCCGCCGAGGGCATGTCCTTCTCGATCGTGCGCAGGACCAGCAGGCAGTACACGATGGTCATGACGAAGGTGCCGAGCGCCGCCTGCGTGCGAGGGTCGGCCATGTAGGTGCGCACTAGGCGAGAGCCGTACTGGTTCGCGGCCAGCGACAGGACCACCATCGTGATCGAGAACATCACGCTCGCCATCGTGATCAGAGCGGCCACGAGTGTTGAGAGCAGGTTCCGGGCGTCGTCGCCACTTCCACTGTGCAACCACCACGTCCGCAGCGCCTCCTCGTCCGAGAAGGCTCCGTCCACCTGATAAGCTGCCCACCTGAGCGCTACGGCGAGAAGGACCATCACCGTTGGAACCAGCCAGAGACTGGTATGGACCTTGTCCCAGATGTTGAATAGCCTCTCGTACATTCCTGGTCCTTCTGTGGCGGAGCGACTGCGTCGCCTAGGGAACAGGCTTATGAGGGTGATGGCCCTCTGGATTCCTATTCGCCGACCCCGGTCCAACCATAGAGTGACCATGACCGGAATAACGCATGAGGCTGTCAAAATTCTGAAGTAGGAATCGCACTCACGTGATCCCGCTGGCCGCGGTTAAATTTGCCTCCTGCATCTAGAAGTAGGTTCATGCGTTGCCCCTGCCTTGATCGCTGCCGGCGTTGATGCCCGCCATCTGTTCGAGGACAAGGCATCGGGCGTGCGCGACGACCGTCCCGGCCTCAAGAGCTGCCTCGACTTCCTGAAGCCCGGCGACACGCTCGTCGTGTGGAAACTCGACCGTCTCGGCCGCTCGTTGCCCCACCTGCTTGACATCGTGACCAGCTTGCGCGACGGCGGCGTCGCGTTCCGGTCGGTGACGGAAGGCATGGACACGAACACACCGCATGGAGAGCTTCTGTTCCATATCTTCGGGGCACTTGCCCAGTACGAGCGTGCCTTGACCCGAGAACGAGTGCAAGCGGGACTTGCAGCGGCTCGGCGGCGAGGCCGGCATGGTGGACGGCCTCTTGCCATCGAGCCTGAAAAACTAGACGCGGTCGTTGCCGCCCTTGACGATGGCACCAGCAAGGCGGCGGTCTGTCGCACCTTCGGCATCCCTCGCAGCACGCTCATTGACGCGCTGGTCCGCGTCGGTTGGACCGGCCCCGGCTCAACTCGGTGATCCTGGAATGCCGGTCAGCTTTCTGACGAACGAGCAGGAGCGCCGGTACGGACGCTTCGACGACGTTCCCACCAGGGAACAGCTCGATCGCCATTTCCATCTCGATGACGCCGATCTTGCGATGATCGGGCGCCGACGGTGGGATCACATGCGCCTTGGTTTCGCCGTGCAACTCGGCACGGTGCGGTTCCTCGGCACCTTTCTCGCCGATCCGACCGAGGTGCCGACGGAGGTTGTCGCCACCCTGGCGCGACAGATCGGCGTCGCCGATTCAGCGTGCCTTGGCCGCTATCGCGAAGGAAAGGCACGCTGGAGCCACGCAGCGGAAATTCGGCACGTCTATGGCTATCGCGAGTTCGCCGAGCCTGCCGCGCAATGGCGGCTCCTGCGCTGGCTCTATGCGCTGTGCTGGACGGGAACGGACCGGCCGACCGCTCTGTTCGACCGGGCAACGGCTTGGCTGGTGGCGCACAAGGTGCTGCTGCCGGGAGCAAGCGTGCTCGAACGGACCATCGCACGGGTGCGGTCCCGCACCAGCAGCCGCCTGTGGCGCCTGCTGGCAACCCGGATCATGCCCGAGCAGAAGGCGCGGCTCGACGCCCTGCTGGTGGTACCGGAAGGCGGACGACAGAGCCCGATGGACCGGCTTCGATCGGGGCCGACTGTGCAAAGCATCAATGAACTGGTGCGCGCGATCGAGCGCCTTGACGAGGTGCGGCAGTGCGCGGCCGGTCTGCCGCCTACCGACCGACTGCCGAAGATCCGTGTCCTGGCGCTGGCGCGGTTCGCCGGTGCCGCCAGGGCCCAAGCGGTCGCCCGGCTGCCGGATGAGCGTCGCGCCGCCACCCTACTGGCGTTCATCCGTGCGCTGGAGGCGAGCGCGCAGGACGATGTGCTCGATCTGTTCGACCTGCTCGTCACCCGGATGTTCGTCGATGCGGTCCGCAAGGGCCGAGAGGCGCGATTGCGCGGTCTGCGCGATCTCGACGCCGCCGCGCTCACCCTGAGCAAGGTCTGCGGCCTGGTGCTCGATGGCGCCGTCACCGACGCCGATCTCCGGGTGGCGGTGTTCGCGACCGTGCCCCAGGCCGCCCTGGAAACGGCCATGGCCCAAGTGGACAGCCTCACCCGCCCGCCGGACGATCCCTACTTCGACGAGTTGCTGGCGCAACACCGCCGCATCCGACGTTTCCTGCCGGACTTCGTGCGCGTGGTCGGTCTGGGTGCGATGCCGGCTGGCCAACCGGTGCTGAAGGCGCTGCGTCACCTTCGCAAGGTCGAGGACGGCGACGCACGAAGCGTACAATGGCCCACCGACTTCGTACCGAAATCCTGGGGGCTCTTTCTGGGTTTCGGGGTGGTAGCGGTTTGATCATGCGACCAGGGCGGCAACGAGGGCACCGAGCAGGGCTTTGCCGCGCTGGCGGGTATTGTGGACGAATTAAAAGAAGCCCAGGTAGACGGGCAGCTTCTCTTGGGAAATGCCGCGGTGCGGGCGCAGCCAGGAGCGTAGCAACGACCAGAACCCTTCGAGGGTATTGACGTGAACTTCACAGAAGCCGTCGCCATCCTCGTCGCGGGCGTATTCGCCGCGCCCATGGCACACCGTTCTGTGCTCGTAGCCCCAGGCCGTCAGGCGGGCATAGGTCGAATATTCGTCCGTGTGGATGCATGAACCCGGGGCGACCACACCTTCGATGATTGGGCGGATAGTTGTCTGCTGAACGTTGGCCAGCATGTGAAGGACCACCTCACCGCCGCGCTGGATCAGGCCGAGGATCGGTGGCTTCTCCTTCTCCAGCGTGCCCCGACCGGGCGCGCCTTTCAGGCGACGGCGCCGTCCAGACCGATTTTTTTCGCGACGGCGGCCGGATTGCCCTTGTGCCCGGCGACGACATAAACCTCATCAGCCTCGACCGTGCCCTCCAGCCTCACGGTCGGCATCTTGGCGACGAGGCCAGAGCGCAACTGTTCGGTCATGGCCTGGACATCGTCCTCGTTCAGATCCAGTTCGTGGGCGATCTGCCGGTTCGACAGGTTGAGCCCCAGGAAGTAAAGGCACAGCAGCCAGAACCGAAGCGGTTGGTGACGTCCGGCCAAGACAGTGCCAGTCAGATCATCGAAGCGGCTCTGGCACTGCCTGCACCGATAGCGCTGCCGATGCCGCTGCGTGTCGTCATGCCCGTGGCGTGCCACCGAGGCGCTGTCACAGTGCGGGCAGCGGACGCCCTCGGGCCAGCGATGCTGGCGCACCACCTCGTAGCATTTCGCGTCGTCGATCAGCAACGAGAGGTTCACCAGGGATGACAAGGACATGAGAAGCACCGGGATCGATGGAAAGGTCTCCCCTCAACCAATCTCCGCGCACCTCATCACGCCCAAACCTCCACCACCCCGAAACTCAGGAAGAGCCAAAACCAAATACACCTGATACGTAAGATGTTTTGTCTTCAATGAATTAATAACTCTTTACTTGGAATGACAGCTAGAAAATAGATATATGTTTTCAGAAACCCTGGGAGAGGATTTCGCGGCATCTTCCAGCCGTAGGGCCGATCAAAGAGATGGTTGAAAACACCATCAAAATCAATATCTTAGCTTGTAGAGCTAAAATTTTCCTTTAAGGAGAGAGCGTTCCTAGCTTCGTCGCGCGTTCACCTGAAAGTCATACAGTAACCATCGGGTTTTTCTTTGCGCTAAGTTGATGAGTGGCAGTGTCAGGAAGTATTCCTCCTGACACTGCGGGGGGATTTTAGTCTTAGACCGCATATGGCTTATCGAGCTACGGGTCCCTCGTTTCGCCGGGGAAGATCGAACTCGTTTTTCATCTGGTCAACTGTCGATTCACGAAAGACCTCATCCCGGCTTCGATCCCGCCGTTGCGAGGCGGCCGGTCTGCAAACGGTTTCTGAAACGATCACTCGATCCTGGCTCCGGACTCGTTCACGACCTTCGCCCACTTGGTAACCTCATTCCGGACATAGCTTGCGAACTCGCCGGGCGTGGTCGGCCGCGCCGTAGCCCCCATGCTGGCGAACTGTTCCTTCACCTTGTCCGATTGGATCGCTTTGACGGTTTCGGCATTGAGTTGATCGATGATGGCGCGCGGCGTGCCGACGGGGGCGAACAGGCCGTTCCAGGCTATCGCCTCGTAGCCGAGCAGGGCAGCTTCGGCGATGGTCGGAACGTCCGGGACGACCGGAGCGCGCTTGGCGCTGGTGACGGCGAGCGCGCGCAGCTTGCCCGCCTGGACATGGGGCAATGCCGACATGACGGTGTCGAACATCAGCTGCACATGACCGGCCACGACATCGGTGATGGCGGGAGCGCTTCCCTTGTAGGGGATGTGGGTCATCTTGACGCCGGCCATGGCGTTGAACAGTTCGGCGGCAAGATGGGTCGACTGGCCGTTGCCGGAGCTTGCGACGTCCAGGCTGCCCGGCTCCTGCTTGGCCAGCGCTATCAGGTCGGCGACCGTCTGCGCCTTGACGGACGGGTTTACGACCAGCATCAGGGGAACTTCGGTCAGCAAGGCGATCGGCTCGAAGTCCTTTACCGTGTCGTAGGACAGGTCCTTGAACAGCGTCATGTTGATCGCGTGGGCGGTGGTACCGACGACGAGGGTGTAGCCGTCCGGGTCGGAGGTGGCGGCAAGCTGCATGCCGATGTTCCCGCCGGCGCCCGGCCGGTTATCGACGACGAACCGCTGGCCGAGCGACTGGGCAATCTGCTCTCCGACGACCCTGGCGGCGATATCGGTCGAACCGCCCGGCGGATAGGGCACGATAAGGCGGATCGGCTTGGTCGGATACCCGGACTGCGCCGACGCTGCGCCGCCTGTACCGGCAACGACCAGTCCGGCGGCGGTGGCGCCCAGAAAATCCCTACGTGTCAGCATGTCACTTTTCTCCCTTAACATCGTTGGCGCTTTCGCGGAAAATCACGGCGTCCACGATGGCGCACCCTTCGCCGGCGCTCCCGACCAGCACCGGATTGAGGTCGAGGCTGACGATATTGGCGGCGGGGTCCACCATCAGCCGACCGACGGCGGCGACCGCTTCCGACAAGGCCGCGAGGTCCATCGGAGGCTCGCCGCGCACTCCCCCCAGAACCGGGGCTATCCGCAGGCGCGCCAGCGCTTCCGCGACTTCGTCCGCCGAGAAGGGCGGCAGCAGCAACCGAAGGTCGGGCAGCGCCTCGACGTATTTGCCGCCGTCGCCGACCATGACCACCGGGCCGAAGACCGGGTCGCGATGCGCGCCGATGATCATCTCGCGCCGTCCTTTGCGCATTGCGGCGACAATGACGCCGTCGAAACGGTTGCCGCTGTCGCGGATGATCCGCTCCATCTCCTGCCAGGCGTCGGTCACCTCCTCCGCCGTCCCCAGGCCGAGGCGGACAAGGCCTAGCTCCGATTTATGTGCGATGTCGGCCGAGCATCCCTTGACCGCGACGGGGCCGCCGATGGCCTGAAGCGCTTCGACGCATTCCTCGGCAGAACGGCAAAGCCGGTGCGCCACGACGGGAAGCCCGTGCGATTGGGCAAGGGCGAGACTGTCCGCCTCGTTGAGCATGACCGGGCTGGAGGATGAGGCGGCACGATCCCGGGGCTTGGCGACGAAGGGAGCGTTGGCGCGGTGCGTCTTGGCGCGCTCCATCAGTTCAAGGTGCGAAATGTACTGGTTCAGCGCATCGACCGCCTGGGTCTCGGTGGTGAACACCGGCAGCCCCTCTGCCTTGAACCGCGCCATGACATTCGGCTGCGGCGCCGCCACGACCAGCGGCTTGCCAGTGAGGGCCGCGAAGGTCGCGGTATCGCGGGCGAAGGCATCGACATCGTAGCCGACGCCCGCCACCGGCACGCCGATGACGAAGGCATCGGCCGCCGGGTCCTTCGCGATGACCGGCAGGATATCGCCGAACAGGCGGCTGTTGGTCAGCAGTGCCGCCGTAATGTCGACCGGGTTGGTTGTCGTGGCGAAGCTCGGCAGGATGCGCCCAAGTTCGGCCCTGGTTTCGGCGGCAAGCTTTGCCAGGGGCATCCCCGCCATGGAAGCGGCATCCGCCGACATCACGCAGACGGCGCCGGAATTGCTGATGGCGACCAGCCGCCGCCCCTTGGGCCGCCAGCCCTTCAGGTAAAGCTCGGCGGCATCGACCAGCCCGGCGGTGTCGCGGACCCGCCAGATGCCATGGTGCTCCAGGAAGGCGTCGACGACGCGGTCCTCGTTGGCGAGTGCTCCGGTGTGCGAACTGGCCGCCGCCTGACCGGCGGCGGTGCGTCCCGACTTCAGCGCTATCACCGGCAGGTCGCGCTCGCGGGCGATCCGCGCCACCTCCGCCAGGTTTTCGGGATCGGGGATGCTCTCCAGGTAGAGCAGCAGCAGCTTGACCTCGGGGTCCTGGACGACGGCCGCCGCAAGCTCCGACACCGTGACGTCGCAGTCGTTGCCGGTCGCGTGCGAGTGCCGCACGCCGATGCCGCGCTGCCGCAGCAGGCCATAGGGCACGACGGCCATGGCACCGCTCTGGCTCAGCACCGCGATCGGGCCGTCCGCCGGTTCCGCCTCCAGATACATGGTCGAGAAGCTCAGGATCGCGCCGGTGCCGAAATTGGCGAGACCCTGGGAATTCGGGCCGATGATGCGCGTGCCCTTGGCACGCGCCCGCTCGACCATCCGGCGCTCCTTCTCCTTGCCGCCGACGGGATCGCTCTCGCCGAAGCCGGAACTCATCAGCACGACCGCCTTGACGCCGAGGTCGGCGCACTCGTCGACCGCCGCCAGAGCTGCGTCGCCCGGAACGGCGACGATGGCGACCTCGGGAATTTCCGGGAGATCCTTCAGCGCCGGATAGGTCTTGTAACCAAGCGTCTCGGTACGCTTGGGGTTGATCGGATAGACTTTCCCGCGATAGCCGAAGCGGGACAGATAGACGAGCGGACGGCCGCCAATCTTGTTCGGGTTGTCGGACGCTCCGATGATCGCGATCGATTTCGGATCAAGGACGGCCTTGAGACTGCTGTCAGGCATGACGCCCCTTCAGGTGCTGGGATCGAAATAGGGGAGAAGGCGGTCGGCGAAGCGGACGAAACGGACCGTCACCGGATCGCCGATCTTCAGGCTCTTGTCGCCATGCGCCATCATGCGAAAGCCTTCCTCGGCATCGACCAGGACGATCAGGTACGGAGCCAGCGCACGCAGGTCTTCCGACGGCGCCCGCGTCACGAGGCTGGCGGCATGGACGGTCCCCCGGCCGGAGGCTTGCCGGTCGGCGACATGGGCGCCGCCGCAGGTCGGGCAGAATTCGCGGCGGAAATACCAGGCCGTGCCGCAATCGGCGCAGGTCTGGTAGACGACGGCCTCGCCGCCGCGCGTCCAGTCCGCCGTTTCGTTCCTGGTTTCAGGGTTCATCGGACACGCTCCAGAAACAGGCTGGCATGGGAGGAAAGGACACCGCCGTCGCCGTGCAGCAGGGTCAGCGAAGCATCCTTCGCCTGCCGGGACCCCGCGCGGCCGGTCATCTGACGATGCGCCTCGACAAGGTGGGCCATGGCGCCCGCGACGCCGCAATGGCCGTAGGAGAGCAGACCGCCATGGGTGTTGAGCGGCAATTCGCCATCATGATCGAAGTAGCCGTCCCTGGCGCGGGACCCCGCCTCGCCGCGGCCGCACAGGCCGATCTCTTCCAAAAGGATCGTCAGCGTGATGGTGAAGCTGTCGTAGATCGCGGCGTAGCGGACATCGCGAAGTTCGACCCCGGCTGCCGTCCGGGCGCGCTCGACCGATTCTGCGGCGCCGAACCGCGTCAGGCTGGGTGCGGCGCTGATGTGCTGATGGGTGTGCGCCTGACCGGCGCCGATGATCCGGACGCCGGCGTCGCCGGTCCGCTCCCGGCTGACGACGAACGCCGCGCCGCCGTCCGAGACCGGGCAGCAGTCCAGGATCTTCAGCGGCGCCGCGATGGGCTTGGAAGCCATGACGTCGGCGACGGTGATCGCCTGCTTGAACTGCGCGCCGGGATGCATCAGCGCATGGCGGCGCATCAGCACCGCAAGCTCTGCCAGATCCTCCTCGGTTACGCCGTGCTCGTGCATGTAGCGCGACGCGACGAGGCCGTAATAGGCCGGGATCGTCGGTCCCAGCGGGACCTCGTAGACAGGATGCCCGACCTGGGCCAGGGTCTGGATCGCCGCGTCGCGGGTCTGCCCCGTCAGCCGGTTCTCTCCCGCGACGACCAGGATGTTCTTCGCGACACCGCTCTCGACGAGAAGATGCGCCAGCATCCCCATGGCGCAGCCGGTGGCTCCGCCGAGTTGTATCGCGTGGGCGTAGTGGGGGTGAAGGCCGAAATGCTCGGCGAACACCGTCGAGAGCATCAGGTGGGGCAGGGTGGTCGAGTAGCCGCAGATCAGGCCGTCGATGTCGCGTCGCTCCAGCCCCGCGTCGGCGAGCGCCGCAGTCGCGGCCTCGCTCATCAGGTCGACGGTGGAGCGTCCTTCGAGCCGGCCATAGGGTGTCAGGCCGACGCCGGTTATCCAGCTCACTTGGCTTTCCTCCGCTGGGATGGTCTAGATGGTGCGCGGGTTGCGGGCAGGTCGAACGCGCGGGCGATGAATTCGGCTTCACGCCGCAGTCCGTCGAGCAGTTCCGGGACCCGTGTCCTGATGCGGTCGCTGAGCGCCGCGATGCTGATGGCTGCCATCGGGACACGGTTGGAACCCTGGAAGACTGGAATTCCGATCGCGGCCATTCCGTCCACGACCTTGTCGCAGAGCAGCGTGTAGCCCTGTTCGCGCGCCGTCGCGACCTCGGCCTTGATGATTTCCGGCGTCAGTCTCGGATAGGACTTCAACTGGGGCGCAAGGGCCTCCAGGATCGCGTCAATTTCCCGGTCCTGGGCCCAAGCGAGCAGCGCCAGCGAGCCGGCGCCGACGCCCAGCGGACGCCGGCTTCCGAAATCCAGGTAGTTCGCCCGGATCGGAAAGCTGCCGACCTCGCGGTCTATACAGACCGCTTCATTGCCGCTGCGGACCGACAGCAGGACCGTGTCTTCCGACAGGGTGGCGAGCCGCACCAGACTGGGCCGCGCCATCTCCCGGATATCCGAGGGTTGCTGGAGTGGTGCAATCATCGCCTGGATTTCCGGCCCGAGCACATAGGAGGCTTCGTCGTCGAGACGGCGGACGAAGCCTTCCTGGACCAGCGTGTCGAGAATGCGGAGCGTCGTCACCTTGTTCAGCCCCGCCGCAGCGGTGATCTCGCTGAGGCGCAAGGGGGCCTTGGCCGACAGCGCGCGAAGGATGCCGCACGCTTTCTGGATGGCATTGAGCGGCGACGATGTAATCGGCATGATCTTCCCATCAGACTGTCGCCACCGGTGTCGCGGGCGATCCGACGGCACCCGGCAGCCGCAGAGGCGGCGCCGTTAGAAGGAAACGATGGCGTTTCCGCGACCGTAGCCAGTCCGCCAGGGGCGTCAACAGCCACAACTCGCCCAGATGGATGCCCAGCTTGAACAGGCAGTGCTCGTGCAGCGGCAGCGACGCGCAGCAGCCGGAATGGTTCACCGCCGGATGCCCTTCGACGGCGTAGTTGTCGGCGATCAGCGCCGCCAGTCCGCTGTCGGTGATCCAGTTCAGCAGGCGGCCGTCCCGGCCGTTCAGCACCGCACAGGCGTTGGTCATGCTCGCTGGGTCCGGTTTCCTGCCCATTTCCAGCAGAAGCTTCCCGAAGCCGGTGTGCAGGCAGACCATGTCGCCGCTTTCGACTTCGACGCCGTCGGCTTCCATGATGGACATCAGCAGATCGTAGCCGACCGCTACCCGCTCGCGGCCGACGCGCGCATGCAGGTCGATCAGGACGCCGCGCCCCTGGACGCAGGTTTCCGCCATCTTCTCGATCCCGAGCGCCTGCGCCTCCGACGTGCTGCGCGCCTCCGCGATGCCGGTGCCGCCGGCATCCTTCGGATCGCTCGGCCCCCTGACATGCTCGTCCGGGCGGAAGCCGTTGTAGTAGAGTGCTTCCGCTTTGCCGTCGCCGTCGGCGTCGAAAAGCTGGCCGACATGGGCCAGACTGTCCCACTGGGTCGAATACTGGGTGTGCAGGATGACGAGATCGTCGCAGATCACGTCGGTCACATCGGGATCGTCGTCGCCGAGCCGGTAGTTCATGTTCGGCCGGCCGTTGCGCACCGTCGGCCGCAGCGCCGGCGGATGGCGGCGCGGGTTGAGGATGTTGCCGCCGGGATAGTCGAGCGGCAGGCTCAGGCAGAAGGCCAGCCCCTCGCGGACCTCCGCGACGCCCTGCCGGACCTTCTCGGGCGTCAGGAGATTGAGGCGGCCGATTTGATCGTCGGGACCGAAATCGCCCCAGTTGGAACCCTCGGGCCGGTTCTTCCAGCGTTGTGATGTCGTCATTTCGTTATTCCTCCCGTGAATTCTTCGGCTTCAGCCGCCGCCCAGATAGACGCGGTGCAGCATGTCGCCGCCGCGCAGTTCTTCCGGCGTGCCGTCCCAGGCGATACGGCCGGTCTCTACCAGGTAGCAGTGATGGGCGTGCTGAAGGGCCTTCTCGACCAGTTGCTCGACCAGCAGGACCGCCATGCCCTCGCGGCAGAGTTCCGTAGCGACATCCAGGATGCGGTTGATGATGATCGGGGCCAGCCCGAGCGAGGGTTCGTCCAGGATGAGCAGCCGGGGATCTCCGACGATGCCCTGGCCGACCGCAAGGATCTGCTGCTGCCCGCCGCTCAGCCGGCTTGCCGCCTGATGGCGCTTTTCCTTCAGCTCCGGAAACAGGGCGTAGACCCGCTCCAGCTTCGATCGGTCTCCGCGCGGGTTCCGGGCGAAGGTACCGATCAGCAGGTTGTCTTCCACGGTGAGGCTGTGGAAGACCCGGTGGCCCTGGAGAACCTGGACGACCCCGGCGCGGACGATCTCGATCGGGCCGCTCGCCGTGATGTCCTGGCCGTCGAACTCGATCTTGCCGCCCTTCTTCGATATCAGGCTGGAGATGGCGTGGAGCATGGTGCTTTTGCCGGCGCCGTTGCGGCCGAGCAGCACGACCAGCCTGCCGGCCGGGACGACGAACGAAGCGCCATGCACGACTTCCGCCTTGCCGTAGGCGACATGAAGGTCGGTGACCTTCAGCAGGGTTTGGGCCGGTCGGGTCGGGATCATGTCATGCATGGCGTCAGGCTCCGAGATACACGCGGATGACCTCGGGGTCCTTTCGGACCTCGTCGGGCGTTCCCCGCTTGATGACCTTGCCGAGGTCCAGCGTGGTGACCCGGTCACAGATGCGGAAGACGAAATCCGTGTGGTGCTCGACCAGCAGGACGCCCAGCCCGGCATCCCGCATGACCTGGATGATCTTGCCGAGATGCTCGGTCTCCAGCGCGGTCAGGCCCCCCGCCGGTTCGTCGAGCATGATGAACTTCGGTCGCATCGCAAGCGCGCGGGCGATCTCCAGGAAACGCTGTTCCGCGTGTTCGAGCAGATCGGCGCGGCGGTGGACGGCATGGCCGAGCCCGACGCCCATCAGCAACTCGCCGGCGCGCCGGGCGAACTCCCGCTCCTCCCGTCTGGTGCGCCCGAGCGACAGGGCGGTGCCGAGGAAGTTCGATCCGACATCGCGCCAGGCGCCCAGCATCGCGTTGTCGAGCACGGTCATCGTCCCGAGCAGCCGGGGCTTCTGGAACGTGCGCGCGATGCCGAGCCGTGCCCTGTGCTGCACGCGCGTCCGGGACAGGTCCTCGCCGTCCAGTCGGATCTCGCCCCTGGTCGGATCGTAGTAGCCGGAAAGAAGGTTGAGCAGCGTCGTCTTGCCGCTGCCGTTGGGACCGATCAGGCCGTGGACCTCGCCGGGGAGCAATTCCAGCGAGACCTGATCCAGGGCGGTCAGGCCGCCGAACGATTTGGTGACGTCGGTCACGTGCAAGGCTGTCACGAGCTTTGCCCCTCCCGGATTGCAGCGGCCAGCCGCGTCAGGTCGGGCGTTACGACGTGGCTCTCGATCCGCCGGGGCCGCAGCTTCTCGGCCAGGACCTCGAACAGCCGTTGCAGCCCTTCGGGGATCAGCAGCACGACGGCCAGCAGCGTCAGCCCGTAGAAGAAGTTGCCCAGCTTCGCCAGCGGCGCCACCAGTTCCGGCAGCGCCGTCAGGATGATGGTCCCGATGAACGGCCCCAGGATGCTGCCGCGCCCGCCGATGATGATGCAGACGAAGAAGAACAGCCCCAGCTCGAACACGAAGGTATCGGGCGTGATGTAGCTTTGCAGGGAGGCGAACAGCGCGCCGGCGACGCCGGCGGTAACGCCGCTGAAGACGAAGACGATCAGCTTGGCGCGGAACAGCGAGATGCCGACCGCCATGGCGGTGATCTCGCTGTCGCGGATCGCGATCAGCGACCGCCCCCACATGCAGCGCGACACGTTCCAGGTCAGCCACGTGATAAGCCCGCCGACGATCAGGATCAGCCAGTACAGGCCGTCCGGGGTGTCGAACGGCGCGCTCACTCCCGGTACGGCAAGACCGATGCCGCCACCAGTGATCTCGTCCTGCGCCAGCGTCAGTTCGGTCACGATCAGCGAAAAGGCCATGGTCGTCATGGCGAAGTAGAATCCGGGAAGCCGGAGCGAGGGCAGGCCGAGCAGCAGGCCGCACAACCCGCCGATGACTCCCGCTACCGCGATGGCGAACAAGGGGTTCAGTTCATGCGTTCCGGCCAGGAAAGCGAAGGTATAGGCGCCGATGGCGAGCAGCCCGACATGGCCGATCGAAAGCTGCCCGGTGAAGCCGACCACCAGGTTGAGGCCGACGATCAGTATCCAGTAGACCCCGATGAGCTGCGCCAGATGCAGCTGATAGAAGTCGCCGACCCAGAAGGGCAGGGTGGCGAGCGCCACGCCGCCGGCGAGAAGGCCGGCGGAGCCGGCCGAAGAGCGGGTGTTCGTCATACCGCGCGCACCTGTCGCTGGCCGAAGATGCCTTCGGGCTTGAGCAGCAGGACGACGATCAGCAGGCCGACCGCGATGGTCTGCTGATATTCGCCGCCGAAGAAATACGTGGCGAAGGTGCTGAACAGGCCGAGCGCCAGGCCGCCGACCAGCGCACCGACATTGCTGCCCAGCCCACCGGCGGCGAGCGCTATGAAGCCGTACAGGGTCAGGCCGTGGCCGACCGCGAAGAAGGCGAAGGTCAGCTGTCCGGCGGCGAAGCCCGCCACCGCCCCGAGCGCTCCGGCGATGACATAGGAAAGGCTCCTGACGCGGCTGGTGGCGATGCCCCGCGCCTGCGCCGCGAAGACGTCTTCCGACATGGCGACGAAGACCTTGCCGTACATCGTGCGTCGATAGAAGAACTCCAACCCGACCACCATGACGATGACGGTGACGATCGGCAGCCAGTACTTCTGGTCCATCACTCCGGCCGAGAAATCCTGCGGTATCAGACGCGGGAAGGGGCGGGGCTCGGTGCCCCACCACAGTCCGACCGCCTGCTGGACCATCGTCGCCATGGCGAGCGTGGTCAGCAGCCACAGATGCTCGACCGGGCGGGAAAGGACGCGCCGGATCGCCACGATTTCCGTCAGGAAGCCGAAGGCGCCGCCGACCAGCGCCGCACCCGCCAGGCCAAGCACCGAAGGGACGCCGAGGTCCGACACCAGCCACGCTCCGAACACCCCGCCCAGCATGCAGAGATGGCCGGTCGTGACACTCAGCACCTTCGACGTGGAGAACATGACGTTGTAGACGAGGGCGGTGGCGGCATAGAGCGCGCCGACCGCAAGGCCGGAAACGATGACAAGAAGCATGATATCTTCCCGGACGGGAGTTTCAAAGAGTGCGATTACTGCGGAGCCAGCTCGAAACTGCCATCTTTGAAAGTATTGGCACGGTTCACGACCATGCCTGAATCCGGGAAGCCGTTGCGCTGGTCGGGACCCCAACTATAGGTCGCATAGACGCCGTCCAGTCCAGTCGTGCTCTCCATCGCCGCCTGGAAGGCCTTCGGATCGGTCGACCCCGCCTTCTTCACTGCATGCTCGATCACCTTGACCGTGTCGTAGCCGAGCGCCACCCACCAGAAGGTGAAGTTGATTTCACCGCCCAGCTTGGATCGCATCGCCTCCATCAGCGCCTGCGTCCGCTCCGGCAGCTTGCCGTCCGTGCCGTAGGTCGTGCTGACATAGCCGGCCGCATAAACGCCGTCCCAATATTCCGGCTTGTTTAGCAGTTCCTTGATCGGCAGCGCCATCAGGGCGGGGTGGCCGACGACCGGCACGTCCCACTGCATGTCGCCGCGCGTGTTGAGCAGTCGCCCCAGCAACCCGGTGGCGGCCGACCACGGCATCAGCACATCGGCACCCGCCGCACGCGCCTTGTTGATCTCGTCGCTCAGATCGGTCTTGTTGGGGTCGACCAGTGCCGAGTAGACCGGTTCCACCCCGGCTTTCTTCAGCAGTTCGGCGGCGGTCTTGGCGCTGGAGGTGCCGTAGCCGCTGGTGTCGCCGATCACCGCCACCTTCTTGCGCTTGAGGACGTCGAGCGCGTAGTCGTTGGCCGACTTGATCCACTGGGTATTCGTGTTGATCGCACGGAATGCCAGCGGGAACTTCTTCGAATCGGTAAGTTCATCAATGCTGCCGATGACGATGTTCGGGACGCCGGCCTTCGCGGCGATTGGTCCGGTCGCCAGGGACTCGCCCGAATTGACCGGACCGATGATGAAGTTGACCTTGTCGCGGAACAGCAGCTGCTGGGCGAAGTTGACGGCTTTGGTAGGATCGCCGGCGGTGTCGCGCGTCAGAAGCTCGATCTGCCGGCCGTTGATGCCGCCTGCCTTGTTGATCTCCTCGACCGCGTACTGCACGCCCTGGTTTTCGGCCACCGCCGCGGATGAGAGCGGGCCGGTGAGCGACGACAGCCAGCCGATCTTGATCGGCTCTTCCGCCAGTGCCGTCTGCGAGATGAGGCCCGATGCGGCGAGTGCGCCAGCCGCTACTAGAGCACGCAGGACTCCCACGCGAAGCATTCGCTCTTTCATGTTTCCTCCCGGATGCTTTTTTTATCTTCTCTGGCCGTAACTCTCACCCCCACTCGCCCTTACTGTCAAGTTACGATTCCGATGAATGGAACAATTGTCTGGCGTGAAAGAACCTTGATTTTAAAATTTTCCGTGTACAACATTGGCTTCCCGTGCCTGTACAGCTTAGTCACCCGGTTTTCTGAGAAGGCATATGTTCCATCTTATGGAACTACTGGGTTCGGATGACGCGGTAGCTTGGCGGTGGCGGGCAACGACAGCCCAGAAGAGGCGGACAACATGGGAGACATGCCATGAAGAGGCTCCGGATCGGTTCCGGCTCGGCCTGGTGGGGCGACAGGGTCGAACCCGCAAGGCTTAACGCCGAGCACGGCGACCTGGATTATCTCTGCTTCGAGACGATGGCGGAGGCGACCGTTTCGGCAGCCCAGGTCCGGGCGCGGCGCGATCCAGATTTTCCCGGCTACGACACCTATCTGGACGACCGCATGCAGGCGGTCCTTCCCGGATGCATCAAGCGCGGCACCAAGATCATCAGCAACCAGGGCTGGATCAATCCGGATGGGGCGGCACAGCGTGTCACCCATTGGCTCCGTGAACTGGGTTCCCATGGCGTCAAGGTCGCCGCCGTTTCCGGCAGCGTCATCACCGACCGCGTGCTCGACCTGACGGACACGATCCTGGAGAACGGCAAGCCGACCTCGACGCTTAAGGACAGCCTCGTCTCGGCCGAAGCCTATCTCGGAGCCGAACCGATCGTCGAGGCCCTGCGCCAGGGCGCCCAGATCGTCATCACCGGCCGCGTCGCCGACCCGTCGCTGTTCATGGCGCCGATGATGCATGAGTTCGGCTGGGACCCGCACGACCATGTCAGGCTCGGCCGGGGCATCGGCCTGGGCCACCTGATGGAATGCGGGTCGCAGGTGACCGGCGGCTATTTTCCCGATCCGGGCTTCAAGGACATGCCCGAGCCGTGGAACCTGGGCTTCCCGATCATCGAGGTCGAGGAGGACGGCTCCGCCGTCATCACCAAGCTTCCGGGGACCGGCGGCGCCGTCAACCTGATGACCGTCAAGGAGCAGATGTTCTACGAGGTCCACGACCCGGCCAATTACCTGACCCCCGACGTCGTGGTCGATTTCACCACCACCCAACTGGAAGAAATCGGCCCCGACCGGGTCCGAGTGACGGGGATCGGCGGCAAGCCGCGCACACCGACGCTGAAGGTCTCGATCGGCTGCATGGAAGGCTTCATCGGCGAAGACATGTTCTTCTACGCCGGGCCGGGCGCCCTGCGGCGGGCCAAGCTCGCCAAGCAGATCCTGGAGGAGCGCTTCAAGATCGTCGGTCTCAACGCGGAGGAGGTCCGCATCGACTTCCTCGGCCTCAACGCGATCCATGGCGACGCGACGCCGAAGGACCTGCCGGAACCCTACGAGATCGCC
>JAESFM010000207.1_pt1 | contig 16607 bp, 10 predicted proteins | sample 9266171 | NCBI WGS metagenome assembly JAESFM01 (sample SAMN14505069, study PRJNA617099) | algae metagenome | isolation source: Hassallia sp. WJT32-NPBG1 and co-occurring heterotrophs from well developed... | place: USA: Mojave Desert, Joshua Tree National Park, California | collected 2006-06-22
CGGCTGCATCCATCCTAATGCGCCATCAGCACCGGTACCGGCGCATGCTTCAGGACGTGGCGGGTGACGCCTCCCAGCATGCTCTGGCGGAACGGACCATGGGTGTAGCCACCCATCACCAGCAGATCGGCTTGCAGGTCGGTGGCCGCCGAAAGCAGGCTGGTGCCGGTAGAATGCTGGCTGCGCCCGACGATGCGAAGCTCGGCCGGAATGCCGTGGAGACGCAGGTAACCGATCAGCATCCGGTCGCGCGCCTCCGGACAATCGGTTTCTCCGATCCGCAGCACGAAGACATTGTCCGCCTGCGACAGGAACGGAAGCGAGAACTTGACCGCCTGCGCGCCCTCGATGCTGCCGCTCCAGGCTATGACGACTTGCGACGGGACCATGTCGTGCGCCAGCTTCGGAACCAGCAGGGCAGGGCGGCGGCCCATCAGCAGGGCCGCTTCCAGCAGACTCCCGTCCAGCGGCAGGATATCCACGCCATCGGGATCGTTGCCGAGGACCACGACGTCGTGGAAGGGTGCTATCGCCGCGACGGCTCTGGTCGGATATCCGCGTTCCACCAGAAGCGACGCCGAAAAAGGTGGAGCCTGCTCCTGCCCCGCCGGTACGACCGGTGCGCCGAACTCGCGCGCCGCCCGCTCCAGCAGGTCCGCTGCCGCCTGCTCCCGCGACCGGGCGTCCTGGCCGATCTGGGCCAGCAGGCCCACGGGAGGCGATATCATGCTGTACCTCGCCCAGGTCACCGCAAAGTCTTCTTCGGTCGGTTGCGCGAGCAGGGCGGTCACGCGGGCGTCATGACCCTGCGCAAGGCGAAAAGCGCCGCGCAGCGCATGGATATCGTGTTCGATGCCTTCGATCGGAACCAGAATGGCCTTTATCGACATGGCGCTCCCCCGATTGACTGGCCTTATCGCCCTGTTTGCGTACGGAACTGTCCCCTGCTGTAGAGCAGGCCGATCCTTGCCGGGCATTAACCTGGATCAACCTACCGCGGGTCCGCACTTCAGGGGTACATTGCCCATCGGGAAGATCGACCGATGAAGGGGTAGGCAAACTTCCGCATCCTCGGATACTGGCTTCGATGCCCGCCGCTCCGGAGGCTCATGCTTCCGAATGGACGCATGTGGAGAAGTCCTATGAAAACCTTCAAGGTCGTGACCGGCGTCCTGTTCGTCGCCTGCGCGGCATCGACATCCGCCCGGGCGGTTCCGTTCATCGCGCCGGTCTTCGGAACCCCGGTCGTCGGCATCGACTTCGCCAACCCCCAATTCAACGTCTCGATCTCCAGCGAAACGCTGCTGGGGCCGACGGTGACGGAAACAAGGACGGGCGGCGGTGTGGTAAACGGCAATCTGTCGGCTTTTTCCGACGGTCTGCATGGTTCCGCCACCCTTGATCTTGCCGGACCGGGTTTTGCCGGCGTCTCGATGAGCGCCAAGCTCAGAACGACCGTAACGACCCTGTCGGCTCCCGAATTTCCGCCCCTGTCGCCGCAGCTGGTGATCGGACCGAATACCTTCGTCGATCTCCAGGGTCTCGGCGATGTCAGGTTCACCCTCTCCTACGCACTTTCGATCACGGCATTTCCGGGCGAGGGGGACTTCGACATCGTCGACAGCGGCGGCAATTACGAATGCGTCCAGACTGGCGGCAGGGGCTGCTCGACGTTCTTCGACGGTGCCACGGCGGACACCTTCTTCAGGCTCACGCCCGGCAGCCCCATCGTCTACGATACGTCGCTCCGGTACTCGGTCACCCTGGAAAGCCTGCCGGTGACGATCGCCGAGCCGGCGCCCGCAGCCTTGATCGCACTGCCCCTGATCCTGCTCCTGATCGGCCTTCCCTGGAGTGCGGGACGCCGGCAAGCCATTCGGGGAGGGGCACCATGAAACGCCTCCTGGCCTCGGGTTTGGCCCTGCTGGGGATCATCGCCGGATCTGCCTCGGCCCAGGCGGTGCCCGTCGCGAACCCGATCGTCATCGGTGCTCCGACGATCGCGGTCACCTTTGCGAACACTCCTCCTGGTTTCGTCGTCTTCAACGAATATCTGATGGAACCAAGCGCGATCGTCGCGACGACCGGCGGCGGGGCAGGGCAGGCGGAGATCTTCGCGCCGGAAGGCATCGCGCAGCCCATTCCAGGTCCGGACCTGTCGGCATTCGGCGGGATTCAGATCCCTTTCATGCTCGGCCTCGATGGGCCGGGGACCGTCGAGCTGACGATGAGCGGAAAGGTGCGGACGACCGCCACGACGACGACCTTACAGGAAGGCCCGCCCTTTGCCGCATCCTTCATCTACATAGGACCGAACACGCAGATCACCGGGATAGCGCCCGGCCCCATCAGGTTCGTCCTGGACTGGGATCTGGCGATCGTCCTGACGCAGGAAGGGCGGGAGTCCGAGACGCGGCGGACCGCACGGCGGATCGAGTGTCCGAACAGTGTCGGGATCGTCTGCGAACAGGCCTATGACATCAGCGTGCTGGACAACAACTTCATGCCCCGTCCGGGAGTGCCGTCGATCATCGAAACGACGATGAACTACGTCGTCACGCTGGAGAGCCGGCCGGTGACGGTTCCGGAGCCCGCTGGCTGGCCGCTGATGGCGGCCGCATCGCTCGTGATCGGGTTCATGGCGACACCCTTCCGGCGGAGAGTTCAATCGGATACCTGCGCGGCCTCGGCCGCTCCTCAGATATCCTCGACCTGATCGAGATAGGCGCCGTAGCCCTCGGTCTCCATATCGGTGCGCGGCACGAAGCGCAGCGAGGCGGAGTTGATGCAGTACCGGAGGCCGCCACGGTCGGATGGCCCGTCGGGGAAGACATGGCCGAGATGGCTGTCGCCGTGAGCCGAGCGGACTTCGGTGCGGATCATGCCATGGCTTCTGTCGCGCAGCTCATTGACGTTGGCCGGTTCGATCGGCTTGGTGAAACTCGGCCAGCCGCAACCCGACTCATACTTGTCCGAGGACGCGAAGAGCGGCTCGCCGGAGACGATGTCGACGTAGATTCCGGGTTCCTTGTTGTAGAGATATTCACCCGTTCCCGGGCGTTCGGTGCCATTGCCCTGAGTAACCCGGAACTGCTCGGGCGACAGTCCGGCAATGGCTTCCTCGGTCTTCTTGTAACCGGTCATACTCGATACTCCGTCGTTTCACGATGGCACGGCATCCCGCGCCGACGATTTATATAGTGCCTATGTGGTGATATGCGCCGGTCCGGCACGCAGTTCGTCGTTCTCGGCTTCCAATTGCGCGATACGCTCCCGAAGCGGACGGACCGCCTCGGCGATTTCCCGTTCCGTGAAGCGCGGGGTGATGTGCTGCGGGCAATTCCAGTCGAAGGCTTCAAGACGCAGCCGGAAGATGCGTTCGAGCTTCGCCCGGTAATCCGCGGTCGTGACTAGCTCGGTCAGTGCCGGATCGGCATCCAGTGCTACGACCTCGACATGCGCATAGATCTTAAGCCGGGCGCGGCGGCCGTAGTCCATCAGGAACAGGCAGACCCTGTCGTCCGCCGCGAGGTTGCCGACGCTGATGTACTGGCGGTTGCCGCGATAATCGGCGAAGGCCAGCGTCCGGTCGTCGATAAGCTTCAGGAAGCCCGGCGGGCCGCCGCGATGCTGGACATAGGGCCATCCGGTTTCGGAAACGCTCGCCATGTAGAAGCTGTCGCGCTCCGCTATGAACGCGGCCTCGTTCTCCGTGAAGCGATCGAAATCACGGTGGCCGGCGAAATCGCGCCAGAGATGGTCGGCGCCCATTTCGGCCTGCGCCGCCCGGACGCTGGGTGTTATCGCGATGTCGAGAAATCCGTAGGACATGATCTATCTCCAATCCATCGGAGACAGGCAGGTGCGGAAGCTTTCGGACATGCGCGACACTGCAATCTCCCCCGGGGTGCGGGCCGGTATCCGACTCGGCTGACCAGGAGAATACCGGTTTTCATTCCCTTGCATAATGTGGTGCATCTGAAATTGAGCCTTCCACAAATCGGAAAGGTGCCGGCTCCGGCCGCTGGCCGGGAAGCGGAGCTTGATTTCGGGGTGCCTCGAAAGACGGGATGACAGATCCCGGTCGCTGTGCGGAAGTGCGGCATGCGCTATCTTGTTCTTATCCTGGCCTTGATCCTCGCCGCCTGTCAGACGAAGTCCGGCGAGGTGCATCCCCGAATGCCGCAGATGGTGGTTCCCGTCGATCCGGCCGAACCTCCGCAACCGCGGGACGGAACCCTTCAACAGGGCATCGAGGTCGGCGAGATCGTGCTTGACGGCAGTGCCGCCGGACAAATCGGCGAAGTCGGTGCGATTTCGCGCAACGACCTTCGGGAAGCCCTCATCAACACGCTCGCGAGCCGCGGGCTGCTGGCGGCGGGCAGGCCTGCCTATCGGCTGGACATGCGGATAGACGGCGCGAAGACGCCGACCATACCGGGACCGTTCGAAACCGAAGTCTCCGTAGCCGCCACCTATGTTCTGACCGACGCCGCGACCGGCAGCGAGGTCTGGCGCACCAGTACGGAAACGAGCGCCCAGCGGAAGATCACCGCCGGCTTTCCGGAGCCCGTGCTGATGGAGAGGGATGCCCTCGAGCACGCGGTCCGCGACAGCATCGCCCGGATGCTGAGCCAATTGTACCGGCGCTGACGGCCGCGCACCCCTGTTACGAGGTGGACCCGGCGGCGTGTCCGCCGGGGTGAAAGGGAAGGACCGACATGTCACCGGAAACCCTGCTGTTGCCTCCCAGCGATTGGGTGCCGAACAACCCGATCTTCCCGGTCCTGCTCTACCGCGGCGTCGTCAGCGGCCGGGATCAGGACGCCATGGCCTCCGCCTTCGAAGCGCTGTTCGGCCGCAACGGCTGGCCGGCGCAGTGGCGGAACGGCGTTTTCCCATACCATCACTATCATCCCGCCGCCCATGAAGTGCTCGGATTTGCCGGCGGTTCGGCCCGGCTGATGCTTGGCGGTCCGGGTGGCCGCGAGGTCGAGGTCGGCGCCGGGGATGTCGCGGTGCTTCCCGCCGGCACCGGGCATTGCCGCCTGTCCGCCACTCCGGACTTCCTGGTCGTGGGCGCCTATCCGCCCGGACAGGACTGGGACATCAGGAGAGAGGCGCCGACGGATGGGATGGTGGAGCGCATGGCGCGGCTCGGCTTTCCCGACAGCGATCCCGTCATGGGCAAGGACGGACCCCTTCCCAAGCTTTGGAAACGTCCCGAATAGCCGAGAAGCGACGGCCCGCTTCGTGGGCCGACTTATTCCGGCATCATACCAGCGCCAAGCTGCGCACTTGCGCAATCCGCCCTTTCATCGGTCCTCGCAAACACCTGGAGCACGGGTCCGTTGCCCGGGAGCTCCAGTACCCGTCTCGCATCAACCACAAAAGGTCTATTCACTCACTGGACAAACCGATAAATCCTGAACGTGTGCGGTGTACAACAGAAACGCCGCGAGATCGCCGGAGAATTCAGCGCTCCGGAAACCAGGACCAAGGCGCGAACCCGAGGAGTTCCGGACCGGCGCCTTCCTGACGGGGGCTGGCGCTGGGAACGTCGCCGCATCTTCGGCGCTCTCGCCTCTCCAGGGTAGCGAGAACGCCGAAGATGCGGTGCGCTTCATGCACCATGTCCGATCAGTGCGATGGCACGGCCCTCGATGCGTGCCCGGATATCGTCTTCGATTATCGCCAGCGCCTTCAATCTCTGTACCGCCTCCCGGGGAGCAACTCCCTTGCCGATGAACAGCCGGCGCATATCCTTCTCCAGATCGGAAAAGCGCCGGCGCGGGCTGACGATGCCGGGAAGCGCCCTGACTGCATCGAACAGGGCCCGGTCCTCCGGATGGCGCCAGATAAGTTCCAGCAGATCCATGCCATTGCGGGCATCTATCTTCGGCAAGGTGTAGTCGCCCGGCACGCGGGCCGTCAGATCCGGGATCGAATGGGGCAGGAGTTCGGCGGCCGCATCGTCGAAGAAGTTGGTGTCGATCATCCAGCGCAGGACCGCCGACGGCTGCGTGCTGCATATCACGCAGGGCTGGTCCGGTTCCGGATCGTCATGTTGCAGGAAATGGGTGACCAGTTCGGCAGGCGAGAACCGGTGGATCTGGCCATCCTTCGGCAGTCCGACCAGCGTAAGGCATACGGGGCACCGCGTGACGCAGGTACGCAGCTCGTCCCAGGGAAGGAGCAGGGCAGGGTGTTGGCGGTCGTAACAGCTTTCGCAATGTTCGTGTCCATGCATCTCCGCCGCCGTGCTCCAGGGCCGTCCACCCGCCGGACAACCGAATAGGTTGCGGCAGAAGCCGGCCTCCGCCAATCCGTCGGTAGACGCCGTTTCTACATCAGGCAAATGGCGGTGCATGACATTGGTGCAGCGCGGACACCGTTCCGGCCCGGAATGGTCCGGCAGCGGCTGGAACAGGGTGCCGTCGCGATGCGAGCAATAGGAACACTCGCGCAGGACACGCTGGCATCGGGGGCAGGCGACCGAACGGCCGTCGCGAATGGCATCCAGCTGACGGGGAGAGATCGGGAAGCTGCAATGGAAGCATGAATGGGAGAACCGGCTCCCATCGCGGCTGGACACGAAGTGCTTTCCGTCACGGTAAAGGGGAACCAGGCTGGATGCGCCGTTGACCGTAACCGGAAGGCAGGGAAAGACCAGATGCTGGCCGCCCTTGCGTTCCGGATGCGCAAGACCCAATCCGCTATGGTCGAGCAGCCGTTCGAACCGTTCCAGCTCCTGGGGCCTCACGCCGTCCCAGAAATACGGCTGCAAGGCCGCCGGTACCGTGCGGCGCCGTGCTGCGGGCAAGCCCAGGACCGCTCCTCCCGGGATCTCGAAGGGAGCGTTCTCCGGATTGCGGCGAACGGCGACGAGCGGGCGGGTTCCGCGCAGATACTCGTCGAGGCACCGGGGGCAGGCGCTTTCGCCATGAGGGATGGCGGTATCCTGGTGGGCCGCGTCGGAGCAGGTCCACAAGGCTCTTTGGGACCGGGGAAAGTTGTCGAGAAGCTCCGGCAATGCCACCGCCGCAGGCGTGATGTGGAACCGTCCCCGCCGCTCTTCCGGCAGTTCCTGATAGCGGCGATAGTAGCGCTCGATATCCAGGATCTCGGCTCCGGCCCGGAAAAGCTGCTCGAAGTAGACGACCGGCCGGGGTGAGTCGCCGCAGAACATCGGTGTCTGGTTCAAGGCGTTCTGTGCGGAGAAGGAGATCGCCTGCATCAGCCGGTCGCCGCGAACCGCCATGCGGCTTCCCGTGAAGCGACCGCTCACCGGCTTGGCGATGACCAGCTTATCCTGCTGGATCGACGACACGACCGCGCCCTTGCCGAACACGCGGCTGCGGCATCGCCGCATGATCGCCTGAAGCCCCTCTTCGCCGCCCATGCGTTGCAGGACGAAGTCCTCTTGCTCGGCCCAGAAGCCGACGAACGCCCGCAGGGCGATACGCGCCCGCAGGAGCCGGCGGTTGAAAAGTTCCTCACTGCGGATCTCGGTGCCGGGCAGGCCGGTACCCCGCCCGCAGAACTGCCCCTCGATGGCAAGCGCCAGTTTCAGGGCGAAGGGCCGCCGCTCGTCCGGCTGCTTGCGCTCCTCTTCGCGGAAGCTACGGTCCAGGGTCTCCAGCAGCGCGGTCCAGCCGTCTATCCAGGTGATCTTGACGCTGAACTCCTCGATCATTTCCCGTGCGCCTTCGGCGCGGGCGACCAGCAGGCACCGTTCGGCCAATGCTTCGGCTGCCGCCTTCAGGTCTTCCTCGGTCGGGTCCTCGAACAGCCGCCGGACCACTTGGGCCAGCGGCGCCATCGCCTTGGCGAATTCGTCCGCATGGCCGCCGCCGGTATCCGTGAATACCTTGCGCAGTTGGACGTAACCGCGGTCGTGAATCTGGCGGGTGCGTTGCTTGCGCAGTGTCTGGTTGACGTTGCTGATTTCGATCAGTTCGGAAAAGTGCCCCATGATGGCATGGCGATGGGTATGCGCATAGGCGCGGAACGCGTCGCCGAACTGGTTGCGGACACTGTGCCGCTGCCCCAGTTCGTCAAGCGTAGCGCCAAGAGTCGTGGCGAAGGCCTTCATCATGATGTCCATCGGACCGCAGCCGTGGATCGCCTTCAGTCCGATGAGCGACTGCTCGTAGGTATCCGCGGGATCGCGCAGCATTCCCAGAGCCACCCGCATCTGGATCAGCGACGCCGGTGCCACGACCATTTCGTCCGCCAGCGGAGTTCCTTGCGGCAAACGGCCAAGCCGTTCGATCAGCGTGTCGAGTGCGCGCCGTGCCTCCTCGTCCAGCAGCGGAAGCTCATCCGCCAGTTTGTCCTTGACCCGCTTGATCCATTGGTAGATGCGCTGCCAGCGCGGCTCGATATCGTCCTTCAGGATCTCGATCAGGGGAATGGCGGCTACGGGGGGCTTCTGATCGCCCGCCTTCCAGGCGCCCGTGGCGATCTGTTCCCTCCAGCCCTCCCGCAATGTCTGCGGCACATGACTGTCGAACAGTTGCCGGGCAAGCTCCGTCTTGCGGTCCTCATTGCCCTTGATATCGGGCGCGGCCAGACGGTCCGCTTCCTCCTCCAGCTTTTTCAAGGCCTGGCGCATCCGCTCGACCGTGGTGACCTTCGGCAGCTTGAGGCTTTCCGCCTCCGTCTGGAGGGAATTCACGGCGACGATCCAGTCTCCCGGCGCTTCCGGACGGGAAACGGCAGCGGGTGGCGCCGGCGGGGCAGGCAGGCACGGGTCCACCGGCACCGGCAAGTTCTGGACCTCGTTGCGGTCGGCATCCATGACGTCGGCCAGCAAGGTATCCAGGTCACGCCGGGTAAGCCGGGGTACATCCGCGCCGCTCAGGCGCCGCTCGACGTCGAGCAGGAACTGAGCTTCCAGGATATCCGCGAGATAATCGGTATCGACAAGATCGAGCGGCACCATGGCGGAGGTGCAGAAGACGAATCCCGCTTCCTGGTTGCCGGCGCCGGCGCCGGCATTCGCATCGCTGCGCTCGTTGTTGGCGCCCTCGTCTATGCGGGCACGGATGTCGGTGCGGATCTGCGTCAGCGCGTTCTGGGCAAGGCGGAAACAGCTCGTCTCGACGGCGGCCGAATTCACGTCGGCCAAGGTGGACGGATCGCCATCCGGCACGAAAGACTGGTAGACATAGACCAGATCGAAAACCGGACGGCCGCCGGGTTCCCGGCGGAATCCTACTCCCTGCGAGCCGATGGGATAGCGGACCTCGAACGTCTCCTTCTGCCGCCAGTTCTTGTATCCCGCCAGCTCCTTGAGCGCGGCATAGGCGTTCAGTTCGATCCGCTCGGCCCGGTCCGATCCGGAGAACGGATCGGCCATCAGGAAGCAGCCGGTGACGTTGCAGCCGGGATCGATGGACTTCAGCATGAAGGCCACATCCCAGAACATGCCGCTGCCGCTGCCGCCCGACAGCGATGCCACGATATGGGCCCGGACGGGACGGTCGTGCGGCGTGGCGTCGCGGATTCGCCGGTGCCCATCCCGCAGTTCGTCCATGATCGCCCGCGATTCCAGGAAGAGGCCGAGGCGGCCGAGCGGCCGCCACTGCCCCGCTCCCTCGTGGTGAGCCTGACCGACGCCGATCTCCTCGCCGGTGCGGGTATCGTCCTGGGGGAACCAGAGCCGGGACGCTTCCATGTCGATATCGGACATCTTCGACAGCGGATCGGCGGTTTCCGCAGCGTCCGATCCGTTGGAGCGTCCTCCGCTGCGCCGCTGGCGAATGGAATCCACGGCACGGGTTATGTCCTCGGTCTGGATGGTGACCAGACGCGGCAGGCGCGGAAGGTCCCGGAAAGCATCCGTCTCACCGCCTTTCTTCGAGGACATGCGCGGATAGACGTAGTCCGGGACGGTCAGTCCAGGCCGGTTGGCCTTCCAGTCCGTATCCACCGCAACGAAATGGAGCTTTCCGGCAGCCAGCATCGCCGCGAGGTCCGGGTCCTGGCCGTTCTGCGCCAGCCACAGCATGTAACGCAGTGTCCGGACGCCGGTGCCGCCCAGCCCGATGAACAGCGTCGGCAGGCGGCTGTTGAAAGCGGATTTTACGATGTCGGCCATGATTCCTTGTCCTTCCCTATCCATTCGGTCTCGACGGTGCTTAGTTCTGCTGGCAGGAAAGGCCGACGCAGATTTCATGGATTCCCGGCAGATTTTCGTACGGGTTGATAAATCCTATCCAGAGGACCAGCGCCAGCACACAAATCGCAGCGGCAGATCCATAGACGGCAACAAAGACGGCCTTCAGCTTCCGCTCGATGAGTTCCTGAAATTCTATGCAAACGCCGCCATTTTGGAGAGTTTTTGCTATCGAGCGGTTTATCCAGATTGAACTTGCAAGACTGGTGACTCCGCCGATCAATGCGCATATTAAGATATTTTCAAGGAGAAGGACTCCGATACTATTAGTCAGCCAATCATGTGAACCGCCTGTGCCAAATTCCTCGGTTGCCCATCTGACGGAAGTTGGCGCAATCGACAGACCGCCGAATATAGTCGTGAAATTTGCCGCGTTCGTCAGGATGTGGTTCAGCGAACCACCCGGCAGGCGAAGCTTCTGGAGGAAGCGTATTTTCTGTCGAAGCCACCGGGTTCGAAGCAACAGGCCCGCCCCCAGGATGCCGGCTCCAAGAACGAAAAGGTAGGTGCAGGCTTCGTTCATCCAGCCACGCCACTGATCCACCTCTACCGGTGCGTCCGCTGCGCTTGGGCGCTTTCCGGCGATGCTGGCATGGGCATGGGCGATGCTGCCCGTGATGGCATTGCCGTCCGGCTTGATGACCCATACAGGGGCGACCTCCGCCTTCTGCCCATTGAAGGTCAGGTCGATTTCCTTCTCGGTGCCGGGAAGTTTGCCGCCGCTGGCATCGGCCAGCCACAGCATGACCTTCTGGTGGTCGCCGTAGCCCAGGCTTTGCCGCGTCACCTCGACATGTGCGATGACGTTGGCTCTTCCGCCCGACCCGTAGACCATATGGCGCTTGGCGCCGGTAACCTTGATTTCATAGTGGTTGGTTTCCAGCACCGCCTCGGATGTGGCGATCCGGTTGTCGGGCGGAGCCATGCGGTTGAGCATGTCCACGAACGCCACCTTGGCGGTCCCGGCAGCTTCCAGCCGCGTGACGTCTTCCGGCGACAGGGGAACCTGGACCGGGATCGATTGACCACGGTTGACCGTTACCGGCGCAGGCAGGTTGATCAGCATCGGCTTGCCGCCGTCGGCTGGGTCCACCGCCACCGCGAAGACCTTTTGCGGCAAGGCGCCGTCGTTGACTGCCCGTACCGTCAATCGGCGGGCCTGCCGCTCGAAGGCATTTTCCGGATTGATCAGCGGCTTGACGGCGCTGCGGTTCCCGACCGGCACCGCCAGCCAAGGTTGACGGCAGTTGAATGATTCCGCCAAGGCATCCGAATCGTAAGCGCCGACCACGCACAGGAAGACCTGTTCGCCTCCAAGCAGCCCCATGGTTTCCGGTCCGAAGGCGACTGGCAGCTTGAGTTCGCCGGGCCGCTCGGGAACACGCGGCCGCGCAGCACCGGCATAGTTCGTGACAAGCATGGACTGCCTGCCGGTTTCGTCGGCAGCCAGCCAGACGGATTTGACCGGCTGAGGAAATCCCAGCGGATTGCGCACGGTGATGGTAACGGATGGCGCCGCCCCGTCCACCGTCCACGAGACGCCGTCCTTGGACATGATGAGAGCGGTTTCGGGCAGGGGAGGGACCTCCCGCTTTACGCCGGTGCAGTCGACCTGTTTGCATTCCGGAACCAGCATCACCCTGTCGCGCGGATGGAACTGTTCCCAGATTTCCTCGCGATACACGATCGATACCCTGACGGTCTTCTGGTAACCGACGTCCACCGGATTGGGGAGCGGCAACTGGAGGCGGCCGGCCGGGTTGCCGGGACGCTCCACGAACAGCCTCTCCAGCGTCACGCTGATCCCGCCGGGATTGAAGAAATCGAGGGCAAGGGTTGGGTTTCCGTCCTTTGGCTCCCCCCAAGTTGCAGAGCGGATCTGCAAGGGCGCTGGCCTCAGCGAATTGGCGATGGTGATCCGGTTGGCGCATTCCTTGCCCAAGCCGTCGATGCACCCGGCTTCGAGGCCGCGCGTCTCCACCACGTCGCGGTCGCTTTCTTCGGTCAAGGGGAAGACGACGGTCTGGCTACGGCGGCCACCCACAGCCCTTCTGGGCGCAGGCACGACAAGCCGCTTGAACAGCGGGCCGCCTTGTCCCGAATGCAGGCTGATCTCCATTACGCTGCTGTTGGCGCCGCCGGGGTTCTCGACCACGGCTTCCAGCTCGAACCGCCCATCTTCCGCCGCCGGTCGGATTTCAGCCTTGGTCAGGCGCAGCTGGGCCAAAGTGGGGGGAGCCGTTGCGGCAACGATGGCCGAAGGCTGGCCGGTCTGGCTATCCACCACCGCGACATAGAGGCTTCCCGTGACGAGCTGGCTGACGCTGCTGGGCAAGCGCAGACGCAACGGAACCGGAAGTGGGCCGATTTCCTGCCCTTGCGGGACGGTGATGCTGCCGACAGGCGGCTCGCCCTCGGATTTGGAAAACAGCCTGATCTCGGTGACGCGCTTCGACGGTCCGCTGGGATTCTGAACATCGATCAGCAGGTCGAACTCGGTCTGCGACCCTTCCGCCGACTCGACCCGCGCCTTGGAAACGATCAGGGGAGTGAGGTTAGGAATGCCGACTCGAAGCCTTTGTGACTCGAGCGGAGTTTCACTGTCAGGCATCATGAAGCCAGCGGTGGCGTAGACAGGTTCGCTGCGCAGCAATCTCTGCTGCGCCAGCAGCGGAGCCGCGACCGTCAGAGCGGCGCTGCCTCCCGGTTCGAACGCAGTGGCGGTGTCGAGCAGCGCTTCACCCAAAGGATTGCCGGCTGTCTCAGCGTCGAAGAAGCGTAGCGCCTTCGGCGCGATCGGTTCGCGGTTGGGGTTCTCGACCATCGCCGTCACCTTCAGCGGTTCGGTCGCCAGTGTGCGTGAGGACTCGATGGATCGCATGATCGGAGCACTTGGGATGTTGAGCCCGATCTCCTTGCGGGCCGACGTGCCGACGCCTTCGTCCTCAATGGCGACAACGATCCTGCCAGCCGCAAGACGAGCCGCTTCCGGGGCCGGAATCGGCAACGTCAGGGTGCCTGCCTGGCCTGGGGCCAGCCGGATACTGGCGGAAACGTCGAACGGAGGCTGATCCTTGCCGTCCGGGAAGAAGCGCACCCGCGACACCGCGTTGGAAACCCGGGCGCTGTTCCGCAGGGCAAGGGTGCATTCGATGCCTTGCCGGCGCTGCCGGCACTCCCCGCCCTCGATCAGCAGGCGCGGCAGGGTCGCGCGGAATACGGCATCCACGAACCGCTTGGCGAAAGCGTCCGCATCGTTTGCGACCTCGTCGTAGCGGATGGGCTCGGCGCCGATATGCTCAGCCAGGGTGGTCGGTATGGCGGCGGCGGCAACGGTCTGCAACACGCAGTTCAGGTAGTTGTCCTTGTTGTCCGCAAACAACTTCAGGCCCGGATAATCCTCCTTCTTGGGCTCCACGATCAGCATCCCGACATAGGGGCGGACCGATCCGCCTGCCGCCGACTGCTCCAGAAGGTCCGCCAAGGACTTGATTTGCGGATCGAGCCGGGTCTTCTTGCCGTTCCTGTACTGGTCGAGCAGATCGCAGACGCCCAGCTTGTCCTTGGTGCGGCGCGCGTTGTTGAACGGATCGTCGACGAAATCGCTGGCGATCATCACCAGCTTCAACCGGTTGTCCCGCGCATTGAGGACCGGGTTTTCGGTTACCGCCGTCAGCAGACGGCTGAAATCCGTATTTTCGTCACCGGCGACATCGCCGAACCGCCCGACCGCGGCGTTCAGGGCGTCGCGGCTGCCGCCATCGACCCGCTCCGCGATCGTCTTGACGTCCGATCCGAAGGTGTAGAGGTTCACCCGGTCACCGGCCGCGACGAAGGTCCGCCTTCCACCGTCGATCTGGCGTTCGAACACGGTGCGCAGCATCTCCGCGACCCGTTCGTTGGGCGCCCCGGCGCCGGCGCCCGTGAAGATCGTCTTTGACCGGTCGAGAAAAACCAGCAGATCGAAAGGCGGCAGCGACTGATCGCCCGCGCCTGTTCCCTGGACCATCGCCGGTGCCTGACCGGCTGTCTGCGCCAGCGCTCCGTGAGCAGCCAGCATGATCCAAACCATGGCCATAGACAGTATCGCGCGCATCTGCATCCGCCTTCAATTCGTCCCTTGCGGGCAAAAATCCTTGCAAGGACGAATGGCAAATTCGATGCCAGACCGGCGAGCTATGATTCACAAGGGATTTTCGACCGGGGAGCAGGGCAGGGCCTGTTCAACGGACACAGGTGCGGCGAACTTTGAACACCTTGTCAGGGACGCTTCCACCCCTTCGCGGTTATGCGGGAATGCAGGGTCCCGCGTGAGCATCCGGCGACGCGGGCGGCCTTGCTGATGTCCCAGCCCGTAAGCTTCAGGGCGTGCTGGAAACGGGCGTCTTCGGTCAGGTCGGGAGAGATGACCATGCGGGTCGTGGTCGGCGCATTGCCTGGAACGAACAGCACCTGGATCGCCACCTCCTGGGTGATGGTCCCGTTCTTCGTTTCACCGAACAAAGCGAGGTTACGCACGACTTCCTCGAGCTGACGGATATTGCCGTCCCAGGGCAGGGCGCACAGCAGTTCCATCGCTCCGTCGTCGAACATCAGCGGCGATGCGTCGCTTCCGGAGTTGTCTTCCTGAAATTCCGCCAGCAGGCAGCGCGCCAGCTCCGCGATGTCCTCCGGCCGGTCACGCAAGCGCGGAACCACGAGCCGCCACTGGTCCAGCCTGTGCAGCAGATCGAGACAGAACAGGCCCTTCTGCACCAGGGCTTCCGGGTCTTTGTTGGTCGTGGCGATGATCCGGACGTCTACCCGTCGTCCCTCGCCTTCGTCATCGCCAAGCCGGGTCACGGTCTGGTCGTCGAGAAAGCTCAGAAGGCGCTGCTGACCCAGCAGGGGCAGCGTGTCGATATCGTCCAGCAGCAACGTCCCGCCATTGGCGGACATCAAGGTTCCGCGCCGGTCTGTCAAGGCGTTGGTATAGGCGCCCTTCCGATGTCCGAACAGGTCGGACAGCATCGTGCCGTCCGCAAGGACCGCGCAGTGCTTCTTTATGAAGGGACCGTTTCAGCGCTTGGACAGACGGTGGATTTCCTGTGCAAGCCGGGTCTTGCCGGTACCGGTCGGCCCGCAGATCACCACCGGTCCAGGCTGCGGCGCGATCTTGCGGACATAGCTCAGCAAGCGTTTCATAGCCTGGGATTCGGCTACCAGTTCCCGCTCGCCGCCGGAACCGCCTTCACCACCGGCCGAAGCCGCCGAATTACCGGGAACAGATCTGATAATCTTCATCGCCACGATTCCTTGACGCCAGTAGCATCAAAGGTAGTATAACTTCAGTCGTAAAACGAATCAAAATCCGCCGCGTCGTAGTTGCATACATAGGTATGCAGGTGAAAAATGGATGGTGTCTTAATTGACTTAAAAAAATCAAAGTTAGATTTGAAAGAAACCACGCGAATTCTGCATTTGAGTGATGCACACGTGGGCATGACTGATTCATCTTCACCGAATCAAGAAAAACGGATAGCAAAATTTGTCGACTCCCTTGCGCGGGACGTCGAAAATCAATCCATCGATATAGTTGCTGTAACCGGCGACATCGCCTGCAAGGCAGCCGAGGCGGAATACGTCCTTTTCCGCCAGTGGATCTTCCAGCCTCTTTCGGCGATGCCGGCGTTCGGGAATGCACGGTGGTACGTGGTTCCAGGAAATCACGACGTGGATTTCACCGCCGACTATGCAAATCAGGAGACCATCGTCAAATACAGCGACGGCAGGATGGGGCTCCCCGGCAGCGAAGGTCTCGCCGCCCGTAGCAACGTCATCAATCGCTTCAAGCCGTTCATCGCCTTCGCCGGTTCCATTGCACCGTTTCCTGGCCCGGCCGGTCCGCATTGGATGACGGCAGACGGTTATCATGTCGACCTTCTGCCCGCTCCGGCTGGTCGGGTTCTGCGAGTCATCAGTCTCAACACCGCTTGGTGCGAGGACCGTCCTGGGAAAGATGCCCAGAAACATGCTTGGCCCGGCGCTGGATTGCTGCGGCAGGCCCTGACCCACGAGCCATCCGCTGCCTTGACGCTGGTCTTGGGTCACCATCCGCTGTACTTCGTCGAAAATGGCGAAAGGCAGAGTATCCGCGATCTGCTGGCCGAGAACAGGGCCATCTACCTCCACGGCCATAGCCACTTACCGGATATCACCGATGAAAATCGCAAAGACTCAAACCGTTTCCTAGCGCTGATGGCGCACGCGATCGATTCTCCGTCTCGGGGAAGCAAGGAAAGCAAGGTACGCATCGTCGGATACAATCTGATCGAGTGGAACACGGGTGACGAGTTTCTTAAGTTTTTTCCACGTGTCTGGTCAACGGGCGGCTTTACTCTCGCTGACACTTTGGGAAATTGGCCCAGGGACGGGGATTGCTACC
>JAESFM010000208.1_pt1 | contig 16448 bp, 15 predicted proteins | sample 9266171 | NCBI WGS metagenome assembly JAESFM01 (sample SAMN14505069, study PRJNA617099) | algae metagenome | isolation source: Hassallia sp. WJT32-NPBG1 and co-occurring heterotrophs from well developed... | place: USA: Mojave Desert, Joshua Tree National Park, California | collected 2006-06-22
ACCATTTTTCAAAGCAAGGGGGGATGGCTGCGGGAGTTGTCTCTTTCATCGGGGATAGTTTGACGTTAAAGCTATGCTCTGACTGCATTATACCCTTTTTTTACCTTCTGTTTTGTCTAAGTCCCAATAATAAAAATCCAGCTTTGAGATTACTATTCGTGGGTATATCTTTTCTTTTAGTTAATATTTGGGTAAATCTACTTTGGCTCAGAATCAGTCGTAAAAGGAAAGGTAGTCGATTAATTTATCGCACACTTTTTGCACTCAAACAGATGTTAGCCTTTTTATCTCAAGCCCTACAGCGTAAATATCAAGTAGTTGAAAGCATTTATATTCCATCCGGTTAGCATTTACTTTCTTGGCAATCAGCTAATCATAAGTCATCATTATCTATACTCTGTCTGCTGGTTAGAGGATTCCGTATTTATTAGTATTATCAACTACCAATGTTTTAGCGATCGCTCTTTGGGAAAAAACTTTTTGGTTTACTGTTTGTACATAAAAGCAATCAGTATGCTGAGATAGAAACGGGCGAAAGGGGCAAGGCAAATCAATTCCAGAAATATTGCTAACTAGGAGTTAAAAACATGCTGAACCATTTGAGGCGTATTGCACCCGCGATCGGACTGTTCTTTCTCTCACCCCTGATTGGGGAATTTCTGCTAGGTAATATACCAATCGACGCACTGCCAATTGGGCTATTTGCTGCGCCACTGTACGGCGGTGGGACACTTTTGATCCGCGAAATAACTCGCCGCACCAGGCGGGGCTGGACGACAATGATCTTGCTCGGATTCGCATATGCTGTGATTGAAGAAGGACTGGTCACCCAAAGCCTATTCAACCCCTCGTACGTCGGCTTGAACCTGTTGAATATCGCCTATATCCCAGTACTCGGTATGGGTGCATGGTGGACGCTGTATGTGCTGACCTTGCACACTGTTTGGAGTACAAGTGTGCCGATCGCGCTGATTGAGGCATTATTCCCTAACCAAAGAACCACACCCTGGTTGGGAAAAGTCGGTTTAGCAATTACGATCATTCTGTTGTTTTTGGGTGCAGCATTGACCTTCTACGGCAATTATGCTCAGGGAGGTTTTCTGGCATCTGCCCCACAATGGATCGCAACCGTGGTCGCGATCGGGCAATCGCCGTTTTTGCTTTTAAAGTTCGTCAATCTCCGCGATCGCAGATCACACGCAAAGCACCAAGTCCGAAGGTTGTAGGTCTAGTTTCGCTACTCTCGTCGAGTTTGTTCATGGCATTCAGTCTGGTCATTGATATCGTACCTGGCTGGGTAATCGTCGGTATTTACCTTGCGCTCTATGCTCTGATCATCAAACTCGTTTCTCAGTGGTCGCGATCAGCAGGGTGGGGGAATGCTCATCGGCTGGCACTCGCTGGTGGAGCACTGCTAACCTATGCCTGGTATGGTTTCCCTCAACCCCCGACTATTGGTTCTAGAGGTGTCGTTGATTTGATCGGCAACGTAATCTTTGCGATCAGTGCGATCGTTCTGCTTGTGATCGCGAATCATACGGTGCATCAGACAAATTCTGAGAGAGAGTTAGAGAAGTAGATGTAAACAGCGCGGCACAACAATTCAAATGCAGCGGACGGTTGAAAGATGCTGGTGTTGAGTTCAAGTTTATCTGCCGCCGCTGATTTGAGCCGTTAGCCTGCTTAAGTTATCGGTTGGGCAGTACTTTGAATTTGTCAGTTGAGCCATTTCGTGTAATGTCCGCTGTTGACGGCCACGACAGGGCAACAGCGATGCTCGGTCGCGGCTCACAAAAGTCTTTCAGAGCCTGCCTTTCAAGTTGGAATTAAGAAATGTATTCACGAGTATTGCTTAAAAAGCATGGTCAGAGAAATGTTTCCCTGACCATGCTTGTTAAGGCCATACACTTTGTGCTGGCTGCGATCGCACCATGTTCTTAAATTTTGTCAAATGTCCATCAAACAGTAGCTTAGTTGTGCCTGTAGCCCCGTCGCGGTTTTTAGCAAGGATAATCTCTGCAACTCCTCTATCATCCGTATTTTGGTCGTAATATTCGTCACGATATAACATGATTACTTTGTCTGCGTCCTGCTCAATTCCGCCGCTGTCACGTAAATCCGAGAGCATGGGGCGTTTGTTATTACGGTTTTCTACTGCTCTTGATAGTTGCGATAAACACACCACAGGTGTTTGCAACTTCATCGCTAAACGCTTGAGTCCGCGTGTTAGCTTTTCTATCTCATTGTTCCTATTACCCCCGCCGTTGCCATCCATCAGTTGCAGATAATCTACGACGATTAACCCCAAATCACGGCGCTCTTGTGCCATGATTTTACGACACTCAGTTTCAATGTAAGTTAATGATGGGTCTGGGCGGTCATCCAGGTAAATAGGTAGCTCTGATAATGTACCAATGCCCCGTGATAGGGATTCCCATTGCGTGTTAGAGATGCGTCCTGATTTCAAATAGCCGCTTTCTATGCCTGCTTCACTTGAAAGCGCTCGCATGGCGATTTGCAATTTAGACATTTCCAAACTAAACACGACAACCGGAAATTGATGAGCAGACGCGAGATAAAAAGCTATTTGAGCCGCAAACGCAGACTTGCCCATCGCCGGACGACCCGCAACGATGACTAAATCAGTACGATTAAATCCAGCAGTTATTGCATCAAGATCATAAAAGCCCGTGGGAATTCCAGGTAACACTTTACCTTGGCTGCGGTCTTCAATATCCTGAAACAAATTAATAACCACATCGCTTATGTGGCTAGCCCCGGCAGTATTAGACGATCGCTGCAACTCATAGATAAAATCCTGTAATTGTTCTAAGGCTTGCTCTAAGGGGGTTTCTTCATTGGACTTGTGCTGCAACTCAGTTGCAAGGCTTCCAAGTCTACCCAGTTCCCGGCGCTTCCATTTTTCTACAACTAGAGCTGCCAGCGCATCTATGTTAACTGCTGATACTGTCCTATCAAGCAGCGATGCTAGCTTGTTTCGCCCGCCGATAATTTCTAAGGTGCCATTATCAGCTAGATAGTTCGTTACCATCAGCAAATCTGTGGGCAATTGAAGGGCATTGAGTCGAATGGCTGCGTTGTAAATCCGACCATGAGCGTTGATATAGAAGTGATGCGGCTTTAAAATGTCGCGCACACGTTCTATGGCTGCGGGGTCTAGCATGATGCCCCCAAGTATCGCCTCTTCAGATTCAATGCTCTGTGGTGGTAGCTTAGAGGCTGTCGTGGCAAAAGAAATTACGTTGTCGTCACTGGCGTACATATTAATCTTTGATTCCCATTAAGTTTAAAGTTTTATAGCCATACACTTGGCAAATACGATCGGTGGTGTGATTGTCGTTCCATCAATCGGGAATATCTACAAATCTCTCAGGGTACTTGGCACTCGCCCATTCGTACCACTTGGCAGATACTTTATGCTTGCAAAACTTAGATAGTCCCTCAGCCAGGAGCATATTGTAGTAGTGATCGTGCTTCCATGCCTCCCAGTTAGGAAAATCGTAGCGCTTACGGTGTTTCTCTACTTCTGCGGGGTCATCAGCGAAGTTATTAATCTTGCACTCTAATGTCCTGCAAGCTGCCTTCCATTGCTCGAATAAGCAAAGTACCTCTGTACTACCTTCATCTTGCTTAGAAAGCACTGTAGTCACGTATGGAGCAACGCTGTTAATGTCTTTGCCTTGCTTACGCTGGTAGGTCTGATAGTAAAGCAGGAAATCCACTTCTTTAACTGGGTCTGAGCTAAAAACTAAGCTTTGAGAATCGTTCTCACGCGCCGCGCCGGAATTTTGGCCTTCATGAGTGGATTGGTCGTTAGTTGTAGAGACTTTCTCAAAGTTAACAGCGTAGTGATTATCTTGAACTGCTATGTCTTGATCAGTTTCTTTGCTCCCCTCTTCCTCTTTTTCCTCCGTCCCTCCAGTGATCGATTGAGTTAATTTAATTGATTGATCTAATAGAGAAGCTGAAACCCTTTCTGTAACTGACTTTAAGGGGGGTACTACGTCACTATTAGTGACTACCCCATCACTATTAGTGACTACCCCATCACTATTAGTGACTATCGGTGCTTGTGTATAAAATGGCTCGTCACTATTAGTGACCACGGTTAAATAATTCGATGATTGTGTATAAAATAGTTTGTCGCTGTTAGTGACCACGGATAGATCACGAAGAATCAGCGTCCCTACTTTGACAGCATCCACGCGGTAGAATTTGGTGCTACTACCTTCTTTCTTCCTGGGCTGGCAAGAAATAACATAACCAAGTTTTTCTAGGGCTAGTAGCCTTTTTTGAATGCTTTTCTGTGTACCCAGTGCTGGATATTTTTCTGCCCATGCGCTGTAAGTAGCACTAGTCCACCATTCCTTGTCGTGTAAGTATCCGCGCTTGTTATTCTTAGCGTTGGCAATACACCAGCTTTCAATGATTTGAATTAACAAAGCCTCGCAAATACCTACTTCGTTTGCAACGCACCAGTAAAGCTTGGTAAATGAAGGTTCGTAGCCGTGGGTTGCTCTATACGCTGCTAATGCCTGATTAACGATCGCACTATCTATGCTTTGATATTTCATTTTGTAACATTCCGAAATTTCCTAGTGATTTCGGATAACTTCTTGCACGGCGACCGCAGAGCTAGTTATTATAGGAATGCGATCGCGGTTCCGAAAAGTCTTGCAGGACATTTTCAGTTCGGAGTTACCCGCGTTATGACAAGACAATTAATGAAAATCCAGTCCCCACTGGTACGCATCCCCTCTAGCTCCCACTAGTGGGGATTTGTGTATGAGAGATACTAAATCTGTTGATTGTTTGTTCCCTCTCGTCTCATATCGTTTTTGATTTGGTCAGTGTTAGTCATCTTACTTCTTGCTCGATTTTTTTTCGTGGTGTGTTACTGCTTGCTGGGCGATTAGCTCGACCAAGTTTGATAGAGTTCGGTTTTCGCTGTCCGCCCATTCTTGTAGTTTTTCTTTTAACTCAGGACTGCATGTAAAAGTTACTTTTGCTTTAGACGTTGCCATTAATTAGAAAAGTTATGATATATTATGACACCTTCAGTTAACATCAAAACTTATCAAAAAGCATCTGGTTCTAAACAGTTCTAATTTACGCTGATAAGTTATGAACCCATCAACTAATATATTAGTATCAAGGTTATCGATACGATACGTCAAATACCTCAGGACAGACACAAGTAAGACCTAAGTAAGACCCAAGCGTAAAACATTGGTGACAAGTTAAAAACAAGTTGCTTTTGTCAATACATCTAAATATAGAAATAAATTTATAAACCACGTCTACTTTGAAAACCGTAGTTTTTCCTCATCAGGGTCAAGGTGATTTTTCACCCACAAGTGATCGCTAATATCAAAAGGATGGGAATTAATGTTTTGTTCAAATGAATGAACACGTTCAATGAGTTCAGTGGGAGATTGATAACAAGTGTGATAAGTAACATCTTCGCGCAACCACTGCCAAGACCCTTAATGTGGTTTCAATTTCGGCTTGTTTGCAGTTTGAAGCGTTTATGTTTGCAGTTCCTTACATTGATCGGGGAACACCGCCGCAACTAGTGCAAGCCACATTGGGACACGAAAGCCTTTCTACCACTGGGAAATATGCTCATGCACGCCCTAATCAATCCTCTGGTTTGGACTTGCCAGGATAAAAAATATTTTTAGTTAGGCGATCGCTCTCGGTCGTCCCTCCAGATCGTCAAACGTCGGGCGCTTTTGAGTATCTGCATTCGGTGCGGAGTCTCCCTGTTTTATAGTCGGACTTAGACAAAAATTAAGCCCACTGGCAGGATAAATCAGTTATTCGGCGTTGCTGAATCAAAATATGAATCATGTGATCGCCTCAAGAAAAGCGGGCGCTACGCGTCCGCAGCGCCACTGAACCATACTTAAGATAATCTATTACTAATCGAATAGATAGTTTAAGCATTTCTTCGGACTTGGAATAACAAAATGTTTGACGATGTAGACGAGCGAGATAATGTCTGAAACGACTATTTTATCCTTCAACTCTAGTCATGTAAGTTTTACTGACAATATGATCTTCATCACTGATAAAACAAGGATAAACTGGGTAACCATCTGTACTTGAGAATAAGAATTACAACAGCTTATAATCTGCCACAAAACCTTAAAAGTCTCGGAACTGCGGTCACCTAAAACCCAGGCTATTACTCCTGGAACATGCTTATTGACTGCTGTCCACAACCAAATGCGCGTTTTTTTTGAGCCGATAAAAGTTTGAAGCTCGTCAAAAGAGCGTAATTTCAGGTATTTCATCAAATTCTGGTGTGTCTGGTAAGCTATTCCCAACCTCTTTTACCCAAATTATTACAGTCGTATGATGTACTTTTTTAACTCGTTCTATCGCACGGAAACCAGAACCATTCACATACATCTCCAAACACTCACGTTTAAATTCTTCAGAATAACTTTTCGATTCATAAGAATCAATAAACTGACGCCCACATTGAACACATATGTAGTTTTGTTTACCACGTTGCCGACCATTCTTACGAAGGTGGGTTGATGCACATCTTGGACAAAGCAAGCGCGATCGCTCTAATTCATATTTCTATTCTGCAACGCCGGGGGAAAAAGACCCGTCAACCGCGCCATAAGTCCAGTTGATTAGTCCTTGTTCTTGTGCAATACCAAGTATGCGCGCTTGTAAAGTCTTTAACGTTCCATCCAATTCCCAACGCTTAAGCCACCTGTGCGCTGAACTTTTGGATGCCCATATTTCCCCTTTTGGAACATCACACCAACGACATCCTGTTATTAGTACGTATAGTAGTGTGTTGAGTACATACTGAAACGGAGCATGTGGCAATGGAGCGTTAGCGAAGCTTACCGTTCGCGGAGCGTCTCCGATAGGAGAAGGTATCGCGCTTTTCTGGTTCTTTGGGAAAAATATCCTCGAACAACTGTAGTGACTAGTCGCTTAATCCTTCAAAACGTCCAGCCATAGAGCCATACACCCCTCTCCTTCGAGAAATAAATTACCACATTCTCGTGTTAGTGGGATAGATTCATGACTCGCGTGGAGTCCGAGAACACTCGTATAAAGGCATTACTTAGCACGATTGCACCGCAAGACCTTGTGCTACTCTAAGTCCGTCGAGATGTTGAAGTGCTCGCTCCGCTTGCTGCTTCACTACTTGAAGTCTCGGACGCTTCCTCTGCCAGCTTATACTAAGTTGCATTCCGTTGTAGTAGGAAAGGAGTTGGTGAGATTGCCTCCTTGGCTTTGCTCCAGTCGCAATGAAAGAATACTATTTTTGACTGCAACGCCGGTATTAGTTCATTACAGTTTCAGCAACGCCCAAACCATCAAGCCAATCATCCCAGAAGCGATAAGTCATAGATTCTAAAGCCGGAGCATGCAACCTAGTATCAGCACGTAACTGACTCACACTTGTGCCATTAAGAGAAGCAATTTCGCAAGCATGACCAATAAACCAACGCTCCATCCCCCTTGCCGTCACCTCTGGGTGAAATTGCAGCCCTAAGCAATTATTTCCCCAAGAGAAAGCTTGATTTTGGTATTGCGGTGAAGAAGCCAAAAGCACAGCATCCTTAGGCAAATCAAAAGTATCACCATGCCAATGCAGAACAGCAGTCTCACTAGCACTGAGATAACGTAAAAATGAACTCTCCCCCGCAGGTGATAATTGTAGTTTGCCCCAACCAACTTCCTTACCATTTCCACCAGGGTAAACAAGCGCCCCTAAAGCACGCGCCATCAACTGACTGCCTAAACAAATACCCAGAGTTGGTAAATCTTTTGTTAATCTTTTCTCCAACAACCTCAGTTCATCCTTAATGAATGGATAGTCCTGCTCTTCATACACACCAATCGGCCCACCAAGGATAATTAATAAATCTGGCTGCAAGGGTTCAATCAATGATAAATCGTCCAAACCCGCTTGTTGATAAACAATTTGATAGCCTCTTTGCTCCAGTACCGGACGCAAATTACCTAAATCTTCAAAAGGTACGTGTTGAATGACAAGTGCGTTTTGCATGATCTTTCTTATATATAAAGTAGTGAGTTGACTTATGGAGTAAGAGAAATAAAATGATTGCGACAGACATCTTCTTACAAGCTAGAACAAGAAGGCAATGCTCAATCCAAAATCCAAAATAGTCTAAAAGTAGTTAATTAAACAAGCCAGCTTTTGCAAAGCTATCGACACCACGTTGCGAGTCTAAAATACCCATCTCGCTAGCCAGAGTGATTAACTCAGAGTAATCAATGCGTAACAAGTTAACTTCGTTAGCCGCCGCACAGTCAGCAATCATTGATTCTGCTTTTACAAACCCAATTTGTTCGAGCATCGTTTGCCAAACATTCAACTCGACATTAGCAAACCACAACACAGGTTTAGGTAAAACTTCAATAAAAAAGTCTTTCTGCTCTTGGGTTAGCTCACTATAAATGCACTTGGCTAGATGTTTGAAGATGCCACTATGAGAAAGCTCATCACGTTTATGTGTCGCAACCGTCAGGCGGTTGAATGGTTGGATCGTCGTATCATTCGACAGTAAATCCAAGTAGTCACTGATAAATACTTCAGAAACAATGGCTGTGGCCACTTGAATCAGGGTTTTTTGCCAAGTTTCAGGATAACGTTCTTGTTCACGCTGCATCTTGCTCACCAAATTGAACTCTGGTAAACGTAATGACTCTAAACCTCGACGCTTTCTGGTAATGTGACAAGCGTTAACTACCAACAGTATATGATAAGCTTCATCTACTAATGTTTCACTAGCAATCTGTTGGCTAATTCCATCTTCTACCCCTGGTACACTTCTATAGATGATGTGGTTGCAGGCTGGCGTAATCACTTTCGCTTCGATATCGATAGTCTTTTCGTTATAAGCTATCCAACCAGCAGAGAGAATTTTCGTCTGCATCTGTGTTGGTGCTGCTAAAAAGTCAGGGTGTGCTTTAAACGGCAGTAAATCAGTGCGGAAGTCGGATATTGTTTCATCAAATGTCAATTCTGGGTTAGACTGCTCATTGATTTTTTGTTTAACTCGAGCATGTTTATGCCAGTTTACATTCATTTTCTCTAGTAGGTTCCGAGAATAGGAAATTTCTTGCCGACGAGATTGATTTGTGTTGTTAGATATATTTCTTTGTTGATTCAATACAGCAGTACAGTTCATGATTAACCTCGAATTAATTCTTTTTATCTCTGTAGAAAAAGTGTACTAAAACTCATTTATTTCCTTCTCAATTCACTGCAATTATTTCAATATTATTGATACTTAATTGAGTGTTGAAGAATGTTTTTGTTGGTTTAGTATATTTAGGTATACAGATTCAATCTGAATCATTACGGATGATGCCTGCTTTTTTTTTTAGAATTTTTTCTATAAAGTCAAATCTTGCGCCTGGAAATATGAATGTCAAAACCAGAACTACGTGCAAGGCAGGAGAGTCTTGGGAGCTTGTTTGCAAAACGGTCTTGTCATTTCCTTCCTACTTCTGCTTTTGGAAGAGGATTTGCGACTTGAAGTAAATATAGCGGTGCGATGTAGAAGTTGAGTGTTCCCCGTGTTAGAGGATACGTGACAAGTTAAGGATTTTTGCAGTCTGTCAATAGTCAAAGAGCGGGCGATCGTAACGCCGGCCCAAAAGCTGGCAAACTGAGACTCAGCAAGTAACTGAGATCATGCCGACCAAGAAGCCGAGAAATCCAGATCATGTGCGCCGTCGCTCATCACCACAAGCTCTCTACGAAGCCATAACAGAGCATCTACAAGAGTTGTTGAGTCCGGTAATCTATTCTCAAAGTGCCTATTATCGAAGCTTGGGATTACGTGATCCTATTCTCACCCTGCCGTTGATGAACGCTGCGGTTTTAACCCTATCCTTAACTTGTCACGCATCTGAGCCAGCTTGAACTGCCAATCAAGGCGAGATGCTGCAATCTGTTCATAAACTTTGCCTATTTTCTCAATCAGCTTGGCGCAAGTATTAGACGATGATTGCTTTCGCTTCAAACACCGTTGCAGCAATTCAAGCTTGCGTTGAAGTTTGCCAACAAAGCGAGGTCTAACAATCTGTTCACCTTCACTCGTACTCAAAAAATAACTCAGTCCTACGTCTATCCCCATTGCATTGCCGTAAGGCATCACATCGGGAATAGTGACATCAAGCTGGAGACAAAGCGTAACGTACCCACCAGTGGTTAAATTCTTTTAATTGCAAAAAGTATAAATATAAAAATTGTTGGTATTTGTATTTAGTTAACTTCTTGAGAAATAAATTTTTGCCAATTCTGTTCAGCAACTTGGGGTTCTGCTACTCTATGCTCTGGGCATTCTAAACGTAGGTGGTGATCGCTAAAAGGTGCATTAACTAAAGCGCAATGATGTGGATATTTAGAATTGGGATAAACATTAGGACAGAAAAAGTGGCAGGTAACGCACATATGGGTTACAGAAATTTGACCCCGTTCTTGAAGTGCGCGTATCATCTTAATCAGACCACGTAAAAAAACTGTTTGCTCTAATTCTGATAGCTCATCTACCGCGGTCAATAATAAATTAGGCCAAATACCTGCACTGTCTCCCTGCTGCCATCCCTTGTCTGTGAGAGTAATAGCTATAGCACGCGCATCTTCTGCGGCTCTATTTTTTTGAACTAAGCCTTTTTCTACAAGTGTACTCACAGCGTCACTGGCTGTTGCTGGTGTCACACCTAGCCCTTCAGCTACTTCTGACAGTCGCATTCCCGATTCTGGCTTTGAGCGTAATAAAGCCAAAATTTGACTTTGTGTTGGTGTTAGCTTTTTTTGTCCAGCATCTTGCCAAGCGTGGCTCTTTAACGCCAAACTAATTTTGTTAAGACCAACTATGACTCGTTGGCTAATGGGTTCTGTTGAGATATCGAATGGATTTTGTGTCATTATATGATTAAATTCTCTTAGGAATCCTAAATATTAGGACTCCTAAACTATAACATCTTGTAGTATGAGTAGCAACTTGTAATTTCAATTCTTTAACGACATCAAGTCAAAATACAGATGGTCATATTTTACGGTCGGTCTGTCAAGTTAGTTGGGTTAAAACTTAAAGAGGGTGATAAGGCACGGGATGTTCGTGTCAGCGGTAGTGATTTATCTCCAGTGTTACCGCTAGATTTTTCTCAAGGAAAGGTGCGGTTGTTTCTCACATTGCCTTCCCTAGATACTCCAGTTTGTTCTAGCGTCGCCAAAAAGTTTAGTAATGCTCTTAAAAAAATAGATAATAGCGTAGTCGCCTATGCAGTATCAGCAGACTTGCCATTTGCTCAAAGTCGCTGGTGCTTATCTGAACAAGTTGAGAATATTATTATGCTCTCTGACTACCGAAGTTTAGATTTTGCGCGTGCTTGGGGGCTGTTAATTCAGGAAGTAGGACTTCTAGCGCGTGCCGTTTATGTAGTCGATCAAAGTAACAAGGTAACTTACTGTGAGATTGTATCAGAAGTAGCGTCAGAGCCGAATTATGATGCAGCAATCGCGGCTATTCGAGATAGCTTATACAATCGAAGACTTTAAAACCCCATTCACTATGAGGGAATGAGGTTTAAAAAAGTTAGAGTTTTCACACTTTAGATCTATGCAATCAAAAATCAGTTGAATTTTTGATTGCATTTAGCAAATTACCTAACTCTTACAAAGTTACAAAGAAGGTTAGCGGTAGAGACCTGCTGCAAACTCACCATGTGGCATATCGAGTCCATCTTTAGAACTGTAGATTTTAACTACAGTATCTGTGAGACTGTCAATTTTGATCAAGTGATTAGATACGTAGTCGGAAACATATACATAACGCTTGTCAGGTGCAACAGTCAGTACATGTCCTAAAGCAAAACCTTTTGGTAATTCTATGCCTGGTTTAAACCGCTTTAAGAAGTACGGCTGATTGATATTGCTAATATCAAATACTGAGATATAGCCAGCTTCACCAAATTTATCATCCAGGGAATCTTCTTCAGCTACATAAAGTTTGTTACCTACCACCCCAACATCTGATGCAGAGCGGAATATGCCAGCACCGTCTTCGTTATTAGTTGGCCCAATAAGTAGACGAGCTTGTTTATTGGGAACATCAAGCAACCAAACACTAGGCCCTAAGATTGTCTTACCTGGAGGGGTTAAGGAAGTTCGACCTAGTTGCATTGTGCCTAATAAAGCATAACGGTTATCCAGCCAGAAAGCATAGTGTGAAAATGCTCCATCTCCTGCTGGTGAAGTTAGTTCAATTGAGCTTTCATAGTTGAGCAAGCCTGTTGAAGGATTGGCTGTAAACACATCAACTGTATTTTGGTCATAGTAGTAACCTACATCCACTGCATAAGTTCCAGCAGCATTGAAATTCATACCATGACTTTGCTGAGATTTCTCTCCAAAGTTGAGCCCTTCTGTAGACTCTATAAATTTATTTGTTTTCCAATTAAACGCCCAAATTTCATTACCAGTCCAGTCAGTGAAATAGCCATAATGTGTTTTTGGTAAAAACGTAGGGCCGTGAATCTGTGTATTGGAGGGTTGAGTCCAACTTGCAATAGGTTGCTTTGCATCTACCTGGCTGACAGATGGGAATTTAGCAGGACTTCCTGCTGGTGCCAGTGTTGTAACTGCTACTACCTTTAAATCTGCTGTACCAGCATGCCAGTTAATTGAATTGACTTTTATTGCTGTTACGGTTGCAGCATCAGATGGTCTGACTACAGATGCGTCTGTTGTGACGTATATTGTGCTTTCATCAGGTGTGACCATCACATGTTGTAATCTACCAGCAGGGATGCCAAGAGGATCTAACGAAACAAAAACTAACTGATCTGTCTCAGTATTAATTAACCCAAGTTTCCTCTCCAACATATTGACAAATGCAATGAGTACCCGATTCAAAGTGAAAGGCACTTCGACATCACAAGTACTGTTACCCTGTTTGTCAATAGATGTTAAATAAACCGTGTTTTCCCCTTCTTTTAAAGCTCCACCATTAACTTGCTCAAGGGTGGCAAAATCTAGTTCAAAATCACCATTACGTTTTAATGTACTGGTAACATCAACGAAGTTTTCTATCCCAGTTTCTTTAAAACTTGCTAGTAGCTTAGTTACTGTACCGGATTTAGAGACTTTCCCTTCAATAGTAGGGTCTGAGGTTCTACTATCTGTTCTAGTTCCATCGTCAAGAACAGTATCATTTGCGAGTTGAGCTGAAATTTTAGGTAACTTACTACAGTTTGGGTGGTTTGCTGTAGCCACTTCAGTTGAAAGAAAAGCAAAACTAAAAGATGAAAAAATAACAACAGCTAACACCAGGGCGCAAATCGCTAAATATCTGAATTTCATAAGGGTGGTCTATACAGGGGAGTTGTTTGAAAACCATGCTTTCCTTTGATTAAACAGTATTAACTCTTGATTGAGTTACTTAATTTACAAATAAATAAAATGGTATTTGTATTTCTTTTTATTCAAAGGAAAAGATTCACTTATTTTGTCAAGGTAGCGTTAAAGCCTATTAACTATTACAAAAGTTAGTTACCGAATTCCAGTAAGTCTGAAATTATCCAACAAATTTGTAATTTTATAGTATAAGCTATGCTAATTTAACCGATTATTTTAAAACAGAACAAAAAATATATTTTTTGTTACAAATGAAATAAAATACGGTTACTTCATCTAGATTTAAGAACTTATACTAAGTTGCATTCGGTTGTAGTAATTTGGAGTTAGTGAGATTGCTTCCTTTCCCTTTGCTCCTGTCGCAATGACACAATACTATTTTTGACCGCAACTTGGTATTAGTACTTGATAACGTACGATTAAAAGGTATCAGAAGTATCTTATAATAAAAATGTATAAAAATTGAAGATTAGAACTGATTCATTTGTAAAGAAAATCTTAAGAAGAGCCAAGTCCTTACTATATCTAAGTTTTAGCGAATGAGTTCTGTGTTAACTCAAATTTATAAAACCCTTACAAGGTAAGGATTTTACTTTACTTTACAAATTAGCTCTGAGATTAAGCATTACTACTCCCAGTTCGCCCATTTTTTTGGGAATTAGAAGAAAGACTACTCAGGAGTAAAAGATTGACCATCAAGTTGAGTGTAAATACTGATGGAAAGCCCAGTAAAGCCAGAATACGCTTCTGCAAAGGTGAAAGAGCCGTCAAGTGAGCGTAAATTTCGTTTTTAACCTCAATTAACAGCAGTGTAATCTCTTTAAATGCAGCAAGAATTATTTCTGTGTTAGGTCGTGCAGTTTCTCGCTTCGGATTGCCAATATAAAGACCAGCAAGTTTTTCTTTCTCTTTTTCTAGATTGTGGCGAACCTGGAATTCTAAGGGACTTCCAAAAAATTATGTTATTATCAATAATGATAATCATTTTCCGAAACGATAAGTGTATAGGTTCTTCATGACTAACTGACGGGGAGAAAGGGGTTGCCAACAGCAACCCCTTTCTCCCTTCCCTCATAATAATTATTATTCTTTTAAAAATGCTGTCTTTCGTTTTTTATTGGAATAATTTATTCTTTGGAAGACCCTTATATCTCGGCTCAATACTCTATATAAATTATTATCATTATTGGATTCACCTGACTTATCAGTTTTTATTGATTAATTTATTCTTTGGAAGTCTCCAGTACCGTCCTTATTTCACAATATTTACAGGTGCAAGATAAGAGCTTAGTAAATTAACCACTTTTGCTTCATCGGCATATCCGAACCATCCATTAAGCAATTGTAAGTTTTGATCGACTAAAAGAAATGTAGGAGTTCCCGGAAGCTGATTCAGCGAAAATGTTAGTGATGTTTGAGATGTTCTTTGCAAATGTCTTTTTACTGCCTGGCGAATTTCATCTTGCTCTGTTATAGATAATTTATTAAATCCAGTGATTGCTTCACACAGCAAATTAAGATTTTCTGGGTATTCCAATTCTGACTTTGAGGCCAGATAATCTACAACAATGGGAAAGTCAATCGCCTGGGAATAATACTCTCCTAAAGCCTTTTTTGTTTCTCCTACTGTCTTTTTTTGTCTTACCAATAATTGAGCATTTTCTGCTGAGTTGTAACCAAAATCCTCGAATGCTGTTGCAATTCCTAAAACATTTATTCCGCTATCCCGATATTTTAAATAAATCCAATTAGCTAACGGAAAACCATACATAAAACAACCCGGACAGTTTACCTGAAATACAAAGAACAGATTTAACTCTTTAAGTTCAAATGTTCCTTGTAATAATTGCTTAACACAAAGTTGTATTGTTGTCATTGTTTTATTGGGGTAGATGATTAATCCTTTTATTAAAAAATAATACAGAACTAATTATCAAACTATAAATGTAACTTTTTACTATTACTAAATTATTATTTTAATTTAAACAAGAAGTAATTAACTTGCCATTGACCGATACAATTCTGTCCATACGAATTTTAGTTCCATCTTTCAATCTGATAAAATCAGCTTGATTTAGTGCATATACATCCAAAATTTTCTCTTCTACTTCCACCTGCTCATCCATGAGTAAATACTCCAGATTTTGCGATCGCAGCGAAAAAGTTTAGTTATACCTAGCCAAGTAAGTCATACTGCATAAGCAGTATTAACAAACCTACAATTAACGCCAAGCGATCGCAAAACCTTAGAGATAGAGATTATTTGAGGTCATCAATAGAAGCACCGAAGTTGATATGAAAAGGAACATTATCAAGAACTAAAGCGGGAACTGATTTGACACCTAAAGATTCTGCTTCAGTAACACGAGAGTTTTGTTCGCCTAGATGCACTATTTCAACTGCATACTTTGAGGGATCAAGAGCTTGTGTAAATTCCTTTTCTGCCTCAACACATACTGAGCAGCCAGCGTGATAAAATACAGCTTTCTTAGACATATTACATCTCCTGTAAAAAGTGGAAAAATTTAGTGAGTCAAAAAAGTCTAGGCTCACGGATATTTATTTAGGACTCCTAAATAATAAGCGAGAGTAAATTAAATTGTCAAGCAGGAAACAGAAAAAGAGGATATATTTTTAGGTATAACAGACAACAAGGGCTAAAAACCTTACTGTTATTGACTTTCACCCTTCCAAATGCCCTAAATTAGGTGAATAAGCTAATCAGCATTTGGGATCGCAATAGGTCTCCACGCTTAATTGTGGAGGCGAATTAATGGAAACTCCGGAACGAAGCCAAGCTTTTCTTGGCAGACTTCGTAGGTCTCCATGCTTAATTGTGGAGGCGAATTAATGGAAACGAGAGCGATTTGCGGCGTTGCATAATCGCGGTATGAATCATTCCGGAACTGGAACATCCCAGAATTTTAGATAGTGGAGTAATAATCGAATTGAGTATTTCAGCATTTCTACTGATTTGGAATAACATAGCGTCTTG
>JAESFM010000209.1_pt1 | contig 16434 bp, 13 predicted proteins | sample 9266171 | NCBI WGS metagenome assembly JAESFM01 (sample SAMN14505069, study PRJNA617099) | algae metagenome | isolation source: Hassallia sp. WJT32-NPBG1 and co-occurring heterotrophs from well developed... | place: USA: Mojave Desert, Joshua Tree National Park, California | collected 2006-06-22
GCTTGCTGCGGTCATACCGAACGCGGTTCTCCTGCGTCCACATGACCGCAGTTCTTCCAACGCCGGCCGTCCCCCGCCAGTCACAACCGATTCAGATGCCTCAAGCTGTTCCCGGATGGACACTTACGCCTCGCCGCAGTGCGAGCCAGCCGCCACTGACGATGAGACCCGTAAGAGCCAAGCCGAAGACAAGGTAGAGCAGCTTCACCGGCAAACCGCCGAAGTTGCCGAAATGCAGCGGGTCGGCCGTCTCGACGACGCGCTGCATGGGCGTGAGCATCTCACCGCACTGGATGTCGAGCACGGCCCCGGTCACCGGATGCAGGCGCACCGCGTTGGCGCGCTCCCGCACGAGCCAGGCCGCATCCTGGCCCCAGACCACAACCGGTTCCCGAATGGAGGTGGGTGGCACAACCGCGACAATGGATAGTTCAGGATAGGCAGCCTGGGCACGTTGCACCGCTTCGCTCAGGCCGAGCGGCCGAGGTGCGGTACCGAGATCGGCGAGGTCCTGCACGGGCACGGCCGGCACCGGACGATCAAAGCGATGGCCGTTCATGTAGCCGACGACTTCGATCAGGTACCACAATCCCGTCACGCCGATTGCCGCCACGAACCAAAGCGACCAGACCCCAATCAGGCGGTGCAGGTCGCCTATCAGCACCCGTGCCCCCCCCCCCCGCAGGCGCAGCCGAAAGAAGCCGCGCCAGAAGCGTTTGTAGACGACCAGCCCGGTCACCAGCGAAGCCAGCAACGGGATTGAGAAGGCCGAGACGATGACCATCCCCCAGCTATTGGTGACGAAAAGCCACATATGCAGGTCACGCAGAAAGCGTTGCACGGTCTGCCGGCCGGAGTCGCCTTGCAGGCGGCCGGTCTCCGGATCGAGATGCGCGATCCGCTGGCGGCCGTCACGTAGCGAGACGATAGCCGTCGCTGCAAAGCCTGGCCCCTCCGGGACGCGAACCTTGCCAATTCGCGCCCCGGGATAGGCTGCGGCCAGCGCCTCCTCCGCAGCCTTCCAGGCCAGCGGCGCCGATGACGGCGCGCTCGAGCGGAGGTCCGGTGTCAGCAGCCAATCGATCTCATGCGCGACGGAGGCGAGGCTGCCGCTCAGGCAGATCACGCTCAGTACGAGGCTGAGCTTGAAGCCGAGCCAGGAATGGATGAGGAACCAGAGGCGCGCACGCCTGGCGCCCTGCCGCGTTCCGGCCGCTCCCGGCAGGCGGGTTCCGCCATCCATCAGAAGGACACCGTCGCCCGGCCGATCAGGGTCCGGCCCGCACCGGGCACCGTCCGCTCGCTGATTTAGTACTCGTTCAGCAGGTTGTTCAGGTTGAGCGAGGCGAGAACGGGCCCGAAGCGCCACCAGGCCGCCAGGTTCACCAGGGTGTAGTTACCTTGCGCATAGATGTTGGCCGCATCGAAATAGCGGTTGCCACGATGGAACACGCCGCCGCCAAGACCAACGCGCTGGCGTTCGTCAGGCAGGGCGAACTCGTAGCTGGTCCAGAGGTTCGCCGCGAAGCGCGGCACCTCGGGCAGGCGCGTGCCGGTGCGCAGCCGCGTGTCGCTCGTCACCTCCGCATCGGTCCAGGCGACCCCGCCGAAGATGTTCCAGCCCGGCGCCAGCCGGCCATTCATCTCGAATTCCACGCCACGGCTCCGCGCCTCGCCGACCTGGATGGAGAAGTTGGTGTCGGCCGGGTTGGCGGTGACGATGTTCTGCTTGGTGACCTGGAACACGGCGAGTGTCGCCGAGAGCCTGTCCTCCAGCAGGTCGGCCTTCACGCCGGCCTCCCACTGCTCCCCGATCTCGGGCCGCGGGAAGAGACCGGGCCCGAGGCTGCTGGATCCCGTCGGCGCACGGAAGGACTCGCTGTAGCTGGCATAAAGCGAGACTTCGGGCAGCGGCTTGTAGACCAGGCCGAATTGCGGCGAGATCCGGCTGGACCGGTCGCGGCGGGAGACGGCAGGCGAGACCAGGATATTGGCCGATTCCAGGGCCTCGATATCGTAGTTGTCGAAGCGTGCGCCCAGCAGGAGCAACAGCCGGTCGTTGAAGAGCGAGAGCTGGTCCTGCGCATAGAGTCCATAGCTGCGCGTCTCATAATCCGTGGCGAAGGCGCTCGTCGCGCGGGGCGGTGTGACGTTGCCGTAGACCGGGGCGAGCAGGTCGATCGGCGACGCCGTGAAGAAGGCATTGATGAAGGGGTTGCCGCGGACGCTACGCGCGTCCGCTCCGACGAAAGGCGATGCGAGACCGGCCCGGTCTCGAACCGCCAGGACAGGAACCCGTCCACGCCATAGGAGTCAGTCCGGCTGTCGAGAAGGGAGTAGGTCCGCGCGACCGTACGCCCGTCGGCGCCGACATTGCCAAGCTGGTGCAGCCCGTTTCGCTCCTCCCGGGACCTGCCCCAATCGAGGCGGAGCTGGCCGCTGAGCCGGCTGGTGAAGTCATGCTCTACCCGAAGCTGGGCGGAGTATTCCTCGAAGCGGCTGCGGTCGCTCGGCTCCTGGTAGCTTCGGTCGCGGGACACTCGCGGGATGCGCCGGCGAATCGGATCGAGGGGCAGGCCGCGGTCGAGCAGGCGATTGTCATAGCCAGCCGAGAAATCCGCAAAGATGCGAGTGCCGGCGCTCGGCTGCCACGAGAAGGAAGGGGCGATGAAGTAGCGCTCGCCCTCCGAGAGATCGCGGTAGGTCCGTCCTGCCTCGATCGCGCCGGTGATGCGGTAGCCGAAGCTGCGTTCGGAGCCTATCGGCCCGGTGGTGTCGAACTCGGTGCGGTAGAGCCCGTCGCTGCGGACCTGTCCGGTGAGGCTGTGATGCGGCCTGTCAAGCAGCGGCCGACGGGTGACCCGGTTGATCACCCCGCCTGGCGCAACCGTGCCGTAGAGGACCGAAGATGGGCCCTTGAGGATCTCGATCCGCTCCACATTGACAAGCTCATTGCCGAGGCGGTTGCTGACGATGCCGAATGGACGAGGTGCGCTGTTCAGCAACTGCGTCGCCTCGAAGCCGCGCACGAAGAAGTTGGCGAAGTAGCCATCACCGCCATTTACGCTCGGGCTGAGCCGCACGGCCTCGGGGAGGGAGGTGATGCGCTGGTCGTCGAGCAACTCGCGCGGCAGGACGGTGATGCCCTGCGGGACATCGCGGATTGGCGTATCCGTCCGCGTCGCGGTCGAAGAGCGTGTGGCACGGTATGCGGAAACCGGGCCGAAGGCGCTCTCGCCCGTGCCGACCACGTTGACTTGGGGTAACTCGAGAGCGGTCGGCGCGGATTGGTCCTGGGCCGCTGCGGCCCCGGCCAGAAGCATCACGGCGACGCCGGGCAATGTCTGGGGGACACTAATCATGGCCTTTGTAGGCGGCCGCGTCGGGAACTCATCATGGGCCGAGCACGACAAAGGAACCCTCCTGATAATGCGAGTGAATCGCAATTAACAGGTCGTCCATTTTGTCGCAATCACACTGGGTTCAGCTCGGCCCCTGCCGCGCGGGGCAATCACGAACTTGCCGCCAGCGGCTAATCGACAGCAGAGTCGCAAGAGTTTTCGTAGCTTCGAGCAAACAAACGATGTGCGACGTAATCACTACAAAGCTACACGTTGACCGAAATAAATGAAACAGTCCGAGGTAAATCGAACAGCTGGTTACTATAGTGCGCGCCGAGGCCGATCAATTTTGAATCAGTCTGGAGTATCGTAGAAAATACGACGCCGATATGGGGGCCTTGGACTGCTGCGATCTCTCGATTGGGATGGAAGTAAGATGCCATGACCTGCGCAGGGATCGTCGCCCAACGGGCGGAGCAGGGGCACGCTCGGCATGGGTCTTCGAATGCGAGACGCACACGTACCTCGGCCATGGCAAGCCGACCTCCTTGCGGGCCGCTGGAGCTCGTCGGCGGACCCGGAGCGACGTGTCCGCCCGCCCGACACCAGTTGCCAGGAATCCCAGCAAAGCCGGGCCGTGGAGTGTACCCGGCAGCGGTGCCTGCACGGCTCGCTACCCCATCGGCCACGCTCGGCGTGTTGCGTCGCGCAAGGCGTCGAGAAACCGAGGCGGCCACGTCTCAGCATGAGCTAGTGCGCAGGGCGGAACGACGCCCGGCGCGTCCAGCAGGCGGTCGGCACAGATGCATCGTCACGGCGTGGCCTGGCGCGGTGGAGAGAACCGGGCTGGGTGCTTTGCGTTGCGCTGCCACTCCCGGAGCAACCGTCATGATACGCCGCACATGTCTCAGCCTGGTGCTTATCGCCGCCGCTTTCTCGGCCGTCGCACAGCCGGCCTCCCCGACGCTTGAGGCGGTACGGAGCCGCGGCACATTGGCCTGCGGGGTTTCAGGCGAGTCGCCGGGGTTCTCACTGCCCGACAGCCAAGGTGAGATGCGCGGCATGGACGCCGACACCTGTCGCGCCGTCGCAGCTACGGCGCTTGGGGATGCAACGAAAGTGCGCTTCGTGCCGCTCTCGCCCCAAGCGCGGTTCACGGCGCTGCAGTCGGGCGAGGTCGACCTGCTGGTGCGGAACACTGGCTGGACGTTGACGCGTGAGGCATCTCTCGGCCTGATCATGGCCTTCGTGAATTTTCATGACGGCACGGCCTTCGTTGTCCGAGAAAGCGCAGGCGTTGCTTCGGCCAAGGAGCTGGATGGCGCGACGGTCTGCTTGATCCCCGGAACCTCCACCGAACTCGACGTAACCGAGTGGTTCCGTGCGCATCGCCTGAGCTTCCAGCCCGTATTGATCGGCGGCGTGAACGAGGTCCAGCAGGCCTTTCTAGCCGGGCGCTGTGATGCCTGGGCCAATGACGGTTCCTACATTGCCGCCTTTCGGACGCAGAATCCCCAGGCCGGGCTGCGCCTCCTGCCCGAGCGCCTGTCCAGCGAGCCCGTCGGCGCCATGGTGCGCAAGGGTGACGACCGCTGGTTCGATCTGGTCCGCTGGACTGGCTTCGCGCTGGTCGCCGCAGAGCAGGCCGGCGTCTCCAGCCGCAACATCGATCAGGCGCGGAACTCGACAGATCCCACGGTGCAGCGGCTGGTCGGCGTCCATGGCGAACTCGGGCGCGCCCTAGGTGTCGATGATGCCTGGGTGGCGACGATGGTGGCGCAGGTCGGCAACTATGCAGAGATGTGGGAGAGGAACCTCGCTCCGCTGGGCTTGGAACGCGGGGTGAACGCACTTGCCCGCGACGGTGGGCTGATGTGGGCACCGAGCTTTCGCTGAGCGGCGCCGCCTTGATGCGTTCGCGCGCCGTGGCCGTCGGTCTGAGCGCTGATCGCCATCATGCTCGGCCTGCCGCATCCGCCGCCGTGGTGTATCGGACATGCAGCCGATCGCCGCCTGCGGCGTAGTGGGTCGTTCCTGTGCTCCTCTGCCATCCGGACCGTCCGGTCATGGACCCCGGACGAGACCTTGGCTCGGCCTCGCCTTCGTCATGACCTAAACCCTTCGACGGTTCGAAGCGCGGACGGATCCAGCGCGTCCCGGCGTGGAGTAACCTCCTCGATGCCGAGACGCAGCATAACCCCGCGGCTTGGGGACCTGCGCATCGGCCGCATCGGGACGTAGCGTCCCGGCCGGGCCCAAGCTCGTGGGCCGCAGAGCTGAATGGTGCGGGATCGACCAGCATGCGGTATGGTTCGCAATGACTGTGGATTGCGGGATCACCCATGAAGACCGAGGCCAGTGCGGATGTCATCGTGGTCGGGCTCGGGGCTATGGGAAGCGCGACCCTTTATCAAACTGCAAAGCAAGGCGGCCTGAGGGTTCTCGGTCTGGACCGCTTCGCTCCTCCGCATGATCGCGGCTCGAGCCACGGTGAGACGCGCATCACGCGTCAGGCCGTGGGAGAGGGCAAGTCTTTCGCGCCTTTCGTCCAACGCTCCCACGGGATCTGGCGGGAGCTCGAGGAGGAGACAGGCACGACGCTTTTCGAGGCTTGTGGAGCCCTCATCCTTGCGCCGCAGGAGGACGGGTCACGCCACCACGGCGTGAGCGGCTTTCTGAATCGGACGATCGAGGTAGCGCGCCACTTCGGCATCACGCATGAGGTGATCGACGCTGACGAGATCCAAGCCCGATTCCCGCAGTTCCAGCTTCGCTCCAACGAAGCCGGCTACTTCGAGCCTGGAGGAGGATTCGTTTACCCTGAGCGCTGTATCGCGGCTCAGCTGGGACTTGCCAAGCGGCACGGTGCGCGGATCCACACCGGAGAGGTCGTTCAGCGTATCGCGCAGGTCGGAGACAGCGTGGAGGTCCAGACCGATCGCGGCTCGTATCACGCCGCTCAGGCCATCGTCACGGCCGGAGCTTGGCTTCCGCACCTGATCGGTGGAGACCTCCCTTCGCATCTCAGGGTTTATCGGCAGACGCTCCACTGGTTTGACGCTCACGAGGCCGCCCTTTACGCACCGGGAAGATTTCCCGTGTTCATCTGGGCGCATGGCGAGGGCAGCTCAGACCATTTCTACGGCTTCCCCATCGTGCCGGGATCGGCTGGCGTGAAGGTTGCGACCGAGCAGTATGAAACGACGGCTGACCCAGACCATTTCAAGCGCTCGGTTGGTCCTGACGAAGAGCGCCGACTATACGAGACGCATGTGGCTGGGCGTCTGGCCGGCTTGGGTCCCCGGTGCGGACGCTCGGCGGCCTGTCTCTATACGGTCACAGCTGATTCAGGCTTCGTCGTCGATCAACTGGCGGGTCAGGACTGCATCACGATCGTGTCGGCCTGCTCGGGCCACGGCTTCAAGCACTCGGCGGGTTTGGGTGAGGCGCTAGCCAACTTAGCCCATGGCAAGCCGTCCCTGCTTCAATCGCGGCCGTTTAGCTTGGCCCGTTTGCTGTCCGATGTGCCGTAGTCAGGCACCCAGGTGAGCGCATTTGGTCATGCCGGTATGGTCCGGGCATCCAAGGAGGCAATGAATTAGACCTTAGGTCCAGGCTGCTGTGTCGTCGTCAGGTTTCTTTTCGGCCCCGGACGGGCGAGTTCGCTGGCCCGCGGCTGGCCGGGCTGCAGAAGCTCCCCTCGCAGCTGGCGTCGGATCGTGATCTTGAGCTGTCGATTCGTCCCGATCATCGGCTGGCGGCAATCCGAGCCATCGCGGATGCGGCGCCGGCCGACATGAGGCTCACAACACGCGCCATCCCGGCTATGCCGAGAGCCAGCGCATCCGCAAACGGGCCGAGGAAGCATTCGGCTGAGCGACGACGGTCGTCGGACGCGGACGACAAGCATAGTTCCTGCAACAGGCCAGAGTGCGCAGGCCGCGCGCTGCCTTGCGCTCCCCTCGGCCATCCCGTCCATCTCGACGAGGATCTCGCCGCCTCATGCGGCCATGGGCACCGCCGTCACACGCTGCGCTGGTATCTCCGCCTCGGAGACCACGCCTTCAGGAAGCCAGGTCATCTGGGATTTGCCGCCGAGCTGCGTGCGGATGCTGGTCTCGATAAGCCGCGAGCCGAACCCCAGCCGCTCAGGCGGGCCTTGCGCCAACCCGTCCACCACGCAGGGCATGCAAAACGTCCGCCTCTACCGCCTCCGGTCCCCGACGAAGTCTTCGGCCCGGAGCTGGCTGGCATGTTCCGGCCGCAGCCGCACGCAGGAGCTGTCCGTCAGCCACCGCCCGCCGCGATGTGGCTGCGGCCCCCGAAGCCTCTCCTGGCGCCGGCTCCGCTCCACCCGCTTGCGGTTCACGGCCCAACCCGCATCCCACGGCGGCGCCTTGATTTGCCGCTCGCCTCACCGCCCCTCAGCGCTTCGCGGCATCGACGATGTCCACCGTCAGCGCCGCCTCGTCCTCTGCGGCAAGGGGAGGTTCGCGCTGCGGTGGTCTATAGAGCCCCAGCACCGCGCAGATCCGCCACCGGACGGGGGTCCGTCATTGTCCCGAAGCGGCGTCCTTCCGAATGGCCGTCTCCAACGCCCGGTTCGAGACCGCTTTCCGAAGCTGTGCGTTCTCTCGCTCCTGCTCCTTCGGACGCATCACTCGGCCCCGCTTGGTGTTGCGTGCCCTTGAACACGCATCCATTCCCGAACGCCTAGCGTGACGCACGTCCGGACGATGGAGACCGGTTGCGCATGGTGCGGCGCAGGAGATGGGACAGTTCCTGCGCGGCGTAGGGCTTCTGCAGCAGTTCGAAGCCGTGCGTCCCCTCATCTGCCAGAACGTGGCTGTAGCCGGAGGTGAGCACCACTGGCAGACCCGGATGACGCCGCCGGATCTCCTGGCCGAGTTCGATGCCGCTGGTGCCAGGCATTACCACGTCCGAGAACACGACGTCGAAGTCGCTGACCTTGTCAAGCAGGTGGAGCGCTTCATCCGCGTTCATCGCCCAGGTGATCTCGTAGCCGAGATCCTCCAGAACCTGGGTCGAGGATCGGCCGACCTCGACATTGTCTTCGACCAAGAGCACTCGGCGGCCATACCCCTCCTCGATGGAGGCGTCAGTCCGCGCGTTGGGCATGTCGACGGCGGCCTCTTCACGCTCGACCTGCGGGAGGTAGAGGGTAAAGATGCTGCCTCGCCCTACCTCGCTGTCGACCACGATATCGCCGCCAGACTGCTTGGCGAAGCCGTAAACCTGGGACAGGCCCAGCCCGGTGCCCTTGCCAACCGGCTTGGTGGTGAAAAAGGGTTCGAAGACCTGGGCAACCTGGTCAGGTGACATGCCGTGCCCGGTATCCGTCAGGGAGACGGCAACAAAGCGGCCCTCCGCGCCGCCGTGACCGCGAACAGGCGGCATCTTGCTGACTGAGTCCACCCGAATGGTGAGCGTGCCTTCCCCATCCATGGCGTCGCGGGCGTTCACTGCCATGTTGACGAGTGCCGTATCGAACTGGCTCGCATCGGCCTTGATGAGGCTATCAGAGCACGTGATGTCGGTCACGATCTGGACGCGCGAGCCGAGGATGGTGTGAATCATGTCGGCGACGCTTCGAATGCGCCTGCCAGGATCGAATACCTCGGGCTTCAGCGTCTGACGGCGTGCAAAGGCAAGGAGTTGGCTTGTGAGCTTGGCGGCACGGCCGACCGTGTCGGCGATGGCATCGACGTAGCGGCGCCGTCGCTCCTCCGGCAGGTCCGGCCGGCGCAGGAGATCCGTCGAGCTCCTGATGATCGTGAGCAGGTTGTTGAAGTCGTGCGCCACGCCGCCGGTGAGCTGGCCCACCGCTTCCATTTTCTGCGCTTGTCGAAGCTGCTGCTCCGCCTGCGCCAGGCGTGCCTGCTCCTGCAGCCGCTCAGTGACATCGCGCCCGGTCATGAAGGCGCCAATCTGCGCACCGTCCGCCCCGCACAGGATTTCGAACCGAAGTTCGTAGGAGCGGCGCTGAAATGCGGAGTCGCCCCACTCGCCGGTCGTCGTGAAGGCCTCGCCCGCGAGCGCGCGTGCCCACACCGTCTTTGCCGCGGACTGCAGCTCAGGCCTGTGCGCGAACATCTCGAGCAGACTGTCGCCAACCTTCGGGCGCTTGCCGTAGATGCGCTCGTAGGCGTTGACGCAGGCCGTGTTGATCGCCAACCAACGGTAGTCCAAGTCGAGCGCTTCAATCAGCCCGTCCGTGATCTCGACGATTGTAGCGAGCAGCTGGCGCTCGGCAGTGCGCTCCGCCACCCGCCGCTCGAGCGTTGCATTGAGCTCGCGCAACCGGGCCTCGGCGCCGATGCGTTCGACATGCGCCCAGCATCGCTCGACTACCGCTTCGACAAGGTCAATCTCGTCCTGGTGCCAGTCGCGTGGCCGGTCCTGGTGCACAGCCATCATGGCCACCAGGCGGCCTTCCTTGACGAGCGGACAGCACACGATTGCGGCGATGCCGATCGACTGGAATGTCCTGCCCCCTTCGTCGGCCGCAAGCTCCCCGGCGACGTCGCGGACCACGAGCGTACGCCCGCCGCGCATGTCTGCGGCGGCGCGCGGGCCGAACAGATCAAGGCTGTAGGTGCCAGTCGAGCTCGCAATCCCTGGTGCTGTAAAATCGCTACGAATGACGAACCGGTCGTTGTCGGCGTCTACGTCGGCATAGGCGCAGCGTGAGACGCTGAGGCGGCGGGCCAAGTGACAGGCGGCTTCGAGCATGGTTGCGGGCGCGTCCCGCGACGCGCGCAGCGCCTCGTCCAGTTCGCTCAGGAAGCGAAGGCGGGTCTCGCTCCGGCGCAATGCCGCGTCAGCCTGAACCCGGACCGTCGTCTCGTTGGCGACGCAAAAGACGCCCGCGACCTCGCCCGCCTCGCCGAAGACGGGTGAGTAGGAGATGTCGAAGAATACCTCCTCACCATAGCCATGCCGCTCGATATAGAAGGGACGATCTTTTGCGACGACAACCTCGCCGGTTTCGCGCACCCTCCGCAGCAGCGGCTCCAGGTCACCCCACAACTCCGTCCAGCTCTCGACTGCAGGGCGCCCGAGCGCGCGAGGGTGCTTGGCGCCGATCGTCGGCGCATAGGCGTCGTTGTAGAGCGCGACGTAGTCGGGACCCCAGAACAGCACGATCTGCGCCTGAGCAGGCAGCATCAGCCCAACCGCTGCCTTAAGGCTCCCGGGCCAGGCGGAGGAGGGGCCAAGCGGCGAGGTTGACCAGTCGCGGGCGCGCATGAGCGCGCCCATCTCGCCGCCACCCTTCGGGAATCCGCCGGGCGCTGAGGCGTCAGCGCCGTCGCACACTCTGAACCTTCCGCGGACGCCGCCGGGTGCCGCCTCCCTGGGCTTGCCGGACAGGAAGCCGCAGGCCGGCACGCACGCCGTCGCTCACATTCTGGCAGTGGCCGGAGACGACTTGGGCGCGGACAAGAACGTTCGGCTCGGCGATGAGGAGGACGTTGCGCGTCTGGTCAGTCGGCATACGGCCTCCGTGTCACACTCGGAACTGATTTGTCAAAGATTGTGTTGCCAGGAGTTCAAGGCAAGCATCCACCCATCCAAGGACACGCGCTGCGGCCCAGGCGCTCCGGCAATTCGGTCGACCTACGGCTCCTCGTGCAGCCGCCAGGACTTTGCAAGCCCGTTGAGGAATGGCAGCCCGTATGGCCCGCCGCACCGGTGCAACGCGAGCAGCGGGCCAACCGCATCGGCCGGTGCAGTGGCATCGGCGGCGATGGCAGGGACGTTGCGCTGCCCGGTCGCCTCGTTCACGGTCAGGCCACCAGGCGAGTGGTCCAGGCGCCCGGCAGCTCTGTCGGCAGGTCGTGCGTGCCGGCAGGCGAGAGACCCGGCACCGATGCGCCCTCAAGGATCGCGGCACGGGTCGTGGCGCAGTTCTCCTTCAGCGCAGCCGCAGCGCGACGGCGGCGAGCGCCAGGCCGGCAGCCGCGACGAGGGCAAGGAAGCCGTGCGGTTCCCATGCCGCCATGGCCAGCCCGCCGGCGCCGGGCCCGGCGATGGCGCCAAGCTGGTAGCAGATGAGAAAGGCCGCGTTCGCAACCGCGAGGTTTGGCCCGCGCACCCGCTCGCCGAGGATGGTGAGCGAGAGGGAATAGACGCCGAGCACCGCGCCGCCGAGCAGGAAGGCGACCGCGAGCCCCGCCCCCGCCGTGATCGCCGGGGCGAGCGCCGCGGACAGCGCCGCGCAGAGCAGGCCGAGCGTCACCAGCAGCGCCCGCCGCGGCAGCCGGTCCGACAGCCAGCCGACAGCAAACTGCAGCACCAGCCCGCCGAGAATGAGCGCGGTCAGCAGCCGCAGTCCACCCGCCTCGTCGAGGCCGGCATGCAGGGCGTAGACCGGCAGCAGGGCGAGGTTGCCCATCTCCAGCAGGCCGGCCGCGAGCGCGCCGGCCATGGCAAGCGGCACGAGGCGCGCAGCCGGGAGGAGGCCGGCGCCGCCATGGCCCTCCACTGGCGGCGCCAGGCGCCGGGCGAGGGCGAGCGGCACGGCGGTGAGCGCCAGCGCACCGATCCCGATGAGGACGGGCGGCCACCCCTCCGTGCCGAACCAGCCGACGGCGAGCGGCCCGGCCGCGAAGCCGGCGAAGAGCGAGACGACGAAGAGGGACATGACGCGCCCGCGGGTGTGGTTATCGGCCACTGTGTTGAGCCAGGTTTCGCCGACCAGCCAGGGCAGGGTGATGCCTGCGCCCTGGAGCATACGGAGCGCGATCCAGGCGGCCGGGCTGTCGAGCAGCGGCATGAGCGCGAAGCCGATGGCGGCAAGGAGGCAGCCGAGCACCATCGCCGGCACGGTGCCGAGGCGTCGCGCGATGGCGGGCACGAGCGGCAAGGCGACAAGCACGGCAAGCGCCGGCGCCGCGCCGGCGGCGCCGGTGAACCATGAGGCTGTTCCCCAGCGCTCGAAGGTCAGCGAGGTGAGCGGGTAGCCGATGCCATAGGCGAGGCCAAGGCCGGCATTGGCGGCGATGACGGCGGCGAGGGACAGGGCGCGGTCACGCGGGTCGGTGATCGCGCCGGCGGAGATCGGGGCGGTCTGGGCGGACATGGGAATACTCCTTGTTTTCTACATCGTAGAGAAAATATGTTCCACACCGCAGAAAGGGCAAGACGTGAACTCTACAGTGTCGAGAATTGTCGCGAAGGCTTCATCGGCGAAGGCGCGGACGCCCCCTGCCGCGGCGCGCGGGCTCGACCGCGGTGCCATCGTCGCGGCCGCGCTCGCCGAGATGGACGAGCAGGGGGAAGTAGGCTTCTCGCTCCGCCGCGTCGCCGCCCGGCTCGGGCGCGACCCGATGGCGGTGCTGTATCACCTCGGCTCGCGGGAAAACCTCGAGCGGGCCGTGGCCGAGGCGCTGAACGCCGAGGTGCCGCTGCCCGATGCCGGCCTGCCCTGGCGTGCCCGGCTGGCCGCTGTCGCCGATTCCTACCGGGCGCTGGCGCATCGCCACCCGCTTAGCTTCCCGCTGCTGCTGAGGTTCTGGACGACCGGTCCGTCCGATTACGCGATGGCGGAAGCGGTCTATGCGGCGCTTGGTGAGGCAGGCTTCGACGCTGAGGCGGCCGCCGATTTCGGCTGCGGCTTCTACGCCGCCGTGCTCGGCTTCTGCACCGGCGAGGTGCGCGGCCTGCTCGCGCCCGAACCCCCGCCCGAGGCACTGGCCGAGGTTGCCTCCCTGCCCGAGGCGACGCACCCGGTGTTTCGGCGCCTGGCCGCGGCCTTCGGTCGGCGCGACCCTGAGACCCTTTGGCGCCGCACGCGCGAGGCCCTGCTCGACGGCATCGAGGTGGCCGCGCGGCGGGAGGGCCTGAGCTGACGGCACGGGCCGATGCCGGCGGTTGCCTCTGCGGCGTCGTTCTCCTGCCCGCTGCGGGCAGGCGCATCATCAGGGTCCGGTTCCCGCCCTTCCGCGACATGGAGCCCTGGGCGGCGCGCATCCTACGTGCATCCGGTACCGGGCGCGACATAGGCCTCGCCTCGGGCGGCAGGCGAACGTCATGACCTTTCCGCCAAGTTATGGATGGTGGACGCCGGCGGTTGGCGGCGCCCCGGACTAGCAAGCATTCCTCCCGCAACTCGGCTCCCCGGAACTGGCCGCTTGGCGACAGACGAGGCGATGGACCCTAGTGGAGGCAACGGCTACAGCGCGCCAGCCCCTGCAAGCCCCTGCAAGCCCCGCAGGAATCTGCTCGGCGGTCGGGCGGGAGCCGGACCGGTCCGCATCCATGCCACGCCCGCATCGGCTGAAGAGACTTCCGCACGGGCAATGTCGGCCCATGCTCAGAACGCCTGCGCCCCTGCAGCCCGGTGCCCGTCGGCGTTGGCGCCGTCGTGGCGGAGACGGAGAAGCTTGGCAATCTGGTCGTATGCAGAGGGACAACGCTGTCCCTGCTAGGCTGAGATGAAGCGCGTCATCCGCCCTTCTCGTCGTCGCGCCAACTGGTGCGAGTTTGCGGTGCTCGGCACCGCGCATCATCGTCCGCTTGAGCCCCCGATTGCTCCGGAGGCAGCCCGTGAGCCATGCGGCAGGGGTACTGCCTGAGCAGCGCTGAGGAGTGAAGCCCGGTGTCCTGGCGAAGCTTGCGCCTCCTACGGGCCGTCCGCGTCACGGGCGGCGTCGAGTGCGGCACGCAGGCGGCGAAGCAAGGGCAGCGCAGCCTCGAGCTCGGCCGGGGCGATATCGGCCGCGAGGGGCGCGATGGCGCTGGTCGCGGCCGCTACTGCGGCACCCCGCGCTGCGCGGCCGGCCTCGGTCAGGAAGACCAGCTTGCCGCGGCCGTCGCGCGGGTCCGGGCCGACCCGCACGAAGCCGCGCGCCTCGAGCCTCTGAATGGTGTTGGTCATGGTGGGCGGCTCAACCTGCACCGCACGGGCGATGCGCGCCGGGCTGCGCCCGTTGCCGAGCCGGACGAGGTGGTTCAGCACCACGAAGTGGCTGGCGCGCAGGCCCGCCGGCAGCACGCGCTCCAGCCGGTTGCGGGCGAGGTGCTCGATGATCGAGACCTCGTTCAGGACGGCGAAGATTGGCGGGTCAGGTGGCACGGATCCGGGTCTCGGCGCGCCAGCGTGGGGTTGGCGGCGCCGGGCCAGCATAGCCGAGCCGGCCCAGCATCTGTAGCCTGTCCCCCTCCGGCGCGAGCAGCGCGTGCATCTCGCCATATGGGCCGGCGACCTCCGTGAATTCCTGCAGCGCCTGGCTGATTGGGTGCAGGGCGAGGCCGGCGGCGGTGGCCGCCAGATTCACGCGCAGCCAGTCCCGCCCGGCGGCGAGTTGCTCGGCTCGGCCGTTCCCTGGTGTCGTGAGCCAGAGATAGGCCGGGGTCGCGGCCAGCATCGGCGTGTAGCGGTCGATCATCGCTTGATAGCCTGCACCGCCGGGCATCATGCTGTCGCGTATCATGCGGCCCGCAGCGACGAGCTCCTCAAGGCCCGGCCCACAAACGCTGATGCTGTCGGGGTTCGCGGCGACGGCGCTGCGGCCGAGGCGCATCAGGTTCACGGATTCCAGATGCGCGGCCTCGGTTGCGGCCTCGATCTGCCAGGAGCGCCAGGAGCGCCAGGCGATGTCGCGGATCACGGCAACCCAGTCGGGCTGCACGGTGCCGCCGAAGCGGGCCGGCGCTGCAACGGCGAGGGCGAGCGCCTGGAAGGCTTCGGGGCCGACGGGCCGCGCCATGTCGAAGGGCCGTTTTGTAGAGCGGCGTGCGGCGGCATGGGCGACGAGCGGGTCCGGCCGCGCGCTGCCAGGAGCGCCGAGGCGCAGGACCGCGACGGGGCGCGCATCCAGGCGGAGCTGCGGCTCGCCCTCGGGAAAGGGAGGGTGGTAACGGCGCGCCCTTCCTGCATCGCGGCCAGCCGGAACAGCTCGACGAAGGCGCCGAGGCCGATGGTGATCTGCCGGTCGAAGGGGTCGGTCACCGGCAGCCGACGGTCGAGGTCGCAGCGCAGCACCACCATGTCCGGCGCAGCCTCAGGAAGCTCGGCGATCCAGGGCTGCCGGTTGTGTGGGTTGGGGGCCAGCACCGCCCAGGCGGCGGCGCGTATCCGCGGGTCTGGGTGTATGGCTGCCGCTGGTGCTTCCGCCCAGGCTGCGAGCGGATCGGGGGCCGCAGCCCGCGCGACCTGACCGGCGCGACCGAGCGGGCAGAGGACGAGGCCGCCGGCGCCGGCGGCACGGAGGAAGGTGCGGCGGGAAGCAATCATAGAGACGGCTCTTCTCTTAGACGTCGAACTTAATACTTCGACGTCGAAGTTAATGCAAGCGGTTCGCGGTCGCTGCGTCGCATTCCGGCTTGTTATCCGGAGGCACCGGCGCGACGGCAGACCGCGCCTGACACAAGGCTCAAGATCGATAGGACGTCGGCAAAGCCGGGTGCCGCGCCTGGGGGATGCGCGGATCGCCAGCGTGTGGCGGTCAGGTGTGACAAGGCCCAATTCGACCTCGTCTTCGATGCCATGGTCCTGACCGTCTTGCGGCCGCAGCCCGGCCTCGACCTTCAGTCGCCTGTCCTGCATCGAAATGGGATGCAGTCTCAAAACTTAATCCGCCGGCAGCCGAGCGAACAATCGAGGTTCATCTCGCGCATCACACGGTGAAGTTGCACGACGCCACGTAATACACTTTCAAGTTGCAATCGTCCGAGTGAATGCTAACTTCGGCCTGTGTTAATCGGCACCTCAGTTCCTTGCTCTCGGAGCTTTCGGTCAGGCGAGGGGGCGAGCCGATCAGGACATATCCCTCGGTGACCGCGCGCTCATAACCGCTATTCCCCACCGACGAGTGGATGTTGCAACTCGGCAGGTCCGAATCAGCAGCGTTGATTTACATGCCCTTGCGGCCAAGTTGGAGGCCCGTTCTTTGCCTATCAATACCCTGCTGCGAGGCTGGCGTTCTTCACGTGCTGAAGCTCCTGAGCCTAGAGCACTTTGATGTTGCTTGGAATCGCGCGTTCTGATTCGACGCTGTTGATGCGGCGTCGAGGCGATGATGACGGCACCCTTGTCTGCGGACCTTCGTCGGCGGTTGGTTCGGGCGGT
>JAESFM010000210.1_pt1 | contig 16402 bp, 17 predicted proteins | sample 9266171 | NCBI WGS metagenome assembly JAESFM01 (sample SAMN14505069, study PRJNA617099) | algae metagenome | isolation source: Hassallia sp. WJT32-NPBG1 and co-occurring heterotrophs from well developed... | place: USA: Mojave Desert, Joshua Tree National Park, California | collected 2006-06-22
CGTCGACAGGACGGCATCCCTTCTGACCCATGGCAGGTCACTCCAGCACAAGACAACCTCCAGCACTGGATCTTCAACAAGCCGCCCTCTCCTGCCATCACAGGCCAAAACCGATTTATGGAAAATCCTCCTGAACGGTATTGGCTCTAGACCGACCTACGGCAGCAGCGTCTTCACCGGTCAACTTCTTCGGCCTTTGGTATCACATCGCGCTCTTAATGTCTGCCCTCAGCCTTATGCCGGGATCAGTTCGAACCGGTCCACGTCCACCAGACCCATGTCGGTGATCTTCAGGTGTGGGATCACCGGCAGCGGCAGGAAGGCCAGTTGGAGGAACGGTTCGGCCAGCGGGCAGCCCATCGCGCGGACGGCGGACCGTGAGGCAATCAACTGGTGCTCGACCTCCTCGAAGCTGCGGTCGCTGATCAGGCCGGCTAGCGGCAGGGCGAGTTCTCCCGTCACGTTGCCGTCCAGGACGGATACGAAGCCGCCCTGGAGTTCGATCAGCCGGTTGACCGCAACCGCCATGTCGGCATCGTCAGCTCCGACCACGATAACGTTGTGGCTGTCATGGCCGACGCTGGACGCCAGCGCGCCGCGCTTCAGGCCGAAGCCTTTCACGAAGCCGCGCCCGACATTGCGGTTGGTGCCGTGGCGGCTGAGCACGCAGACCTTGAGGATATCGGCCTGCGGGTCGGGGTGACGCTCGCCGTTGCGATACGGCAGGCTCTCCGTCAGGTGCTCGGTCAGGATCTTGCCGGGGATCAGCCCGATCACCGGCCCGGACGGACCGTTCGAGGCGACACGGAAGATATCGGGCGTGACCGGGTCCAGCTTGAGCGAATTCAGGCCAACCGGCGCCACCGTCGACCGCCCTTCGAAACTCTCCGGCCCGACAAGCCGGCCGCTGCGGATCACCGAGTTGACACGGCAGTCGGCCAGATCGTCGAGCAGTACGATATCGGCGCGGAATCCCGGCGCTATCAGCCCCCGGTCGGTCAGCCCGAAACCGCGCGCCGCCGACCACGTGGCGGCCCGGTAGACCGACTCGACCGGAGCGCCCACGGCAATCGAGCGCCGGATCAGGTGGTCGATATGGCCTTCCTCGGCGATGTCGAGCGGGTTGCGGTCGTCGGTGCAGAAGCCCAGGAACGGCGACGTCATCGCATCGATGATAGGGGCCAGCGTATTGACGTCCTTCGACACGCTGCCGTCCCGGATCAGCACCTGCATACCCTTCCGCAGCTTCTCCCGCGCCTCCTCGACTCCGGTCGTCTCGTGGCAGTTCTTGATGCCGCACGACAGATAGGCGTTCAGGTCGTAGCCGCTGACCAGCGGGCTATGCCCGTCGATATGGCCGCCCTGGAACGCCGCCAGCTTGTCGAGCACTCCAGGGTCCTTGTGCAGCACGCCGGGGAAGTTCATGAACTCCGCCAGCCCGATCACCTGGGGATGATCGCGGTGACGCACGAGATCGGCGGCTTCCAGCCGCGCGCCCGAAGTCTCAAGCTCGGTCGCCGGCACGCAGGAGGACAACTGCACCCGCAGGTCCATCGCCAGCCCGACGGAGCTGTCGAGGAAGTATTTCAGCCCCTCCTCACCCAGGACATTGCAGATCTCGTGAGGGTCGCAGATCGCCGTCGTCGTGCCGCGCGGCAGGACGCAGCGGTCGAACTCGAAAGGCGAGACCAGCGTGCTCTCGCAATGGACATGGGTGTCGATGAAGCCTGGAACGGCGATCCGGTCGCGTCCGTCGATCACGGTGTCGCCGTCATAGCTCTCATAGGTGCCGACGATGAGGTCACCGCATACGGCGATGTCGCCCTCGGCGATCTCCCCGGTCACGACATTGAGAAAGCGCGTGTTCTTGATCACCAGATCGGCCTTGGTCCGGCCCATGGCCTGATCGATGCGCCGCTCCAGGTCGCCCCTCGTCACGGCAGGTTTGCTCACGATGGGCTTGCTCACCCCCATAGCGCTGCCTCCGGCGGATAGACGGTTTCGCCCTCGTATCTCAGCCCGGGATTGCGGTCCCTGGCAAGCCACAGCGGCCCGTCCAGATCGACCAGATCGGCGCCCTGCGCGATCACCACGCCGGGAGCCATGGCGAGCGAGGTCGCCAGCATGCAGCCGACCATGATGCGGAAGCCGGCATCCTCGGCATCCGCCTTCAACCGCAGCGCTTCCGTCAACCCGCCGGTCTTGTCGAGCTTGATGTTGACCACCTGATACTTGCCGCGAAGCTCGTCCAGCGTGCTCCGGTCATGGCAGGACTCGTCGGCACCCAGCGGCACCGGGCACTCGACGCCGAACAGGGCGTCGTCCTGCCCCGCCGGCAGCGGCTGCTCGATCAGCTCGACCCTCAGCCCGGCGAAGGCGTCGCCGAAGCGCTTCAGGTGTTCGACCGTCCACCCCTCGTTGGCGTCCACGATCAGCCGGGCGTCCGGCGCGTTCTCCCGCACCGCCCGGACCCGCTCCAGATCGCCGTCGCCCGTCAGCTTCAGCTTGAGCAGCGGACGGCGCGACGATGCCCGTGCGGCGGCGGCCATGTTCTCGACGGTATCCAGGCTGAGGGTATAGGCGGTGACGACCGGCTCCAGCGGAGCGTCCAAGTCGGCGACTTCCCATATCGGCTGCCCGGTCAGCTTGCAGGCCAGATCCCAAAGCGCGCAGTCCACCGCGTTGCGGGCGGCGCCCGCCGGCAGGGCGGACAGCAGTTCCTCCTGCTCCATCCCGGCGCCGATGGCGGCCGCTACGCTCTCGATCTGCTCGACGACGCCGTCGATGCTTTCGCCGTAGCGGGCATAGGGCACGCACTCGCCGCGCCCGACGACTCCGCCGTCCTCGATCTCGGCGACGACGACATGGGCTTCCGTCTTGGCCCCGCGCGAGATGCGGAAGGTGCCCTGGATCGGGAAGACCTCGCGGCGGACGGTCAGGGTGCGTTTCGCTGAAACGGCTGCCATTGCATCAACCCAGCAGGTCTACGATCGGGGCCACTCCGCCACGGACGGGATCGACCGCCGGCATGCCGAAGCGGTCGGACAGCTCCTTCAGGTACTTGGCGGCGGCAGCGTCGTCCATCGCCGCCGTGTTGATGCTGAAGCCGATCACCTTGGCGTTGGGATTGGTCACCCGCGCCGCCGCCTCATGGACCGCGATGCAGTCCTTCAAGTCCGGCACCTTGCGGTTGGGCAGCCCGCGCATATGCGGGCGGGTCGGTTCGTGGCACATCACCATCACGTCGGGCTGCGATCCGTGGACCAGCCCCAGCGTCACGCCGGCATAGCTCGGGTGCAGCAGCGACGCCTGCCCTTCCACGACGTCCCAATGGTCCTCGTCGTTGGCGGGAGCCAGGAACTCGACCGCACCGGACACGAAATCCGACACCACGGCGTCGATCGACACGCCGTCTCCCGCGATCAGGATGCCGGTCTGGCCGGTAGCGCGGAAATCGGCCTTGAAGCCGCGCGCCCGCATTTCCTTCTCCAGCGCCAGAGCGGTGAACATCTTGCCGATCGAACAGTCGGTCCCGACCGCCAGCAGCCGCTTGCCCGGCCGGCGCTCGCCGGTGCCGATGTCGAACTCCCGCGTCGGGTGGCGCACGTCGAACAGCGAACGGCCGAGCGCCGAAGCCTTCTCCGCCACCGGCTTGATGTCCGACACCTTGTTGTGCAGGCCGCTGGCGATGTCCATGCCCAGGTCCAGCGCCTTCAGCATGGTTTCCTGCCAGCTCGGCGCGAAGCGGCCGCCCCGGTTGGCGACGCCGATGATCAGGGTCTTCGCCCCCTCGGCCGCCGCCTCCTCCAGGCTCTTGTCGGGCAGGCCGAGATCGGCCTTGTAGCCGTCCAGGCGCAACTGGCCGACGCACCAGTCGCGGCGCCAGCGGGCGACGCCATCGGCGGTCTTGGCGGAAAGCGGGTCGGGCGCATCGCCGAGGAAGAGCAGGTAAGGATGGGCAATGGCCAAGATCTTCTCCATAGGCATCGAAGGGCGGGCATCGAACAGTAGGCGTCGGATCGATAGTTACAGTCTAATCCAATACGCGGCGGTGACCAGCGCCAACCGCCGCAGAGCAGCCAAGCCGTCAGCGGCCCGGATGCTCGACCCGCAGCACACGGTTGACGTGCGGGTGCTCGACAGTCCGCACCGTCCCGTCCGGCCAGCGCACCTCGACCCGCTCGACCGAGTGAACGGTCCCCAGCCCGAAATGGGCCACCGGCTCCATCTGGCAGAGATAGCCGCTGCCGGCGCAGATCGCGCGCCGCTGGGTCCGCCCCTTCGCCGTGCAGGTCACGACGGCCCCGCGCGCCGGAGCACCCGCGGCAGTCAGCGGCATCACCCGCAGCCAGGCATTGTCGTTCGGATAAGGCCGGTAGAATCCGAGCGGCTGCGGCGCCGATTCACCGTGGGAAATCAATAGCTCCAGCCTGCCGTCGCCATCGATATCGGCGACCGCCGCCCCGGTGCCCAGTCCATGGGGCTCCTCGGCATCGCCGATCTCGACCTCGGTCCAGCGCTCGTGCGACCAGGCGAACAGCCGGTTCGGCTGCCCGATATTGTTGAAGAAGATTTCCTCGTACCCGTCGTTGTCGAAGTCGGCGGCGATGACGGTGCGGACTCGCGACGGCTCCGACATTTCCTCCGGCGCCGCATCGGCGAAGCCGCGGCCCGCCTTCTGGAGAAAGAGCCGGTGCGGCCCTTCCCAGTTGCCGTAGACGAGATCGAACAGCCCGTCGCCGTCGGCATCCAGCACGGCGATGCCGCGCCCATTGTTGCCAGGATCGGCGATGCCCCATTCCGCCGCGATCTCTTCGAAGGTGCCGTCGCCGGTATTGCGGAACAGGAAGTTCGGTCCGTGCTCGTTGGCGGCGAAGATATCCATGCGGTCCGAAACCAGCGGCAGGCTGACCAGCGCCCGGCCCGCCGCCGGCAGGTCGATGCCCGCTTCCTCCGCCACGTCCGACACCCTGCCCCGCCGGTCGAACTCGTAGAGCCGGAACCGCCCGCCGTGGTTGGCGACCACGAAGCCGTATTTCCCGGTGCCCGCCCTGTCGATGCACGCGACCGAGCGGCCCGCCGTCTGGTTGATCGCCGCGAAGTTCTCCGGCTGGCCGAACAGGTCCAGCCAGCGATGTCCGAAACAGGCGAACATCCGGTCGCCGAACTGCTTGGGTCCGCTGAAACTCTCGGAGTTGAGGAAATAAAGCTCTTCCCGCCCGTCGCCGTCGGCATCCGCAGCACAGAGCCCGATGGCGTTGCGCCGGGCATCCGCCAGGACCTCGCCGGCGATATCGACCAGCCGGCGTCCGTCCCACTTGAGCACGAGGTTGGCGCAACCATAACCGGCGACGACGAACTCGAACGCCCCGTCGCCGTCCACATCCGTCACCGCCACACCATACCCAAGCCGGGGCGGGTTCCGGCCAATCGACGCCGTCTCATCCAGAAACATCGTCCACTCCCTATTCGGATAGGCGGGACCATGCTGACACAAGTTCCGGCGAAAAGGGGAGGATTACGTATCCGGTCAGGTGCCGGCCCTGACGACGGCCCCCGACGGCGGCCGATTCGCCTTCGCGGCGCTCAGCCGTGACAGCAACGGTTTCTCGACGATCAGGTGCAGGGCGACCGCCAGGACGACGGTGATGGCGATGTTGATGCTATAGGCGATTTCCGCCGTCAGCATCGGCTTCACCGCAGGGTTTGCCAGCAGCTTGACCACCACTGAAGTGACTGGCTGGTTGATCAGGAACAGCATATAGGCCGCTCCCCCGAAAACGGTCAGGAAGCGCGGAATTCGCCATGCCGAACGCTGCTCCCACGCAGCCAGCGCCGGAATCGTGATGGCGGCGCAGACATTATAGTAGGTCTTTTCGATGGTCTCGCCGAACACGGGCGCCCGCATCGGAACGGTGTCCACATAGTACCACTCGGCGATCATCCCGGCGGCGAAGCCAGCCAGACCGAGCAGCGCCAGCAACCGGGGAGCCGGAATGCGGTCCTTCATCACCAGATGGGCGCCGATCATGCCGAAGGCGAAGCCGATATTGGTGATATCCAGCGCTACTTCCGCAACGGCACCGTCGGCGAAGGGACTGGCGGTATTGAGCAGGATGGCAGCCTGCCAGACGACGAACACGGCCATGCCCAGCCGGGGCACCAGCAGCAGCAGCGCGAAGGCGAAATAGAAGACCATCTCCCGCTGCAACGCCCAGGCGGGAGGCAGGACCAGCGATCCGTCTCGCGGGATCATCAGGAAGTCGAGCAGCGCCTTGCCCGGCGTGATGCCCTTTTCGGCCCCCAGGCTCGGCACCGTCAGCATCGCGGCGGCCAGCAGGCCGACGACCAGCCAGTACATCGGGTAGATGTGGATCGCCCTTCGATAGGCGAACGATCCGAGCCGGCCCGGACGCCCGATATCGGAGGCATGCGCGGTGTAGATGAAGAAGCCCGCCAGCACGAAGAAATACTCGAACCCGGCATGGCCGCCCCGGAACGGGTTGCCGAATACGCTGACGCCGAAATACTTCTCGTAGAAGCCGGTGGCATAGAACAGCGTGATCAACAGGGCGGCGATACCGCGTCCGAACTCAAGGCCCGCAAAGCGGCTGCCCACCGGTTGAGCTATTGTCATGACGATACCCCACGCACGATTGCCTTCCGTCAGCGCCCGGCTGCCGGTGATTGGCGATGATGCTGAGCTTTTGCCGGAAAGTTTATCGGCCTTCGGAGGGGTACTCCCGACTATTAATGATCTACCCGGTGCTTACTTCGATCGAGAATGATCGATTCGCTAAACCAGCCGCGATTTCGGATCGCGGGATTTTACGATCAATTTTTGCCACAAGCCTGCATTCATCGTGACGCGGCGTCCCCGGCATTATATCTAGGCGCACGAAAAGCAACCCGTGCCACCAAGGGGAAGCCAGACATGAGTGTCCAGGACAGCCGGCGGCGCGTCACCGTTCCGGAATTGACCGCGCGCAAGGGCGGAACGCCCATCGTGTCGCTGACCGCCTATACCACGCCCATGGCCCGCCAGCTCGATCCCCATGTGGACATGCTGCTGGTAGGAGACAGCCTCGGCATGGTGCTCTACGGCATGGACAGCACGCTGCCAGTCACGCTCGACATGATGATCGCCCATGGCGCCGCCGTGGTGCGCGGCAGCAGCCATGCCTGCGTCGTCGTCGACCTGCCGTTCGGGAGCTACCAGGAATCGCCCGAAGCGGCGTTCCGCTCGGCGGCGCGGGTAATGGCGGAGACGGGGTGTGCGGCGGTCAAGCTGGAAGGCGGCGCCGAGATGGCGCCCACGGTCGAGTTCCTCGTCCACCGCGGCATTCCCGTGCTCGGCCATGTCGGCCTCACCCCCCAGTCGGTCAATGTCCTGGGCGGCTACCGGGCACGCGGCCGCAGCGGCCAGGAGGGCAACGCAATCGCGACCGGCGCCTTCGCCATCGCGGAAGCCGGCGCCTTCGCAATCGTGATCGAGGGCACGGTCGAGACGCTGGCCCGCCAGTTGACCGCCGACCTGTCGGTGCCGACGATCGGCATCGGCGGATCGCCGGCCTGCGACGGCCAGATCCTGGTCACCGAGGACATCGTCGGCCTGTTCAACGACTTCACGCCGAAATTCGTCAAGCGCTACGCCGACTTGGGCGCCCAGATCGGGCAAGCGGCCCAAGCCTATGCCGAAGATGTGAGGGCACGCCGTTTCCCCGGCCCCGAGCACGTCTTCGCCCCCAAGCCGAGCGGGAACACCCCAAATGCCTGAGAACCTGTCGGTAGTCCGGACCGTTGCCGACCTCCGTGCCCGCGTTGCCCGCTGGCGGGCCGCCGGGGACAAGGTCGGCCTCGTCCCGACCATGGGCGCTCTCCACGAAGGCCATCTGAGCCTCGTGGAAGCGGCGCGCCGGCAGGGCGCCAACCATGTCGTGGTCAGCGTCTTCGTCAACCCGACCCAGTTCGGGCCGAACGAGGATTTCTCGAAATACCCGCGTCAGGAAGCCGCCGACGCCGCCAAGCTGGCGACCGTCGGGGCCGACCTGCTCTACGCTCCCGATGTGGGCGAAATCTATCCCGACGGCTTCTCCACCACGGTCCATGTGGCGGGGCTGACGGATGGCTTGTGCGGTCCGTTGCGTCCCAGCCATTTCGACGGCGTCGCGACGGTGGTATCCAAGCTGCTGCTGCAATGCCTGCCCGACGTGGCGGTGTTCGGTCAGAAGGACTATCAGCAGCTTCAGGTCATCCGCAGGATGGTCCGCGATCTCAACGTCCCCGTGCTGATCGAGGGTGCGGAAACGGTGCGGGACGAGACCGGCCTGGCCCTGTCGTCCCGCAACGCCTATCTGACGCCGGAACAGCTTGCCGTCGCACGGCAGCTAAACCGGGTGCTGTTCGCCATGGCCGCCCGGATCGCGGAAGCGCCGGAACGCTGCCTGACCGAGATCGAGTGGGGATTGGAGGAGTTGCGGCTGGCCGGCTTCGACCGCATCGACTATCTCGCCGTCTGCGACGCCGCATCGCTGAAGCCGCTGGAGGTCGCGGACCGTCCGGCGCGGGTGCTGGCCGCCGCCTTCGTCGGTCGGACGCGGCTGATCGACAACGTCGCTGTTTGAACTTTAATAACAAATAGCTCGAACCGGCCGGATCTATCCGGCCGGCGCGTACCGCAAAGCCTTACAACGCAACCGCCTCAGGCCCGCTTCGCCGCCGTGGCGGCCTTCGCAGCGGATGCCGCATCGCCGCCGGCGGTGTTGGTGGCGGTGCCGCGCGTACGGACCCCCTTGTCCGGCGACGGCGGCGGCAGCTCGATGTTCACTTCGAGCGTCGAATAGTCTCCGCCCCGCTCGAAGCTCACTTCAACCTTCTTCTCGTCGATCTGCACATACTTGGCGATCACGGCCAGCAGTTCACGCTGGAGGATCGGCAGGTAATCGGGGCTCGACCCGGCGGCCCGCTCATGCGCCAGCACGATCTGGAGGCGTTCCTTGGCCTCCTCGGCGACGGATTTGCGGGGAGCCTGCCGGAAGAAGTTGAAGATGCTCATGCAGTCCTCCGCAGGAGGCGGTCCAGGAAGCCCTTCTTCTCCGGCTTCATGAAGCGATGCTCGACCGTCTCACCCAGGAACCGCGCAACCGCATCGGTATAGGCCTGATTGGCGTTGCTCTTCTCGTCGAGCGTGACCGGCATGCCGATGTTGGACGCGCGCAGGACGGCGGTGCTTTCCGGAACGACGCCGAGCAGAGGGATCGCCAGGATCTCCAGCACGTCGTCGACCTTCAGCATGTCGCCGCGCTCGACGCGCTCCGGATCGTAGCGGGTCAGCAGCAGGTGCTCCTGCACCGGCTCCTGGTTCAGTTCCGCCCGGCGGGACTTGGACGCCAGCACGCCCAGGATGCGGTCGCTGTCGCGGACCGACGACACTTCCGGGTTGGTCACGATGATCGCGTGGTCGGCGAAGTACAGCGCCATCAGGGCGCCCTTCTCGATGCCGGCCGGGCTGTCGCACAGGATGTAGTCGAAGTCCTTCTTCAACTCGTCCAGGATCTTCTCGACGCCTTCCTTGGTCAGCGCGTCCTTGTCGCGGGTCTGGCTGGTCGGCAGGATGAAGAGGTTCTCGACCCGCTTGTCCTTGATCAGCGCCTGGTTCAGCTTCGCCTCGCCGTTGATCACGTTCACGAAGTCGAACACCACGCGGCGCTCGCAGCCCATGATCAGGTCGAGGTTGCGCAGACCAACGTCGAAGTCGATGACGACGGTCTTGAACCCGCGCAGCGCCAGTCCAGTGGCGAAGGCAGCGCTCGACGTGGTCTTGCCCACGCCGCCCTTGCCCGATGTCATCACGATTACCTTGGCCAAGGAAGCCTCTCCACTCTTCGAAGTTGATAGATTGCTACGATTGCTGCGGCTCATGACAACGGGTCCATGCGAAGATATCCGTCGTCCAGATATATGTGCACCTGCTTCTTGAACACCGACGCGTCCAGGTCCTCGCTGACCCGGTACAGACCGGCGATCGACACCAGTTCGGCTTCCAGGCTGTGGCAGAAGATGCGGGCGTTGGTGTCGCCGGAAATGCCCGCCAGCGCGCGTCCGCGCAGCGAACTGTAGACGTGGATATTGCCGTCCGCCAGAAGTTCCGCCCCGGCGCTGACCGGCCCCATCACGATCAGGTCGCCGCGCGCGGCGTAGATCTGACGGCCCGAACGCACCGGCTCGGTGATGATCATCGTCGTCTTCTGGAAGTCCGGCGCCGGCGGCGCCTCGCCGATCGGCGACGGCGTACGGGGCGGCAGCGGGTCGGTCGGCGCGCGGCCCGGAGCCGGCCGCTGGAACTCGCGTTCCGGCTCGCGGCTGGGACGGCCGGTCGGCATGATCGTCAGCCCGGCCTCGAACGCCGCGTTCTGCTGGGCGGTCGTGCCGCCCTGGATGCCGACCGGGATCAGGCTGTGCTGGCGCAGGGTGACGACGAAATCGATGAAATCGGCCGGCCCGGCACTCTCGTCCAGTTCCTCAAGGTCGAGCACCACCGGCGCATTCTTGAAGAAATTAGGCGCCTGACGGATCTTGCTGAGCAGTTGGGGGAAAAACGACGGGTCGTCCGGCGCCACCAACTTCAGCACCATCACGGTGAAGTTGTTGCCCCGGAGCTGGAACGGCGCGTCGCGCTCGGAAATCTGACTGGTGCTTCTCACAAACCCCTACCGCCTATCCATGATGTCCGCCGCCCCGCGGGCGGCAGCAGCATCCGCCGCCCCATGCTCCGGCCATCCCTGTTGAAAATCCGGCGACCTTCCAAAATCGAGAAAATGGCTACTCCTTCTAGCGAGCCATGGCCCCGAAGTGCAAGCGTCTAGTTAACCATAACCCACGGATATTCCAACAACCACCCCTGCCCCCGTCCCCAAATCTGGTCGAGGTCCAATTTGTTGAGGTCTGTGCCGGAAAAGCTACAAACTATGGTAACGGCACGAAGATGCCTTGGCAAAGTCTTTAAACGACTCCGGCAGCCTGCTCCGACTGCGAAGGGATCACTGAGGACTGATTCCGGTGATGGCAGCCTTCCTCTCGTCGTATTCGGCCTGCGTCATCAACCCACGGTCGAGCATAACCTTCAGCGCGCGCAGAGACCGCGCCGCCGAGTCGTCGCCCTCCTCGCCGCTCTCGCTGTCGGCCGTACCGGTCGCGACGCCTGCCCTCCCCGCCGGACGTACTGCTTTGACGGCGGATTTCTTCTCGTTCCAGATCGAGGTGAACCTGTTCGCCATAGTATTCTCCGTCGAAGATCGGCCATTCAGCATAAGCAATCCCCGGCAATTGCGCCATGCCGAAGCCGCGTTCGCACCTGCGATGCGGACAGTTCGCAACAACTGAATGAATTTTTTATTCATCCCCCGAAATCTCGGGACAAAAGGAGAATTGCCTCGTTATCCTTCTTGTTACGAGCGGCAGTCACCGAGGACAGGAAAGCGAAACTTGTCAGACCCGTCGAGACGCATTCACGATCCGGACAGCGGCCCCCGCATCCCTCCCTGCCGCCTCGTTTCCGTACGCTTAGTTCCAGTCACCAGCGCCGATGTCCGCACCTCCCCCCGGGGAGGTTTTTTTGTGCCCGGATACTTAACCTCCAGTCGCCTGTACCACCCCGTTTCACCGAAGCCGTGTTCCAACGATTCAGGAGAACGACATGGTCCATCGCCGGTTCGGCAGAGGAGTTGATCGATGAGAGCCCCCATAGAGACGAACAAATTGTGGGACCCGCTCGATCAGGACACCAGTGAAGGGAAAGGACGACGTTCCATGGCAAAACGCACCGCATCCTCGGCCCGCATCGTGGCGCTGCCCGATGCTGACGGCGACGCTTTCCGCGACCAGAGCTACCTGAAGACGGTCAAGCCCCGGACCGCCAATCAGGAAGCGCTGATGACGGCCATCGACACCCATTCCATGACACTGGCGGTCGGCCCCGCCGGTACCGGCAAGACCTATCTCGCCGTCACCAAGGCGGTGGAGGCGATGAACGCCGGGCGCGTTTCACGAATCGTCATCACCCGGCCCGTCGTCGAGGCGGGCGAAAGCCTCGGCTTCCTGCCCGGCGACATCAACGAGAAGATGGACCCGTGGATGCGCCCGATCTACGACGCGCTGTCCGACCGGCTGGGCGCCCGGCAGGTGCGGCAGATGACCAAGGACGGGACGGTCGAAATCGCACCGCTGGCCTATATGCGCGGCCGGACCATCTCCCGCAGCTTCGTGATCGTGGACGAAGCGCAGAACATGACGTTCCAGCAGATCAAGATGCTGCTGACCCGGCTGGGCTGGCATTCCACCATGGTCATCACCGGCGACCCCGACCAGACCGACCTGCTGCCCGGCATGTCCGGCCTCGAGGAAGCCGTACGCCGGCTGCAACCGCTGGAGGACATCGCCATCGTCCGCCTGACCACCCAGGACATCGTACGGCACCCGCTGGTAGCCGCGATGATGCCGCTGCTGGCTTAGACGTCATTCGTCACCGTGCGGCGGCGCGACCTCCGCCGCACGGGCTGCCTGTGCCTACCCCATCCCCAGCTTCGTCACGGCCTCCTTCAGGATGCCGGCGCTACGCGCGAGTGCGGCCAGCTCGCCTTCGTCCAGATGCGGGTGAACGGTGCCAAGCACGCCTTCCAATCCGACGATCCTGGGCAGCGACAGGGCGACGTTCTGGACGCCCGCGACCTCCGGGTTGACGACCGAGCAGGTCATCACCGCCCGCTCGTCGTCGGAAATCGCCTGGACGATCCGGGCCAGACCACCGCCGATGCCGTACCAGGTGGCGCCCTTGCCCTTGATGATCTTGCCGGCGGCCCCCCGCACGCCCTGATCGATCTCCGCCCGGACCGCATCCGTCAGCGGATGGCCGACCTGATCGGCGAAGTCGGAGATAGGCATGGCTCCGGCGTCGGCGCCGGACCAGTGCAGCACCTCGCTGTCGCCATGCTCGCCCAGCACATGCGCGTGGACCGATTTGGGCGAGATGCCCAGATGCTTGGCCAGCAGTGCCCGGAAGCGGGCGGTATCCAGGATGGTGCCGGATCCGATCACCTTGCCCACCGGGAAGTCCGGGCTGGTCCGGCGCGCGATCTCCAGCGATACCTGCGTCATGACATCGACCGGATTGGTCGCCACCAGAAGGATCGCCTGCGGAGCGGCCGCCAGCACGCGGGGAATGATGTCGCCGAACACCGCGGCGTTGCGTTCCAGCAGCTCCAGCCGCGTTTCGCCCGGGCGCTGGTTGGCGCCGGCCGCCAGGACGACGACGCATGAGCCGGCCAGCGCCTCATAATCGCCCGCATTGACAGGCATGGGATATGCGAAAGGGGTCGCGTGATGAATGTCTTCCGCCTGTGCCACGGCCAAGTCCTGGTTCCGGTCAACCAGCACGATTTCCGTACCTACTCCGCGCATCACCATCGCGTATGCCGCGGCGCTGCCGACGAAGCCGGCCCCGACGATTCCGATTTTCATGGCGTGATCCTCTCTCGATCCTCTTGGCCCAGGCCCCGTGACCGAATCCCTGCGGTCCGTTCCCTGTGGACTGGCACTGGGCGGTGGCTTAAAGGAGTGCGGCGTTGTGGCCGGGCTGCGGCGATTGGTCCTCCTGATCCCAGGCTCACCCCTAACAGATATCCCGGTCAAGCAGCGAATCATCCGGCTTTCCGCAACTGTAGTTGACGATAATGAACCAACGTCTCCTCCGCCTCGCCATCGGCACGCTGATCGGACTGCTGATCGCGGCCGGTATCGTCTGGTGGCAGATATCCAGCCTTCCGACCGGATCGTCGTCCGGAACCCAGACGGGCGGCGCGCTGATCGGCGGCCCCTTCTCGCTGACCGACCAGACCGGCCGGCCGGTCACCGAAGCCGACTACCGGGGCCGCTACATGCTGATCTATTTCGGCTTCACGTTCTGCCCGGATGTCTGCCCGACGGAGCTCCAGGTCATGGCGACGGCGCTCGACCAGTTGGGCCGGCAGGCCGACGAGGTGCAGCCGATGTTCATCACCATCGACCCGGAACGCGACACTCCGTCGCAGCTTGCCGGTTACGTCTCGCAGTTCCATCCCAGGATGGCGGGGCTGACCGGGACGCCGGAACAGATCGCGTCCGTTGCTCGCGCCTACCGCGTCTATTATTCCAAGGCGCCGAGCAAGGAGAATGACGGCTACTACACGATGGACCATTCGTCGTTCGTGTACTTCATGAGCCCGGACGGCCGCTTCCTGGAAGCCTTCGCCCATGGCACCACGCCGGACAAGATGGCGCAGGGCATCCGGGCGCATATCAAGTCCTGACACCAGAAGCTCCAACGAGAAGAGCCGGAGAGCACTCACATGCGTCATATTTTCGCAGCCCTGAGCGTCAGCGTCCTGCTTGCCGCCGCCGCCGCTTCGCCAGCATCGGCACAGCACGGTCCCGGCGTACACGCCGCGGCGGTTCAGACGCAAGGGACCCTTCGGATCGACGGAGCCTGGGCACGGGCAACGCCTCCCGGCGGCAAGGTAGGCGGCGCGTTCGTCACGCTCGTCAACACCGGCGACGCACCCGATCGCCTCGTTTCCGCCGCCTCTCCGGTCGCCGGCCGTGTCGAGCTTCACACCCACATCAAGGACGGCGACGTGATGCGGATGCGCGAGGTGGAAGGCGGGATCCCGCTGCCTCCCGGCGATACCGTCAGGCTCCAGCCCGGCGGTTTCCACATCATGCTGCTGGGGCTTAAGCAGGCATTGGCCGCCGGCTCCAGTTTCCCTCTCACCCTGACCTTCGAGAAGGCGGGCAGCGTACAGGTGGACGTACCGGTCGAAGCCATCGGATCGATGGGACCCTCCGGCCAGGCCGGCATGCACTCGCAATGACCGTTCCCGGCGCCTTCATACAGCCTGCGTACATAGTGTCGCATTGGGGTGCTTCCGGCATGAAAGTGCGGGTCCAGACCCCTTTCAAACCCTTGTTTCGACCAGTAAATTCAAGAAATTCAACCACTTGGGCTAAGGGTTTTGCGACTTGACAGGGTACTGGCCTGACCGTATGGTGCCGCCGCTTTCGTGCGGTTGCCCGGCCAACCGGGGGAAATGGTTTCGAGTATGAGCGACGACCAGTCACCCCCACCTTCGTTGGCCGACCTTGACGCCCGGTTGCAGAAGGCGCGGGAACGTAGTGCCGGACCGGCTCCAGTGGCCGGAGGCGACGACGGCCTGTCCAAGCGGTCCATCGGGCTGGCCTTTCGCATCGGGATCGAGATGGTCGCCGCCATGATCGTCGGTGTCGGCGGCGGCATGCTGCTCGACAACTGGCTGGGCACGACGCCCTGGGGCCTGATAGGGATGTTTTTCCTTGGCGCCGGGGCCGGAATTGTGAATGTCTACCGCGCCGTCAACGGCATCGGCTACGCTCCGGGGTACCGGAAAGAGCCGGGACCGGAGAGCGGACCGGAACAATAACAGCGCCAGACGCACAAGTTTGGCTGAACGAGGACGACCGTGGATCCGCTTCACCAATTCCAAATCCAGAGGTATCTGCCGATCAACATCGGCGGCCTCGACGCATCGTTCAGCAATTCCGCGCTGTACATGGTGATTACGGTAGCGCTGATCACCGGCCTCATCGTCTACGGCATGCGCGGCCGTGCGCTCGTTCCGAGCCGCATGCAGTCGCTGGCTGAACTCTTCTACGAATTCGTCGCCAACCTCGTGCGCGACAACGCGGGTCCCGATGCGCGGAAGTACTTCCCCTTCGTGTTCTCGCTGTTCATGTTCATCATGGTCGGCAACCTGATCGGCCTGGTCCCCGGCACCTTCACCTTCACCAGCCACATCATCGTCACCTTCGGGCTGGCCTTGACGGTGTTCGTGTTCGTGACCCTGCTGGGCCTGATCAAGCACGGCTTCCACTTCTTCTCGCTGTTCATGCCCTCGGGCGTGCCGATGGCGCTGGCGCCGATCCTGATCCCGATCGAGATCCTGTCGTACCTGTCGCGTCCGGTCAGCCTGTCCATCCGGTTGTTCGCCAACATGATGGCGGGCCACACGATGCTCAAGGTGTTCGGCGGCTTCTCGGTCCTGCTCGGCGGCGCGCTGGGCGGCCTGGGCTACACGGTCGGCATCCTGCCGCTCGTCATCAACATCGCATTGGTCGGTTTCGAAATCCTGGTTGCAATGCTGCAAGCCTACGTTTTCACGATCCTGACCTGCCTTTATATCCGCGACGCCCTGGAGCTGCACTGATCCCTGACGGATCGGTGCCGCGCCGCGGGTTCACTCCACACCACCCCACCAGTCTACCGACACAGTCTCACAGGAGAGGTTCTTATCATGGAAACAGAAGCCGCTAAGTTCATCGGCGCCGGCCTGGCGGT
>JAESFM010000211.1_pt1 | contig 16401 bp, 15 predicted proteins | sample 9266171 | NCBI WGS metagenome assembly JAESFM01 (sample SAMN14505069, study PRJNA617099) | algae metagenome | isolation source: Hassallia sp. WJT32-NPBG1 and co-occurring heterotrophs from well developed... | place: USA: Mojave Desert, Joshua Tree National Park, California | collected 2006-06-22
ATTTTTCAAAGCAAGGGGGGATGGCTGCGGGAGTTGTCTCTTTCATCGGGGGATAGTTTGACGTTAAAGCTATGCTCTGACTGCATTATACCCTTTTTTTATTTTCTGTTTTGTCTAAGTCCCATTAGGAGAAAAACATGCAAAAACCACTATTCAACCAAGCGATCGCCGCCGTCCGAGGTGAAATAGTTCAGAAAGGCGACGGGCTATCCTTGCTCGCCGAACATGGGCTAATCGACCTAGAAGTTGTTCGCAACAGGTCGCTGCCCCTCATAGTGGGTACATGCGCCGTTCTCTCTGGCTATCCAAGGTTTAGTCCGCGAACTAAAAAACTTGTACAGTGACTAATTAGATGTCGTCGTCATAAATTGTTGTCGTTGAGAAAATCTCAATATGGCAAGGCTTTTGAGTAATTAAAAGACTTAAGGAAATATTCTTACTAATGATGGATTAAATGTCATTTTTTTAACTGAATGACAAAATAGCTGTCGCTACACAATAGAGAAATTTGGCATCATCTGTACAGACACTAATTCTCGGTTATTAATAGCACATTAATGTTTCGTGACTAATTGATGTCGCTTGAGGCATTAAGCCGAGAACTCTGCATCCAACAGAAATTTAGGTTGAAAAAGCTTATATTATATAGGTTTCACCTTTTCACTTTTCTGTTTTAACCAAACACAAGAAGGCTACAAGTAGACACGATTTAGTACATAATTACTAATTACTCCCGTCAGAACTCAAATACCAACAATTGACCCATTGTTGGTAAAACATCCAAGGTTGGTGACATGGCTCACAAGCACGAGAAATTAATACTTTTCGCCACCCATTCTACGTAATAATTCTTATGTAGATCATGTATTACGCAAAAAGAAACGACCCTTAGCCATGTAATACAAGGGTAAAAACTCCTCGTTTCCCATGTATTACATGGGAGGAGCAGTCCTGAAAAAACTTTCATCCGAGATCTAATCCAAAAATGGGCTTTTCCATCCATTAAATGTTAAGCAATATTTCGCCAACAGTGTCTACGTTATATCTACCCCTCTTTGGGATGATTGATGTTTAGAAACCCTGCTGAATTGTCGTCTATCTCCCCCGAAATTTTTCGCTCTCCACGTTGGAGCAAAACTGCAATCGCTCTGACTAACACTTCTGGCTCCACAGGTTTTGTGATATGAGTTTGAAATCCGACCTGAAATGCCCGATGTTGATCCATCTGTGCGGCATAGGCAGTCAAGGCAATAGCTGGAATTATTCCACCGTGCTGGAGTGGTCGCGACCGAATTTGCTCTATTAGCATATAGCCGTCCATCTGAGCCATTCCAATATCACTCACAAGTACATCGGGAATCGATTGTTCTAAGGCTTGCAATGCTTCTAATCCAGAAGCAACGGCTGTCACATGAGCCCCGTTTTGTTCTAATAGAAACGCTTGAAACTCACGGGTATCTGGCTCATCGTCTACCAGTAAAATTTGAATGCCTTCTAGTGGCAATCCTGCATCAATTTGTGTCTGGACAGGTTCCGATACGAGCGGTGCTATAGCAATCGCTGGCAATTGCACAATGAAGGTTGCGCCTTGCTCTTCACCCTGGCTCTCGGCTCGCACGGTTCCCCCATGCATTTCGACAATTTGCTGTGCGATTGCTAACCCTAATCCCAATCCTCCAAATTTGCGCGTGGTTGAACCATCCTCCTGTCGAAAATACTCAAACATATAAGGCAAGAATTGCGGATTAATACCTTTACCCGTGTCGATGACTCGAATTTGAGCCAGTTGATTAAGTTGCCTCAGTTCAACCGTTACTTGTCCACCATTCGGGGTGAACTTGACAGCATTACTCAGCAAATTCCAGACGACCTGCTGTAAACGGGCAGCATCACCAGAAATCGGCGCAACTGTATTATCAAGATCAAGCTGTAGCCTAATGTGTTTCGCCTCTGCTGCCAAACGCACGGTTTCAATCGCCCCAGAAATGACGAACGTCAAACTAACGGGAGCCGCTGTTAGCGACAGCTTGCCTTGCATAATGCGAGAGATGTCAAGTAAGTCTTCGATTAGCTGTGCTTGGAGTTTGGCATTACGTTCGATCGTTTTTAAGGCTTCGGCTCTGCGGGCTTCATCGAGTTTGCAGTTTTGCAGTAGCCGCGCCCACCCCAAGATGGGGTTCAGGGGCGATCGCAACTCGTGCGAAAGTACCGCCAGAAATTCATCTTTGATACGGTTGGCTCGTACTGCTTCTTCTCGCGCTGCCTGTTCGCGTTCTAAAATTTGTTGGCGTTCCGCTTCAGTCTGTCGCTGTTCAATCAGATCGGCAGCTTGACGCGCCAACAGATCCAGAAAACGGAGTTCTTGCTCAGTCGGTCGGTGGTGCTTGCGCCAGTGGGTTGAAACCATACCGATCCGTCTACCTGAACGGCTGATGAGCGGAGTAGATTGTGCACTAATCAACCCAGTATTTACATGTAGACGGAGAGAGCCGTCGGGGTCTTCGCTTTCTGGTACATCAAAATCCACAAAGGCGCGCTTACCCGTTGCTAGAACCAAGCCACAAGATGTCATTGAACTGGCAGTTACTCGCTGGAAATGATCGGTAACAGTTCGATCGATCCCCTGGGTGGCGAGCAGCAATAGCTCTTGGCTCGATTCATCCAGCGCTTGAATTGTACCGGCATCTGCCTGTGTCAGGGTTATTGCCGCAGAGACAATTTCGTCGTAAAGCACCTCAATGTTGTCTTCGGTGATCAGTCGTGCGCTCAACTCGCGCAATAGCCGAGTATTTTCAAGGTCAGTGGTGATGATGGCTTCAGCTTGTTTGCGATCAGTAATGTCGGCATTCACGCCAACGAACCGCAGCGGTGAACCATCGGCGGCAAATTCAAACTGTCCGTTGACCTCGATCCAGCGCGTTGTCCCGTCCTTGCGACAAATCCGGTAACTTGTTTGCAATAAAATGCCCGTTTGCATCGCTTCCGTCAGTTTGGCTGTGAGGGCGGAGGCATCGTCTGGATGCAGGTAGTTCTCGAAAAATTCTTGAGCCGAGACTGAACCATCGGCGGACGTGAGTCCGAACAGTTCGTACTGTCGCTCGTTTTCCCAGAGCATCATACCCTCTGGCACTTTCCACTCGAATATTCCTAATTGAGCGGCTTCGGTGGCGATGGATAGGCGTTGTTCACGCTCACGCAAAGCTTCCTCTGCCTGCTTGCGATCGTGGATATCGACTGATGCGCCGAACCAACGCACAATCTCGCCCGTTTGCCGATCTCGGTAAGGCTCGGCACGCATCAGAAACCAGCGATAGGTTCCCGCCGCAGAGCGAATTCGGTGTTCGACCGAGAAAACGCCGCCGCTGCGCCGCGCTTCGTTAAACGCCTCCACTGTTCGAGCGCCATCTTCGGGGTGAACGAAATTAGCAGCCACCTCTGCTGCTGTCGTTGGTTCGTAAGGGACGCCGGTGTAGTTGCTCCATTGCTTGTTGAAGAACTCAACCCGCCCCTCCACATCTGTAATCCAAATGATTTGCGGCACAGCATCTGCCATCAGTCGAAACTGTTGCTCACTCTGACGCAAGGCGGCTTCGGCACGGGCGCGTTCGACGGCTGCCCAAGTCCGCTCGGCAACTTCTTCGATCAGGGCAATTTCTTCCGGTTTCCAGTCCCGTGGTGCGGCGGCGTGAACCGCCAGTCCCGCCACAAATTCCCCTTTCTTGACGAGGGGAATGCCGATGTATGCCCCAATCTGAATTGCCGCGTAAGCGGATTGCTGCTCTGGGGAAAGATATGGATCGGCGGATACATTGGGCGAGGACACAGCATGCCCTGTCCGATACGCCGCCAGCAGTTTGGGACCGAAGGAATCAATCGAGTAGCGACCAGCAAGTGCATCGGCTGCATTGACATAATCCTGCTCAACCACGTAATCCGCGCCACGAACCTCGAAGTACGCTACACGGTTTGCGCCAAGATATTCACCCAGCACACGGCTAGCGGTCGCCTGAATTTCCACTGGGTCAGCCAGCAGGCGGAGTGCGTCGGTGAGGCAAACGCGGAAAGCATCCAATTCAGCGGCTCGCCCCGAAATTTCTTCCGCCTGCTTGCGTTCGTCCTCGATGCGCTTGCGTTCGCTAGTATCTTTGAATACGATCGCTACTTTTCGGTCTTCCGGTTGTCCGGTGCGGCAGGCATAGACATCAAACCAGCGGTTCATCGGTGCAGAACGATTCTCGAAGCGAATGGGTTCACCCGTTAAGGCAACTCTGCCGTAGGTTGCGATCCAAAAGTCTTCTAGATCGGGCACTAACTGACGCACTGTTTTACCGACGGCTTGTTGCAATCCGGTTTGCTGCTCAAACACTGGATTAATTTCTAAGAAGCGGTAATCAACTGGCGTGTCGTTCTCGTCAAACAGCATCTCGACGATGCAAAAGCCGTCGTCGATCGACTCAAACAAGGTGCGATATTTGGCTTCCGACTCGCGCAGGGCTGCTTCGGCATAGGCACGTTCAGCGGCTGCCCACGTCTGTTCTGCGGTTTCTTCAACCAGTTTGACCTCGGTTTGCGTCCACTGACGCGGCGTGGATTGTTGAGCGGCAAGCAGGGCAACAAACTGACTGTTTTTAATCAGTGGCACATCAATGTGGGCAGCGATATCAATCTCGTAGTATCTCTTTTTCTGGGCATCCGTATAGTTCGAGTCATTGGGAATATTGGTTACAGCTTGGGTGCGCCCAACCTTATGGTCAGCAGTCAGGTTGCGTCGGTAGTCCTCCAAGCGGTATCGTCCGCTTAACGGGGCTACACCATTCGTGTAGTTGCAATGAACGATGACCTCTTCACCACCCGACACGACTTCGATGTAAATGACACGAGTTGCCCCTAAAGATTCACCCAAAATGCGAGCGGCGATCGGTTGTATCTCTGAAGCATCGGTGAGCGGGCGAAGCGCATCCGCAAGTTTGACTCGGAACGCATTGAGTTGATTCGCTTGGTATAAGGCTGCTGAAGCAGAGCCATCCTTTTGCTCTTCAGCGTCTCGCTGCGTCTTGAGGAGTGGCTTGGTTTGATCAAGTTCAGTTAGTAAAATCTGCACCGCCGTTTTCAGGTCGTCTGACCAGGTTTCGACAGCACCCAATGGCGTTTGCGACCAATCGTGCGAGATCAGCAACGCTCCAAACTCACCGCCCCCACCAAACAACTTCTCAGCCATTGCCCTGAATTCCTCTGCCCTCATGCATTTAGTTCTTTATAAAAAGTATTTCCTTCGCATGGACTGGCAGCGTTCTCGTACCGTGGCATCAGCTGACTCCGATAGCTGATTCAAAAGTATCTCAATTTGCTTAAGGGCTAAAGGAGAGGGAGTAGCATGTCCATTTTCCCAGCGATTAATCGTTGGGAAGGACACCCCAAGGTGAACCGCAAACTTCTCCTGGGTCAGCTTTAGAGTTTGCCGGAGTTCTCGAATCAATTGACTGATGGCTGGCTGCTCAATACTGACGTATTGCTGATGAAACGCCATATTGCTCACAATTTATAAAGTCCTTTATATAGTTTTGGATAATTTCAACAAAAAAGCAATGCATCTCAAGACATAAGTTGTTCTTTAGGAGCACCCCACGGTTGCGATCGCTCGCAACCCGTTACAAATAAAAGAAACATCATCCCTCATTCCCTCACTCCCTCCCCCAAGAGTGTTTCTTGAGAGACTCGTTAACAATTTCAACAATTCAAATTCAAAGGGGAGTGCGGGGTAGCAATGCCCAATATTACCCGACACACACGCCTTGAGCAAGTTATTTTCGACAAGCTAGTACATTCAGTCCTAAAAAAGTGACCAGCCGTATTTACCCACGAGTTACCGACTACGCCGACAGATCAACCCTGACGGCTGGTCACTTTTTTCTGCGTCTCCCTACTAGCTACGCGAGCCGTCGAAAATAACCTGCAACGCCTGAAAATAAAAGTTCTTAAAATATTTTGTAAATCCCAACTTTTAACCGAATGTCAGTAGACCGAAAACTTTTGTAAGTTGACGAAAGAACAAGGGTTTCAGGCGACGTTTCTGTGACTGACGAGAGCGATCGCTTGCCTGGGCTGGAGAACTGATCTACAACCCTATTGCTCAAAAAGCAGATATACGGGCATTCTGGCGGATTCTATAAACTCGGTCAAATGAACGCATGGTAAGCCTTTTAGAAATCTTTTCGGTCTACTGAATGTTGGTAAAACGAGAAAAATCTGGCAGCCCTGGCAGTAGCGCTAACCTTTGTTGCGTCGAGTTTCGTCATTTGTCAGCCCTGGATACCTTAGCCAATCCCCAATCACGCTCAAGTTGGTAAAACGGAAAAAACTGAGCCTGCTGTATCCAGACGCAAGTCGCCAAATCAGCGCAGATATAAGGGTGTGCGATCGCGGGAATATCTCTCCCCATGTTTGGTTAAAACAGAGAAGTAAAAAGCTGAAATCTATATACAATAAACTTTTTCCAGTCTCTATTTCCGTTGCATACAGGATTTCCGGCTCAATGCCCTTAAGACACATTCAAGACAGGAGCTAGGAGCATCTCCCCTCGCTTTCAACTATACTCAGCTTTTTGATGACAAACATTTTTTACGACGACACAAATCTGTCACCGATGACAGATTATCTGTCACTGTACAAAACTTCAGTCCGTCACCGTCGTTGGATCTGGGTTTTGCATTCAGCGATCGCCCGGTAGCCTAACACTTTCAGGTCGAATCTTCGCTGCCGACGATGGACAAATCATTCTCCAGATCACTCCCAAATACCAATCCGCCTTCTTCGTCCCGGTTGCGGGATACCTGCCTAACGCTCAGGAGGGTGAGTGCTGGCGACTGCGATGCTCACTAGACGGAGGGTTGGCGACTCTGGTTGATAGCGAGAAACTAAGGAATGCATACCAGCCGCCAGCTTTGAAGCACAAGCGTTCCAGGGAGCGACAGCAAGTAGCTGCCTAGTTACCGTAAAGTTACGGTAACTAGTTTCGATACGGTAAAGTGTCGGTACTCACTCGGTCGCCTTTTTCCTTCCCGTGCGCGTGCTTTCGGGTTATTTGCTGTATGATTTGGGTGTTAATTATCGCACCTAGTACCTCGTGTTAAGAATGATATCTCGAATTGAAACCAAGCCACCGTGGGAGATGCAGCCCTTAGAATCTGGCTTAAACTATAAATTATTTGTGCTATATGCTTCCTTGCCGCCAGAAGAAAGATCCCTTGCTTAGGTCGCCGCCGCCGTCGGGAAAACTGCCAGAAACATCGAATACCACTCATCGAATCATCGGTGGGTGGAACGCGCCAGAGCTTACGATGAACACATTTTGAAGCAACAACTGGAGAGTCACCATGCCTAAGACAACCGCCGCCAGCCCCGCCCAGATCCTCGGCGAAGAAATAAAGCGACTTGAGGAGGCGATCGCCCAGAAGGAGTGCGAACTCCTTGAGCAGCAAGCCGAGAATGCCGAGTTCTCGGAAGCACTCCGCCTTCTCTCCGCCGACGTTGCTCGATACATCCCTACGGGTCACGTCGCGATGGTTGACGTTATTAATGGCGTTCTTGATGAAAGCTCCAATCAAGAAGACAGACAAAACCGCTGGAATGCTTGCCAAAGAGCGTTCGGGCTAGGTCAACAGGCAGCCTCTAACCTTCAGGCGCAACTTGAAGAACTCCGGGAAAGGTTGGCGATCGCCCTCGACGAACTGGACTGGCTGACGAACTACGAGCCATATGCTGAAAAGTATCGCTCAGGCTTTATGATGCCCTCCCCAGAGCAGAGGAAGCAAGAAAGAGTAGAAGCCCTACAACAATATATCAAGGATCGGCAACTCAAGTTAGAAAGTGCCAGGAGATGGCTCTCCGAACCAGAGGGCAGCCGCAGTTACTATCCCGGCGATGCCTTGCGAGAGGTTCAATACCTGAGTGAAAGCATCCCTGTTCTCGAAGGGCAGCTAGATAGACTCATCGCAGAACCGGTCGCCCTAGATAAGAAGCACGAGGCAGCCTTTCGCGTTTACGTCAGATCGCGGGTCGCCGTCCAGCCCGTGCTAGATCCTTTCCTGGAAGCTCAAGAGCAGTATCTAGCCGCGCTGGAACAATTCAAGAAGGCGATCGCGAGTCATCCCGACGCTAGCCAGTTCCCTTCTGTCGCTCTTACTAGTCCAAGGATCGTGTCGGGCGATGGCGCTATCAGGCTGGTATGAACATATGTTCCATAGCTACCTTTTCGATGGCGATCCAGAAGACCTAGATGGGTTGCCTAATGCCAAGAGCTTTGTCATTTTGAGTCAGGGAGGATTTGTGCGGTGTGTTGAAAAGGACGTATCTCTGTCGCCGACGGTTAGAATCCACGTGGAGCGACGCGTTATCTACGGCGATCGCTACTCAATGGTGCATTACCTTTTGATGAGGTAAAGCCTGGTTGCCCCACTTACGTCGCCCTAACAGTCGCTCAAGGTGTCATTGTCGCTCATTTCGAGCAGGCGATCGCAACCCTGATCCACGAGGTGGACGACTATGACCACGACGCGAACGTCCGCATTTTCAAGAAAGTAAGGGATAATTATGCCGTCTTAGCCAAGTTCAGCCCTCGCTACCGGACGCATGAAGCGGAATGGCAGCAAAAAACAAATAGCTATCGGCAAGCATTTTCCCGTGAGCCAGAGCTATTCAGCGTAAAGTTACGATAACAGGAGATTTTTTATGATTGTTGATGTTGGCGGATTAATGGTTGACTTTTCGTCCGAAAAGCTTATTAAGTGCATCATTGACGATTGCGGTAGCCGGATCAATAGGGCTTTTTTAAAGACGCATGGCAGTTATAAGGATGAGGATCTAGCGAACCCTCAGTTCCTGGAAGGGCTATGGGCGGGACTAATCGCAACTCAATCTAATACAGGGGGCAGCCAAGCGATCGCCGATGTGAAGAAAAAACGCTTGGCACAGATTGAAAACAATTTCAAGAGTGAACGATAATCATCATGCGGCACTGAGGCTACGGGTATCGCACCTAACTATCCCAAGTCATTTCAGACGGAACGATAGCAAACGCTTCAGACCATTTCAACTGTCGCGGCGATAAGTTTAACCGCCACCTCGCATAAGTATGCAACTTCTGAAACGAGTAGCCTGGAATACACACCAAAAGCACCGGAACCAAGGGCAGGTTCGCGGTGCTTTTGGTGATCGCTACTCGCAGGCGATCTACTACAGCCAAGGCGGGAATGGTCACATAAATATGATACCACCTTTCCAGTCGCATCCTGACTATTCAGGAATGCTCTCCAATCATAGCTTCCAGCCGCTTTATCTCACCACAGAAAAGCTCATTCTAGCCATCACAGGCTACAGTGCAGCGACAAAAGCGAAAGAATTTCTGCGAATAATGGCTGAAAGCATTGCCCACAACCGCTTTTATGTGTCGGTAGACTGTCTTTCAAAATTAGGCTACAGTCGCCCGACTGTATGGAAGCTTTCGTTGTAGGGTGGCAACTGCGACTGTTACCGTAACGTTACGGCGACTGTGGCGATTGAAGATCCGCTAAGGGCGATGGTCAAAGACCCGCTGGAAGCGATCGCCGAAGGTCGGGCTTTCCCCGTCAACGAAGGCGGATCTTCGATCATCGCGGGTAGATGATCAGTTCAAATTAGCGACGTAGTTGACCTGTTTGGCGGGTTAAGCTGCAATCCCCTTAACTTGTCGCCACGCACGGTTAAAAGGGCTTGTAGGGGCAAGTGCGGTTACGTTTCTATTGTGGCTGCAACGTAGCTATTCCAACGGTCGGCAATATGTTCTGCTTGCACCCAATTATCTTTCGCTCGATCTAGATACCCTAGGACTTTTACTTTGTGCGACTCGAACCCTCGTCCGTCGTTGTAGCCGCTACATCCACACAGATGGTTCAGGAAAAGCCATCAAGCGAACTTCAAGCAATGTCGCGCACTGCCGCGCTTATTCCAGGGGAAGCGACGTGTGCCGTCAGGATTAAGCGGCAATTCTTCAATGTCGTCAATCACCTTGTCTTTCAGTTGTTCAGGTTTCTCGAACGTCGCGGAACCTTGATCCAAGCTAGAAGACTTGTTGGCAACTAGAGGATTTCTCCTCCTTACTACAGGCTTAGAAGGATCTGGAAGAACGGGATCTGCAAGTTTATCAGCGCCTTGGTTAACGTCCTCCTCTTCTCCTGGATCAGCAACAACTTCCGGATTAGAAACACGCACCTCTCGGCTTGCCGAATATTGTGTATTCTCATTAATTAATAAATTAGTATTTATTGGATTTTGATTAATTACTATACAGTCGGGTTTTCCGTCTCCGGTTTTACCGTCTCCGGGAAACCCGTTTTTGGTGGGCGAGTCCTCAGCGATAGATAACGTGGCTTCCCACTCTTCGCGATCGCCTAAAGTTTCAAAGATCATCACCTCCCAGCGAAAGCGCCCTGCCTTGTCCTTATACTTCTTTCTGAGCAAATAGCCACATGCCTCAAGTTCTTTCAATCCGTTCAGCACAGCCTCTCTACCGTCCTTCTCTGATTGGTTGATTAAGTTTTGGGTATTGGTCGTCCAATTGCTTGGCTTGCTTAGAAGATATGCAAGCATCCCACGAGCTTTGTACGAAAGCCTTGCATCTTCCAGCGCGGTCTTGTCGATGATTACAAAGTTGTGGCGCTTCTTAAAGGTTCTGATAATCCCGCTATCGGTCTGTGCCATGTTAGGATCTCCTTAACTGTTAACTCTTTCCCGTCCCGGTCGTCGCCAAAACGCCCAGGACGCCTGTATTTTACAATGGTTGCGTTGATACTAGTACGCCAATACTAGTTAAGGTAACGTTACCTTAACTGCAAATATGTCTGCTTTGTCTTACTTGGGCGAGGCAGGCTTTTTATTGGCGCTTAGTAAGTTCTTGGGCGAATTTATCTAGCGCCAGTGCGATACGTTCCTTGCTCTCAGCCCGTTTTGCTATTTTCCAGTTATCTAGAACGGCATCACGGGCTTGTTGTACGCGGTCAGGGTCTACGCCACCGACTTTCCCCGCAGTTCGTTTACGACCGTCCACAACTCTGATAATTGCTGTTCGACCTTACTCGCCTTCGGTTCAAGAGATCCGCCAATAACACCCAACAACAAACGTCTAGCCGTGTCGTTAACAGACTCCCCTTCCTGACTAAAGCCTTTTAGCGCGTCCGCGACATCTTCTTCAACTCGAAAGCTAATTATTTTAGTAGCCGCCATAGTTTGTTTACCATTGTCTACAACAACCATTGTAGACAATGATGTATACATCAGTCAACACAATAATGGCAATCGCCCCAAAGAGGCTATCTGTCTAGGTTTTATGAATATTAAAATACTTTGTAGACAAGCGTTGACAATTTGTAAACAAGCGTATACATTAATACAAGTGAGGGGTAAGAAACGCCAAAGCGATCGCCCTCCCTGAGAAAGATTGCGATCGCCTAGCTAACCTAAATTAACTAAGGACTATTATCACATGGCTGATTTGTTATTTACGACCGACCTAGAGAATGCGACCAAAGAGCAATTGAGAGCGCTGGTAAAGCGAGTGCGAGAGGAAACGGGCAAACCGATTGATTTAAGGAAGGCTGACGCGATCGCACTGCGGCAATACTTGGAAGATTACAAAGCGACGCAGGCAACCGAGAGCGAATGCGACGTAATTGAGCCAGCAGATATCAGTAACTTTGAAGGGATCGAGCAGGACGTGATGCAAGTAACAGAGTGGCTTAACAGTTGCCCGCTGACATGTGCTCCATGCAGTTATCAAGTGTGCGACCTACCCGAACCCGAAGTTGAAAAGCCGCCCACCTTCAATACAATTGCCTCCACCACAATCGACATCATTTTGCAGGGCGCAACAGCATACGGGAACATCGTCAACGCAGCCTGGATCGGAGGCATCCTCACAGATTGCCGCGTTCGCTCGATCCGACCGGAGCGAGTGAAGGAGCCGCTCATCTTGAAGGATCACGTTTTCCTCGGCTTGGCTGGGTTGCCTTTAGATAGTCTGGATACCCTTAAAGCTGTAATTAGGCGACCTGAAGAATTTGGCGACATGCCACCAGAGGTTCGAGAGAGCAAGGCTTTTTACGACAACATTGGCGGCTTGATTGGCAGCGACGCACTTAGCGATCTGTTTCTCTATCACAACATCCGCGACAATCTAAATTATCTACAAGTGCGCCTAGGCATCAGTAGCTTAGAGCCGCGCCACTATGCCATCAGAGACAAGTTATTCAGCACCATTGACTACGATTGCCAATTGCAACTACTCCCCAGCGATCGCATAGAACTTGAACTCCAAGTGCCTAGGATCTGCGAATACTTCCAATCCTTAACGTCCGATTACGAGATTTTCAGAGTGTACGACGACGAGGTAGAAAAGCCGCTACCGAAAGATTTTGACCTAGCAAGGCAGGCGAGTATCGCTGATTACGGCTGGATCTACGCTGAATCTTTTAACTGGAAACCTCACAGCGGCGGCGGGTACATCGGCACGCATACAGATCGCCTGCACCCGGATCGGATTGAGCTTTACTTGAGCTTTTGGCATGACGGCGAGGGTGATTATCGCTCATTCCTGCGCTTGATTGCCTATCATCCCGATGCGTCACGTAGACCCTGGCTGGCTAGCTAGTTACCGTAACTTTACGTCAACGGGCGACTCTGATCGCCCACCTTCACTCACGCTGTCACCGTAACGTTACGGTGACAACAAACTAACCATCAATCAACCACCTGTAAGGATTAATCATCATGTCACAAGGATTCGGAAAGACTACCACAAAGACCAACAAGCGTCGCCAATTCGAGTACAGCTTTTGCTCTCTCATGGGTGAGCAGATTGCCCAAGCACGCGCATATTGCATCGCCAATGATATCAATCCTCAGGCTGGGCAAAGCCTCGTGGCACTAGCTACTGGTGCGGATCTAGAGGGATGGCTTACTACCCCAAAGTTTGACAAGATGCGTGTCTTCATCTTCTCTGAGTACTTCCAGGACAACGAAGAAGGTGCTAATGCCTTTCTTGCTTTAGAAGTGGCGTTGCAAGGAATTCGAGCTAAGTTTGCGCCACGCTTCAATGCATTGGTGCGATAGCAACACATCTAGTGCGGCGACTATGGTAATAGCGACCAATGGGCTGATGTCGCTAAAAGCTGCCCAGTAACCGTAATTCAGGAGTCAAGAAAATGCAAGAAGAAGTAAAGTACAGAGTCATGTTTTGGCACGAAGGAGGCTTAATAGGGAAGTTTTACGACTTGCCGCACGTCCCAAGGCTTAACGAGCAGGTTTACCTTCGTAGCGCAAAGTATCGAGTGATCAACGTACTTACCACGCCGGACGATGACGGATGCGACATCGACATCAAACTAGAGCTAGTTAGCGACTAGTACATCCTTACTCTTGCCCCACTTTTACACGGTGGGGCAGTGGCAGAAGCTAATCTTTCTTCTCCTCTCTGCGTCGATCTTCTTCGATCAAGATTGACAAAGCAGAGACAGCTATAGACGGGACTTGCTTGAAGTCCACGACGGCTGTAAAGGTCAAAGAAGCTGAGATTACTGACAGAGCGACCCATTTAGTGATTTTCATATAAATCTGATGAAACTTCACTATTAACAATGTGGTTGAATCTCAGGGCTGAATTGGGGGGGCTTCTCTATAATAATTGCGTGTCAGTTGAGTCAAAATGAATCGTTGGTAAGTATTTGTTATCAACGATTCGACGTAAAATAAAAGCCCTACCGGATCGGGTAGGGCGACACTAAAAAGGTAGATTCATGTTAGTACATCAAGAACAAGCGGGGTTATTCCCCACTAGACCGAAATTGGCTGATATTCATAATGATGCCCATCTGATTGAGATGTGGCTCAAAGAACGTGAAAGAAGGAGCAAGGAAAGTTTACGCGCCTATGACCGTGATATAAGGCGGTTTTTGACATTTGTTGAGGGAAAGGCGATCGCCACTGTCAACTATAACGATCTGCAAGCCTATCAGTCCGCCCTGGAGAAAAACGGATATTCTCGCGCCACTGTTAACCGTCATATGGCTGCGATTAAGTCCATCCTCAGTTATGGTCACAAACTGGGCTACCTACCTTTTAATGTTGGTGCGGTAGTGAAGCTATCCGATCCGAAAAACACGATGGCAGAGCGCATATTAGATGTTATGCAGGTGATGACCATCATTACTTTGGAACCCAACCCGCGCAATAAGTTAATATTGCATTTCTTGTATTCCAGTGGTGGTCGTATATCTGAGGTTTGTAACTTAACTTGGCGCGACCTAAAAGCCGTGGGCGATCGCGCACAGGTCACTTTCTTTGGCAAAGGAGAGAAGACTCGCGTTGTGCCGCTAAAGAAACCCATCTGGGATGCCCTACTAGCTGCCAAGCCCAGTGACGCGACACCGGACGATCCAGTGTTTGTTAGCCGTAAGCGCAATGTAAATAATGGAGGTATTCGCTCCAACCAAGTCCGCGAAATAGTAAAGCTGGCTGGCGAGAGAGCAGGTATTAAAGGTGTTAGTTGCCACTGGTTCAGGCATTCCCACGCTAGCCACGCTCTTGACAATGGCGCATCTCTACAGCTGGTAAAAGAAAGCTTGGGGCATAGTTCTGTGACCATAACAGAACGCTACTTACACGCCAAGCCCAGCGACGGCTCATCTCTGCACTTACCGTTTTAATAGCTTTTGTGCCGCAAAAACAACAACTTGCCAAATTATTCAAAGATTTAGCCCTTTTAAAAAATGCGAAAGAAAGAAATCATATCCATTGCATCAGCTTTGGTAATAGTTACAACATATACAGTGGCTTGTATAGTCTTTTCATTTAGCGACAATAAAACTAGAGAAAAGCAAGAGCCTGAAGGATTGAGGAACTTACGCCCAGGACTAGAGAGAGTTGGTAAAGAAAGCGATCCGCTCCTTCGTGAATATATGCTGCAAGAGGAGGCAGCAAACTCTAACAAGACTGTAAATGACTACCGCTTACTTTTTCAAAGCTATCGCAGAAATAAGACAGAGTTTCTTCCCGAATACCCAAAATACCAGTGGTCAATACTAGCTTGGGGTTTTTGGTTCTTTAAAGAAGTTACGCCTAACAAACAAACTGAACTATTAAAGAATAGCTTTTTAACAATTATAGAGAAAGGTGCTTTAATAACTGGTGTGATAGCAGTAGGAAAATGGCTTTGGGAATCACCACAGCGAAGAAAGCAAGAGCAGTACCAGGCGTGGCAGATAATACATTTGGCGGATGGGAAGAGGGTTAGTGGAGCCAGGAAGCAAGCCCTTGAAGACCTAAATAAACAAAAAGCATCTTTGGCAGGACTGGTAGCCGAAAAAGCAGACTTAAATAGGGTTTCTTTAAAAAAAGCCAAACTCAGCGGTGCCAAACTCAACTATGCCGACCTCAACTATGCCGACCTCAGCGGTGCCGACCTCATAGATGCCCAGATGGTCGGTGCCCACCTCGACGATGCCCACCTCGACGGTGCTTACCTCGTCGGTACCCGCCTCGGCGGTGCCGGCCTCAGGCGTGCCTACCTCAGGGGTGCCTGCCTCATACAAGCCGACCTCACGGATGCCCTCCTCGGCGGTGCCGACCTCAGCGGTGCCGAGCTCCAGTGTGCCCGCCTCAGCGGTGCCCACCTCAGCGGTGTCGACCTCAGGAGTGCCCACCTCGACGGTGCCGACCTCAGCGGTGTCGACCTCAGTGGTGCCAAAAACCTAACTGTTAAGCAAGTTGAGAGAGCAAAAAATTTGGAGAAAGCAAAGTACACTAAGGAATTTCGCGCCGAGCTTGGTTTACCGCCAGATCCTGCTAAGTAACCTGAGTTCGGGTTAAGCAGATGCAGGCAAAAGCCATTCAAGACGAAGGCTTGGCTTCTGAGGCTGATGAGAATAAGCAATCAGTCCGCACAGAACATTAATGCAAAAATTTACAGGGCTACGATGTCTTGAATGTTCAATTTGGGAAATGTTTTTGAGTTGGTCATTAATGGTCTCAATAATGGAGCGTTTGCGGGACAAAAGTTTGTCATGAAGACGCATCAGCTTGTTCTTCATATTGCGACGAGGTTTCGCGAAAAATTCAATACCGAAATCTTGTAAAAGTTGAGTAGCAAGTTGTTGGGAGACATAACCTCGATCCGCAAAGACTTTACCAAACAGTCCACGCAGCAAATCATGTACAGGCTGACGGTCATCAATATTACCAGGAGTGAGAATCACATTCAGTAGACCGAAAAGATTTCTAAAAGGCTTACCATGCGTTCATTTGACCGAGTTTATAGAATCCGCCAGAATGCCCGTATATCTGCTTTTTGAGCAATAGGGTTGTAGATCAGTTCTC
>JAESFM010000212.1_pt1 | contig 16293 bp, 17 predicted proteins | sample 9266171 | NCBI WGS metagenome assembly JAESFM01 (sample SAMN14505069, study PRJNA617099) | algae metagenome | isolation source: Hassallia sp. WJT32-NPBG1 and co-occurring heterotrophs from well developed... | place: USA: Mojave Desert, Joshua Tree National Park, California | collected 2006-06-22
GCAGCCTAAACGGGCTCATACATCAGTTGACGCTAATACCAGCCGGTATACGCAACTTGGACACGTCAGCAGGCAGAAAAAAGGCCCGCTCCGGAATGCCGACCGAATGAGCGAGCCTTTGAGGAGACGTTGTCTTTTCTCGGAGCTAGATCTCTAACGCTTAGGTCGCCGCTTGCCGAAGCCCCCAAACGTCTCAATCATCAACCGGGCACTCCTCTAATCATCATAGTTCTCAGCCGGTATACGCAGCTTGGACGTGTTGCATACAGGCATGAGAAAACCCGCTTCACAGGACATGAACGCGGGTCTTAAGTTTTCCACACCACTTTGTCGAAGTGTCGCTCGGCCTGGCTCTTTGTGAGCTCTATCCCGTAGTGATGACGGGGCATAATCTTCCTGTCAGCTTATCATTGCGATAACTCAGCAGGTATACGCACCCTGAATAGGACGGGGACTGAAAACTTCCCCGCTTATCAACTTCATGCGCCGTCGTCGTAGTCGAACATCAGATCGTCGGCATCAGCCCGCATCCGGTTAGCGAAGACCATCTCCCTAGCCGCAGCCCTGGCAAAGATCGCCCGCAAGCGCGGCGTCGGCGCGTCGTCTGCCTGCTGGGACCAGTGTTCAAAGCATGCCTCAGCCCGGTCGGCTGCATCGAGGCACAGCTCGGCAAGGTCCAGTTCGGGATCGCGCATCGGGGTGGTCATCCAAACCTCCATCGCCGAGTCTGAACCAAACCCTCGCCGACCCATTTCCGCCGGTCCGCGGCTACATCGATCCACAGACCGGTCATGAAGTCATTGAGACATGTCTTGGCCGCAAGCCGCTTTTCGTAGTGACGATCGGCGTCGTCGTATATCCGCTCGATCCATTGGACATCGCGGGGCCGCTCGTATGGATCGGCCGGTATTGCCCACTCCCCCGGCTGACGCTGCAAGATCGGCTCCCCGAAGGCGTTGACCAGCAGTTCCCGGCGATCAGCGCAGATCCAACGGGCGTAGGGTAGCGCGAACGCCAGATGGAACTCGGCATCGGTCCCGAACATCGACTTGCCGGTGATTGACGTATGTGTCCGCTTTCTCGGCTTCATCGGTAATGTCTCCCATTTTTATAGACTAATAACATATTATCTACAAGACAGTTTGTATAATGGATTTCGCTTCGATGAAGCCGTTTCGGGAAAAACCCCATGGATAAGGCTGATAGAAGCCTTTGCGGAGCGAAGAGCCGGGCGGGATCTCCGTGCAAGAAGCCGCCAATGAGGGGCAAGCAGCGATGCCGGGCTCATGGTGGTGCGACGCCGAAAGGGAAGCATACCGGACCGATGACGCACGGGCTGTATTCCAAGTCCATGAGTCCGGCGGAGAAGGAAGTCTGGGACGACATCGCGCTCGACACGCTCGATGACGAAATCCGCATGTGCCGCATATGGTTGGCACGGGCCGGCGCCTTGGACTACGAGGTCGGGCAGAACCCGCACGACCCGAAGGACATGACCGGCTTCGAGTTGACCGAGATCCGCAGGACGACGGGTGGCGGCAAGACAAGCACCGATGCGGTATCGAAGCGGCCCGACCTGTGGGCACGGAAGGACCGGCTGCTGGGCCGGCTGGCGCAGCTCGTGAAGACGCGGGCCGAACTGATCGCCTCCAAGGCTGAACACGGTGACGGGGATGGCATGCCCCTCCCCTGGGTGGACTGATGTCGGAGAACGCTATGCCGGTAACGATCGATGCCGCCCAGGTCGAGAAGTTCGCCGCACGTGGGCTGCCGGCCGACGTAATCGCCGACTTCATCGGTGTGTCGCGCGACACCTTCAAGGCCAGCATGACAGGCGATCCGGCTGTTGATGCCGCATGGCGCCGCGGCCGGGCCAACCTTCAGGCGAAGACAATGGAGTGGCTGGTGATCAGCGCCCGGAAGGGATCGGTTCAGGCACAAATCTACTTGGCTTGATCTGCCGTCGATGAAGTTGGACACCGGATTGACCATATGGAAGAACCGATGGGAAATCCGAAGAACAACCCGAAGCTGCCGACGAGTTCTGGCGAGACTGCCGGACCGACGGTTATTCAGCGCTGGAGCGCTGCTCGCAAACGCGAGGTGGTCCTCCGGCTGTTGCGCGGCGAGTCCCTCGATGCGGTCTCGCGCGAGATCGGCGTCGAGGTCTACCGGCTGGAGCGCTGGCGCGACAAGGCGCTGGCGTCCATGGATGCCGGCCTGAAGGAGCGTAGCGACGATGATCCTCTCCAGGCCGGTCTCGACGCCGCCCACAAGCGGGTCGGCGAGTTGAGCATGGAGAACGAACTGCTGCGCGCCAGGATCGGACGCCTGGAGACCGGCACGCCTTTTCACCGGGCGAGGTCGCGCAGATGAGCGCGGCGATCTCGCCTTCGACCCAGCGGCCCTACGGCGTGCAGCGGGTCTGCCGCATCTGGGCCCTACCGCGCTCGACCTTCTACCGGGCAAGTCGCCCGGCCAACGCCGCTCCTGCCAAGCCACGTGGACCCAAGCCGCCGGTCGATGACGAAAACCTGCTCGCCGCCATCCGGGCCGACCTCGCCGCCTCACCGTTCTCGGGCGAGGGGCACCGCAAGGTCTGGGCCCGCCTGCACTACGGCCTGGGTCTGCCGGTTGGTCGCAACCGCGTCCTGCGCCTGATGCGCGACAATCAGCTGCTCTCGCCATTCCGGCGGCCGCCGCGCCCGGCCAACGATCATGACGGCACCATTCTGACCGAGGCTCCGGACGTGCTGTGGGGAACCGATGCCACCCTGGTGCAGACGGCCGAAGAGGGCCGGGTCTGGGTGTTCGCCGCCATCGACCACTTCAACTCCGAGGTCGTCGGGCATCATGTCTCGATCGACGGCTCCCGCTTCTCGGCGCTCGAGCCAATCAGCCAGGCGGTAATATCCCGGTTCGGCGGGATCGCGGCCGATGCCGCCCGCGGCGTGTCGCTGCGCCTGGACAACGGGCCGCAGTATACGTCCCACCACTTCTCTCACCAGATCAGCCACTGGGGCATGGCGCTGAGCTACGCCTTCCCGCACCAACCGCAATGCAATGGCGTCATCGAGCGGTTCTTTCGGACCCTCAAGGAGCAGGCGATCTGGGGCCGAACTTTCCGCACCGCCGCCGAGGTCAGGGCGGCGGTCACCGACTTCATCGCCCGCTACAACGCTGCCTGGCGGCTGGAGCGGCTGGGTTATCTCAGCCCGCTCGACTACCGAAACCGACACCTCCAGCTGGAAAGCCGTGCTGCATGATCCATCCCGATGTTCGATCGCGGGCTGATCATCCCGCCGTCCCGACCTGCCATTCGGCAGGCCGCCGCGCGCAGGACCGGTCAAGCAGGGCCAAAGGCCCCCGCGACAGCGGCTTGTGCTTGACCGGGCCGAGCACGGTGGCATCCTTCCCTCAGGTCGGAAGCCCACAACCCAGACCAACCACACTGTAACCCTTCTCCGGTGTCCAAGTTATTGGGGGCGGTACACCCTTGCGGGCGCGGTCGAAGCGGATCAGATCCTCGGCACTCGGCGTCTCGATGCCGCTCTCCCGAACCAGACGCCGCAGCATCTCCTGGTAATCCTTGCCGCTGTCCCGGCGCACCAGGCGGCGCAGCGCGGCATTGGCCTCCTGGGTCGAGGCATCGACGCCGATCCGCTGGCCGCGGACCAGATCGTGCCGGTCAGCAATCTCCAGGATGAAGCCGAAAACGGCATGATGGATCTCCAGCGGCAGGCGCGAGCGGGTCACGCTGAGTGTCGAATGGTCGGGCGCCGTCTCGCCCTGCGTCAGCTTCAGAAACCGGTGTAACGACAGCGAGTCGGCACAGCGCCAAGCGATCTCGCGCTCCGACTCCATGCCCTCGAACTGACCGACAAACAGCATGCGGAAGTAGCGCCCCAGAGGGATCGACGGGCGGCCAACACCCTCCTGGTAGTACGGCTGGCACAGCATCTCGACCGCTTCATCAAACTCCGCTTCCGCCAGGACTTCATTGCAGCGGTCGTAGAAATAGTGGCGCGGCGCCAGCGCCACCGCCAAGGGGCTGCCCGACCACGCCACTTTCCCACGATCGCTCAACCGTCCCATTGCCATGTCGCGCCCCCTCCAGCACACGATCGGCGGGTAACAGGTCAGCGCGGCTCTGGTTTCTCAACGGACTGCTAAGGCGGAGACGGCACGCGATGGTTTCGTTGCCGGCCTGCTGGCGGTGCCGGCACCGCTGCGCCTCACCCTGACCTACGACCAGGGCAAGGAGATGGCGCGGCACAAGGAACTGGCCGCGCTCACGGGCCTGCGCGTTTACTTCGCCGACCCGCATGCCCCCTGGCAGCGTGGCTCCAACGAGAACACCAACGGCCTATTGCGCCAGTACCTACCCAAGGGCACCGACCTGTCGGTGTTCTCGCAGGCCGCGCTCGACGCGATCGCCGCCCGGCTCAACGGTCGGCCGCGCAAGACGCTCGGCTTCGCGACCCCCGACGAGGTGTTCGCCGCGCTGGTGGACAAGGCCGCCAACGCCGTCACGTCACGAAATGCGGAGGGTGTTCGCTACGGAACTTGAATCCGCCCGGGATTCAGATATACGGTAGGCTCTGCCGCCGGATGCCAAAGGCAGCGGACGTGATCGCGCGTGGAACCGACCAGCAAGAAGTGTTCCATCACGAGCTTTCACCTGACCCTTCTGCCTGGTTTTGGAGAGGCATCCAGTCAGTGAGCAGCGGTTAACCCGGATGTTGCCCGCACAGCGGAACAGCTCTGCTGTGCTTCAGACGCCCCGCGTCAGGCCAGGAGCTTGCGCAGCACAGCATCCAGCTGCTGGGGGGTAACGGGCTTGTGGATGATCTCAAGGCCGTGGCGGGTTGCGTCGCGCACATGGTCCGGTCGGGTTTCGCCGGTCAGGATGGCGCCCTGGATATCCGTATCGAACATCTCGCGGATCGCCAGCACGACATCAGTACCGAAGTACCCACCGCCCAGTTGGTAGTCGGCCAGTACGATATCCGGGCGACGCGACGTGGCGCGCAGGCGGTCCAACGCGCGGTCCCTGGAACTCGCGGCCAGCACCGTGTAGCCCCAGCTCCTGAGGATTTCCTGGAGCGCCTCCAGAACCAAGTCGTCGTCGTCCACCAGCACGATAAACCGACCCCGGTTGTCCTCGGCAGCTGAGAGCATAGACTGCGGAACCGGCTCTCCAGGGAAACCAAGCGGAACTTCGATGCTGAACACCGACCCCGCGCCTGGGTGTGAGCGAACGCCGACGGCATGGTCGAGCAGTTGCGACAGGCGCTGCACGATGGCGAGCCCGAGCCCGAGCCCCTGGGTCCGGTTACGCTCCAGGTTGCCGACCTGCTGGAACTCCTCCCAGATCCGGCCCAGATCGCCCGGCGAGATGCCGACGCCCGTGTCTTCGACCTCGATCCTCAATCGGCCCTCGCCCTCCCGGCACCTAATGTAGATGTGGCCGGAGTCAGTGTACCGCACTGCGTTCTCAACGAGGTTGCGCACCATGCGGCCCAGTAGCGTGCGATCGCTCCGCACAGCCGCTCCGCAGGCCGCCACCTCCAGCTCCAGACCCTTGACTGTGGCGACCGGGGTGAAGGCGGCGCCGATCTCGTCAAGCAACAGTTGGACGGGGAAGTCCTCGACACCCGGCTCGATGATCCCGGCGTCGAGCCGCGAAATGTCCATTAGGCTGTCGAGCAGGTTCTTCATGGCGTCGAGCCCGCCTTGCAGGTGGGCCAGGATCTCGTGACCTTTGTTGCTGGAGACATAGCTCCGCAGGACGCTCACAAAAAGTAGGAGGGATTGCAGCGGCTGGCGCAGGTCGTGGCTGGCAGCGGCGAGGAAACGGGACTTGGCCTGGTTGGCCCGGTCGGCTTGTTCCTTGGCGTCCCGCAGGGCCTCCTCCAGGGCCTTGCGTTCTGCGATGTCGTAGAAGGCCGTGACGCCGAGGGTGATGCGGCCATCCGGCCCACGCACGGGCGCCGTGCTGACCGACAAGGTAGTGATGTGGTCATCACCCCGGCGGTAGATCATCTCCTCCTGGTCGACCACCTCACCACGGAGCAGAGTACGGACCAGGGGGTACTCCTCGGCCCGGTAGGGCGTTCCATCGGCGTGCAGGGCGCCGTACCGGGCATAATCGGGATAGTCGCCGATGTCCGCCAACTCATGGCCGAGCAGGCGGACCGCGTGGTCGTTGTGCATCAGGTGCCGCCCGGACGGGGCCTCGGAGACGACCAGACCAGACGGCAACCGCTCCACCACGGCTTTGAAGACCGCCTGCTCGGCATCAAGCCTTCGGCGCAGGCTTTCGCGTTCCTCCTCGGCTAGGCGCTCCTTGGTGCGGTCGCGCAGGATCTTAAGGAAGCCCTCGACGCGGCCGTTGCGCAGCGGCATCAGGAGGCCGGTCGCCCAAAACCGGCTGCCATCCTTGCGCACATGCCAGCGCTCGTTGCCCGCCCGTCCTTCGCCGAGGGCCTGTGCCATTTCAACCTTCAGGACGCCGCCCGCGCGGTCCTCGGGGGTTAAGATCACGTTGGCCTCACGGCCCAGGATCTCCTCCTTCTCCCAACCCAGAATGTTGCGCGCGCCGGTGTTCCAGCTGGTGATCCGGCCCTCCAGGTCGAGCGTGAAGATGGCGTACTCGGTGGCGCTCTCAAGGATAAGATCGAGCCGCTTCTCGCCCCGGCGGAGTGTGTCAACCTCCTCTTTCGCCGTCCGCAAGGCGGCGATCGCCTGGTCCTGTTCCCGTCGAAGCCGGGCATTATCCTCCTCAAGAGCGGTCATCCTTTTCAAGAGCGTGGCACGCCCAGCGTTCTTACCATCAGCCTTGAGCGCGTGGTCATCGGCCATGAAATGCGGCTTCTTCCAACTGCGAAACTCATCGCCTCGGGGACATAGCCAAGTAATGTATCATAAAACGGTTGAACCGACCCGCTCTATCCACAAAACACTTCGTTTTCGCCCGTTTTGATCTGGCTCAAGCCGTGGAACAGAATTGGCAGAAGTGTTCCACAGTGATGCCCGATAGTCCCCTTGCACGATGTATTTCCCAGTGATCGGTGTAAAATCAAAGCCAAAGGAATGTACATGAATGCGTGCACTTAGGGCTCACGCCAAAACAATCGCTTCATTTAGTCTTCGGGGAGCGATGGTGTAGGTCCACTCTGGGTGGAAGTCATCACCGGTAATGGCGATGGCGTCCATCTCGGTGTCGCTCACCTTCAGGCCCTTGGGATAGTCGGAGCTGTCGAGTTCGCAGGCGACCTTCAGGCCGGTCGCGGTGGTGGTCGCGGCGATCAGTTCGACGAAGACGAGGCGGCTTGTCAGCGGGTGGGCGCGCCATGTCTGTGCAATATGACTGAAGAGCCGATGCTCAATCTTGTTCCACTTTGAGGTGCCCGGCGGGTAATGACAGACGGTGATGCTCAAGTCGGCCTCATCAGCCAGATTCTGGAGTTCGAACTTCCAGAGTCGGACCCGCGCACCGTTGGAGCCGCCGCAGTCGGCAGTGATCATCAGCCGGGATGCTGCGGGATAGCGCTCGCGGCCCATCTTTTCCAGCCACAACCGGATGGAATTGACGGCGAACTGAGCGGTGTCGTGGGTGATGCCGACGCTGACCCAGCCACTGTTGTCGGTGACATCGTAGACCCCGTAGGGGATCGCCTTGCCCAGCGTCTTGTCCTCGAAGTCGTGCCCATTGACCCGGCGCGGGCGGCTTTGGGCACGCCAGTCGGTGCCGGCATTCTTGAAGTTGCCAATCAACTCCTTCTTCTTGGTATCCACCGAAATCACCGGCTGTTCGGCCGCCTGGAACGCGAGAACCTGGGCGTTGATGTGCTCGAACTGAGCGTCGCGGTCGCAATGGCCGCGGCCTTCGTTGGCCTTGAACTTTCCCTGACGGCTGAAGCCGAGGGTGCGCAGCAGTCGCCGGACCGTGTTGGCCGACACGCGGTGTCCCATTCCGCGCAGCGCCGCCGCCAGTTTCTCCAGGCTCTTCGACATCCAGAGCAGCGGTCTCATCGGATCACCCAGCGTCACCGGTTCGACCAAGCGCAGCAGGTCTTGCACGAGCGTGGCGTCGGTGTCGCTCAGCTTCTTGCGTCCACCGCCCGGTCGCCGGACCCGCTGGTCCATTGCGGGGGCTGGGGCGAGGTCCTTCAGCCCCCGTCCGATCGTACTGCGGGCGATGCCGGTCGCCCGCGCCACGGCGGCAAGCCCGCCATGGCCGAGCGCCCGCACTTGCGTAGCGCCGAACAAACGGCGTCCCCGTTCGTCCAGGCTCGGACGCAATAGCTCGTAGTGGCGGCGGATCTCGGGAGCATGGCAAAGTGTGGGAGGCGGTGGAATTGAAGATGTTTACTGCCAATAGGGTAGCGCCTCCCGAAGGTAGTTTTGGGACAAGACTGACCTTGCCCCCGTGCAGCGCCTCCCATAGCCGGGTAAGATCGGCGAGAGGATGGAGGCGGAATGACGAAATCAACACGAGCGCGCTATACGCTGGGATTCAAGGAAGAGGCTGTTCGTCTGGTCACCGGTGGCGAGCGGGTGGCGACGGTCGCCAGGAATCTCGGCCTGTCGGAGCAGACGCTGCATAACTGGGTCAAGGCAGCGGGCAACGGCGGATTGAAAAGTTCTGCTGCACCGGTAGTCGGCGCTGAACAAATGGAAATCAGTCGTCTGCGAACAGAATTGTCGCGCGTGAAAATGGAGCGCGATATCTTAAAAAAAGCGGCGGCGTACTTCGCCAGGGAGTCTCTGTGAAGTACGCCTTTATTAAGCGACACCGCCGGGACTGGCCTGTCTCTATACAATGTTCTGTCCTGGAAGTCAGTGCCAGGGGATTTCATCAGTACCTGGACCGTGAGAAAAGGCCCGACAAAGACAGGGGACGCGTCAGTGACATGGCCCTGCTGACCCACATCAAGGCGATCCATGCCGAAACCAGGGGCGCCTATGGATGGCCTCGGATCTGGCGTGAGCTGCGGCACCGAGGCCTGCGGGTCGGTAAGGAGCGGGTGCGCAGGATGATGCACGACAACGCCATTCGGGCGCGGTCAAAGCGGAAATACAAAGCGACGACCGACAGCAATCATGGCTTGCCGGTCTCGGACAACCTGCTGAACCGTAACTTCCAGCCGGAACGGCCGGACCTGGTGTGGACCGGCGACATCACGTATATTGCCACGCAGGAAGGCTGGTTGTACCTGGCCGTCGTCATCGACCTGTTCAGTCGGCAGGTGGTCGGCTGGGCGATGGGCGAGCGCATGACACGACACCTCGTGATCGACGCCCCGACCATGGCATGGTTCCGGCGGCAGCCGGCGAAAGGCTTGATCTTCCATTCGGATCAAGGCTCGCAATATGCCAGTATCGATTTCCAGGCAACCTTGCGCCGCTACGGCATACGCGGATCGATGAGCCGCAGGGGCAACTGCTGGGACAATGCGGTGACGGAAACGCTTTTCGGCTCGTTGAAGGTTGAACGCCTGCATGGCATGCACTTCGAAACCCGGCGCCAGGCCAAAGATGAGGTTGTTGACTGGCTGACCTTCTATAGCCGGAACAGAATGCATTCTACCCTGGGCTACACAAGCCCGATGGCGTTCGAGGAAAATTGGCGTCGCCAGCAAGAAACGTTGGCGGCATAACTCAGGCGCTATGGGAGGCGCTGCACGGGGGCAAGGTCAGACTGCATCTGCAAGCCCAGCTCCGCCCGTTGCCGACAACACCACCTCCCACACTTTGCCATGCTCCCCTCATGGTCTTCAAACTCATCTCGGCAGCATCCAGAACCTGGCGACGGCTTCAAGGCGAAAACCAGTTGCCCAAAATCATCCAGGGCGTCAAATTCGGTTCTTCCAAGTTTTGTGTGACCAACCGGAGGTAGCGGTGCCCTCGGACAGCAGCCCGGTATTTACGACACGTAGGATTGCCATATGAGAGATATCCTTCACCATCCCGAGCTCGCGCTTGCACATTTCTCTGCATTCAATCGGCTTTCCTGACACTCTTGAGGTCCTTGAGCAAATCGACCATGGCTTTTGCCGGATCACGCTACGGGCGCAGCCAACAGCAAAGTCAGTTCCCTGCACCACATGCGGAACACCGTCGCGGCAGGTTCACGGCTTTTACTGGCGCAGCCTCGGCGACATCGCCTGCTTCGGCCATCCGACGCTTCTGCTCGTCGGATCCGCCACTTTCGCTGCACCAGTCCTGAATGTCCGCGGCGAACCTTCGCTGAACCGTTGTCCGGCGTTGCCCGCCCGCGGGCACGCCAGACGGACCGCCTGCGCTCGGTCCATCGGGCAATCGGCTTGGCGCTGGGCGGCAATCCCGGCGCCCGGCACGCCGCCACCTTGGGCGTGCCGATCAGCCGCACGACGCTGCTGCACCGTATCTGTTCCAATGATGCCGACCCCATCCCACCGGTCAGGGTGCTCGGCGTGGATGATTGGGCATGGCGCAAGGGCCACACCTACGGCACGATCCTGTGCGATCTGGAGCGCCGGCGGGTGATCGACCTGCTGCCCGACCGCAGTGCCGACACTCTGGCGGCGTGGCTGAAGGAGCATCCCAGTGTCTCGGCGGTTGTTCGCGACCGGGCCGGCGCCTATGCCGACGGAGCCAGCCGAGGCGCGCCGAATGCCACGCAGATCCTGGACCGATGGCACCTGCTGCGCAACGGCAGCGACGCCCTGCGGAGCCTCCTCGATCAGCATCACCGCGAGCTGCGTTAGGCCGCACGGGCGGCAGCACAACCAGCGGTTCCGGCAGCAATTGCGGAGATCCCGGAACCGGCTTCATCAGCAGAGCGGCCGATGCGTACAACCGAGCAGCGGTCGCGGGCGGCGCAGGAACGCCGCGATGCCCGCTTCGCTGAAGTCTCCCGTCTGCGCGAGCAGGGTTTGTCGCTGAAAGCGATCGCCCGGACGATCGGCATCGAACGCAGGACGGTACGCCGTTGGCTGAGGGCCGGTCATGCCCCCACATGGCGTCATGCCGATCGCGGTACCAGCATCCTCGATCCGTACAAAGGCTGGCTGGACGAACGCTGGCGGAGCGGTTGCAATAACGCTGCAGCACTATGGCGGGAACTCCGGGACCGGGGCTTTGCCGGGCAGTACACTGTCGTGCGGGATTGGGCAACACAGCGCCGACGGCAGGATCCACCTGCCGGACCAAAGGGTGCTCTCCGCAAGCTGGCGTCAGGCAGGACCTCGGAGCCGCCGACACCGCGCCGGGCGGTTCGCCTTCTGACCAGCGAACCCGACAAACTCAGCGACGACCGCCGGTTCGTCACCGCCCTGCTGGAGCGCTCGCCCACCATCGCCACCGCTGTCGATCTCATCCGCCGCTTTGCAACGATGGTGAAGGATCAGGTAGCCAGCACCCTCGATTGCTGGCTGCACCAGGCGGAAGCCAGTGCTCTGGCGTCGTTCGCAGCAGGCTTGCGCCGTGACGAGGACGCGCTCCGCGCCGCGCTGACCGAACCTTGGAGCAATGGACAGGTCGAGGGTCAGGTCAACAGGCTCAAGGTCATCAAACGCGAAATGTATGGACGCGCCGGGTTCGAACCCCTGCGCTGCAGGGTGCTCGCGCATGCTTGACGCGAATGTTTTGCGGGCCAGACACGCGATGATCATCCACACAAAACTTGGAAGAACCTCAAATTCCGCGATGGCATCGAGGTCAGCGTGCCGACATCAAATAACGCCGCCTGATAACCTCGTCACCCAAATTCCGCTATAGCTCGGCCGCGCAATCTCCTGGCAACTCGTTCATCCCTGCCTCGATGCGCCAACGCCCCAATTACCCGCTCGACGGCAAACTGGCGCGAAACCTGACGGAACCCCCCAGATGTGCGATGGGGTCACCGAAGGAGGTCACGCCAAGGCGGAGAAACACGCCCAGAATATGCAAGAAGGACGAGCGCGGCGTGGGATCAGCCTGTTTCAACATCGATTTCCAGCCACCGGCTTGCACGTCTCGATCCCTGCAAAGGCGCGTTCCAGGGCTGCCGCGAGATCATCCAGCCGGTAGGGCTTGCTCAGCACCTCCGCCACAGCCTGCCCTTTCCAATCCACCAGCACATCGCTGTAGCCGCTGGCGAGTACGACGGCGAGGTGCGGATAGCGCAGCCGCAGCGTGCTGGCGAGCTGCACCCCGTTCATCGGCCCCGGCATCACCACGTCGGAAAACACGGCATTCACATCATCGTCGTTCGTCAGCAGTGTCAGGGCCTCCTCGGCATTTGCCGCGCGCAGCGTGGCATAGCCCAGTGTCTCCAGCAGCGAGGCGGCGAAGCTGGCCACGTCCGCATTATCCTCGACTACGAGCACGGTCTTTCCTGCCGCCCGCTGAAGATCCGCGCCAGCGGGCTTGGCGATGCGGGCCGGGGGCGCGTTCAACTCCGTCATGGCCGCGCATGGCAGGTGGAGGTTAATGGTGGTGCCCTCTCCCAGCATGCTTTCGATGGCGATATCGCCGCCGGACTGCTTGGCGAAGCCATGGACCTGGGCAAGGCCAAGCCCCGTGCCCTTGCCCGGCCCCTTCGTCGTGAAGAAGGGTTCGAACACGCGGGCCAGCACGGTGGGCGGCATCCCGTGGCCGCTATCCTTGACCACAAGCCAGACATAATGGCCTGCGACCCGCTCGGAGGTAGCCTCCAGCCATGTCTTTCTGGTCTGGAACGTGAGGACTCCGCTCTCCGGCAGCATGGCGTCCCGCGCGTTCACTGCAAGGTTCAGGATGGCGACTTCCAGCTGGGCAGGGTCGGCCCGCACCGGAAGGAGATCGGGTGCGAAGTCGTTTTTCACCTGGATGTTCGAGCCAAGCGTATGACGCAACAGCTCTGACATGCCATGCAGGCGCGCATTCAAATCAAAAACTTCCGGCTGGAGCGCCTGCTTGCGGGCGAAGGCGAGCAATCGACCCGTCAGTTCCTTGGCGTTCTCCGCCGCCTTGTTCAATCCATCGAGGATAATGGCACGTCGCTCTTCCGTCAAGTTGGCCATTCTCAGCAGCATCGCGCCGCCGGAAACCACTTGCAGGATGTTATTGAAATCGTGGGCGATGCCGCCGGTGAGCTGGCCGATGGCCTGTAGCTTCTCGCCCTGACGCAGCGCCTCCTCGGCGCGACGGCGCTCCTCGACCTCGCGCAGCAGCGCAGCGGTACGTTCTTCGACCAGATGCTCCAATTCGTTGCGATGACAGGCCAGCGCCTCCTCCGCTGCGAGCCGTTCAGTGATGTCGGTGTTGGTGCCGAACCAGAGCGCGACTTGGCCATCCGGGTCGCGCACAGGAACCGCGCGCGTGAGGAACCAGCGATACCCGCCATCCTTCGCACGCAAGGGAAAGGTGTCTTCCCATGGCTCGCCGACCTCCCACGCCTGACGCATTCCCTCGAGCACGCGACCGAGATGGTCGGGGTGATGGACCTGACGCCAGCTGACGCCTTCGATTTGCTCCAGTGCCATGCCCGTGTAGTCGTACCAGCGCCGGTTGAACCAGTAGCGCGAGCCGTCCGGCCGCGCCATCCACGCCATCTGAGGGATGTTGTCGGCGATCGCGCGGAAATGCGCCTCGCTCTCGCGCAGCGCCGTCTCGGCGCGCTGGCGCTCGCCGATGTCGCGCAGATAGGCCGTGAAAAGCGTCCTGTTGCCAGCCGAAGTGGGCGTGATTGCCAGTTCGACCGGGAACGTGGAGCCGTCCGCGCGTAACGCCGTCACCTCAATCCGCCGCTTCAATACCGGGCCTTCACCGGTTGCCAGGTAATGCGCGAGCCCGCAGTGATGCGCCTGGCGCAGCTCGGGCGGGACGATCAGCTCCGCCATGTCCCGGCCGAGCGCGGCTTCCCGCGCGTAGCCAAATGTGCGTTCGGCGGCCGGGTTCCATTCGATAATGCAACTCTCGTGATCGATCGTAACGATGCAGTCGAGGGCGGAATCCAGGATTGCTTCCTTTCCCGCCAATGCCTGCAATCTCTCGGTTCTAGCTTGTCGGAGATCATGTTGCAGGGCCGCGTTCTGCGCTTCCAGCGCCGTGATGCGTGCGCGCAGAGCCTCCGGGCGGATCGTCCCCGTGTCTTCGGCTGCGTTTGGTACTGGTTCGTCCTGTGACATACTGAAGGTTGCTTACATAGGTAATGAATACGGCCCCGTACAATCTCTAAACATGGTTTCGAGTTTGTACGAGGCTGAGAGGTTTCCCCGCCATATGATGTTGATGCATGATTGATTGTATCTTGGCGATAGGAAAGTCACAGTCGCAACCTTTCACCTTCCTTACTTCGATCACGCGCATGAACCGCTCGCTTGCTGATCCTGTTTGTGTAACATAAAGGACGTTGATCGGGATAGGGGGACACCTCACGGTGCCGCCCCTCCCACACCACCGGGCATACGGGTCACGTACCACGGCGGTTCGATCGGATTAAACTTGGGCGGGGACATGGAGTCTGGGAAGACCGAGGGAGTCGAGGTAATGGTTGCGCAGGGCCTGTTGGACCGCCGGGTGTCCTGACATGCGCCAGAAACCCGTCGGCGAACCGGCGGCGACCGCTGCCCGGAACTTTGGCACGCCACGGCGGCAGAGTTCCTTGAAGCGGTTGCGCCCGTTCTGCCACTGCCGCCAAAGATACATGCGTAATCTTCGGCGGATCCACGCTTCCAGGTTCGTGAGCACCCGGGGGGTCTGGCAGAAGCCGAAGTAGCCGCGCCATCCGATCAGGTATGGTCTGAGCTCTTCGATCACCTGCGGCAGACTGATCCCCCGGGTCCGGCGGGTCATGTCCCGGATCCGCGTCTTGAATGTGGCGAGGGCTTTTGGCGCGATGCGCCGCTCGCTCCCGTCATTCGCGATGCTGAACCCCAGGAACTTGCGCTCCTCCGGACGCGCCACCGCGCTTTTCGCCTCATTGACCTTCAGCCGCAGCTTACCAGCCAGGAACCGGCTTACCGAGGCCATCACCCGTTCCCCGGCGCGGCGGCTGCGAACATAGATGTTGCAGTCGTCCGCGTAACGGCAGAACCGGTGGCCCCGTCGGGCCAGTTCCTTGTCGAGATCGTCGAGCACGAGGTTGCTTAAGAGGGGCGAAAGCGGACCACCTTGCGGAGTCCCTTCGTCCACCGGACGGACCAGACCGTCTTCCATCACCCCGGCCTTGAGACAGGCCCGGATGAACTTCAGCACACGCTTGTCGGACACCCGTGCAGCGACGCGCGCCATCAGTTTGTCGTGGTTGACCCGGTCGAAAAATTTTTCGAGATCAAGGTCGACCACGTAGCCGTAGCCCTCGGCCACATAGCGTTGTGCCTGGGCGACCGCCTGATGAGCGGAGCGTCCGGGTCGGAAGCCGTAGCTGTGCTCGGAAAACGTCGGGTCCCATCGCTCCTGGAGAACCTGCAGCAGGGCTTGCTGGATCAGTCTGTCGACGACACAGGGTACGCCGAGCTTTCTGACCCCGCCATCCGGCTTGGGTATTTCGACCCGCTTGACCGGCTGCGGCTGGTAGGTTCCCTCGAGCAGTTGGACCCGGATGCCTGGCCAGTGCTCACGCAGGTAGGCCTTGGCGTCGTCGATGGTTATGCCATCCACGCCAGGACCGCCTTTGTTGCGTTGAACACGTTTCCATGCTCTTTCAAGGTTCTCCCGGTCGCACACCTCCTCCATCATTTGTTCCACCAAAGCCGGGCTTTCGGGCCCTGGTTTCGCCACGAGTGGTTCGGTCCCTTCGGAACCGCCGCCGAGAGCTTCACCCCGGCCCCTCGGTTCCAAGGCCAGTGAGTACTGGATGTTCCGCCGCGTTCCACTCATGAGTTGCCAGTCCTTCCTGCCACTTCCAATCGTTCAGGCCTTCGGTCATCGTTTCCGGCTTGGCCTATCCGGGGCTCCGCCTTTCGGCCTTGGAGTGCCTCACTAGCCTTGCCGACGGCGTGACCTACTATGCCGTCTGCTGACTCCTGCGCCCTGATCAGGTCCCCTTGCGGTTCCCTCAGTTCCAAGAGCGGAACAGGACGCAGGCCTCCCCAGGTAAGTTCGATCGCCTTCCCCGCACCCCTGCCGGATCTACAGCCCTGGCCCTTGATGGATCTGGACTTCGCGATCAGTCGCCCGCTCGTCCGGCCAAGGATGCCTCATATCCGGTTTCTGTTCGTCAGGTCGCGGTTTTGCTCCACACTGCCTTCCGACCCCACCTCGCGATGACGCCGTTGTGTTTCGCTAATCCTTCACCTCCATCAGGCTGGATAGGGGACTTTCACCCCCGAGCTATCGAAC
>JAESFM010000213.1_pt1 | contig 16216 bp, 14 predicted proteins | sample 9266171 | NCBI WGS metagenome assembly JAESFM01 (sample SAMN14505069, study PRJNA617099) | algae metagenome | isolation source: Hassallia sp. WJT32-NPBG1 and co-occurring heterotrophs from well developed... | place: USA: Mojave Desert, Joshua Tree National Park, California | collected 2006-06-22
CGGCAATGGGAAAACCAACTATCGCCCCAAATGTTCATCAAAATCAGGCGAGGGCTTCGGTTTTAGGGGAGAATATTCAAACGCACTCAATTCACCAAAATTAAGAGCGCACCCAAATAGCGCTCCCCAGCCGAAGACTGATTTTAGTCTTGATGATGATGGCAATTTCATCGATCCAGGGTTTGATTATCGCTCTGCGGGTGCTTTTTGGGATGAGGCGGGAACTCTAATCGAATTTAAAAATTTAATCGAGGTGACGCTAAAAGACCTAGAAAAAATATATTGCAAAGTCCCTACACTTTTATCCGCCTGTTTGCTTGATGAATTCAAACACGATTTAGACCCGCTCTGGCAAGTATTGATGGGGCTATTAGACCCTAGTTTTAGAGGATACATACCGGATAGTGAGCGTTTCGGTATGAATAACCGCGACATCCGCGCACTGCTGCCTCTTCGCCCTGAAAACATAAATAAAATTATCGAGTTTCTAAAGACAGAGTTAGCGCCGGATCTAAGTTTTTTACAAGAGAAAGGCGATGGAATTGATTTTAAATCAGTTCTCCGGGAAGATCGGCGATCCGCAGCGCTCGCGAATCTCGCTTTAAATGCTCAAGATTCTAGACAAAAAGCGCAAAAACTAGAAGATCTAATGTTGAACTGGTTCGTGCCTTTCTTAGAGGCTTGGCGTGATAATTCTGGCTACTTCAAGCGAGATTTTGGCACGGTACTCAAAATTTATAGTCCAAGCGATCGCCACACCGATGTAGCTTCATCGATGAAGTGGAATATTTACTTGGATGCTACCCTCAGCCCTCAAATGCTGGGAGACATCCTGGGCACTGAGGACATTTTGCACATCAAACAGCAAATGCCATCGTACCAAAACCTGCGGATGATCCAAGTTACCGGAATGGGCACGCTTTCCAGCGATCGCCGAGAGTCGGCTTCTTTACGGGTGCAAGCCGTGCTAACAGAACTACAAACTCGTCACCCGGATCTGGCGGTGATTGATTGGAAATCAAAAGCCACTTCCGGACAAGGCTACCATTTCCGAGATGGTCGAGGTGTTAACCGCTTTGCATTGGCTTCAGCTTTGGCGATTGTTGGCACACCCTGCCCCAATATTGGAGCGCTGGCTATAAACTATCAACTACTAAAAAACAAGCCCGTTGTTGAGGATAGCTCAGAATTCAGAGCTTTTGTTGATGAACATATCCAGGCTGAACTTGTGCAAGAAGCTGGGCGGCTGCGGGCGAACCTACGTCCCGACGAACAATTGACTTTGTACTTTTGTGGTGATTACGCTCTGGACTTTATTAAAGACCATCTGCCCGGTGTGCAGATGGAACAACTGGATGCTTTCCGGATTTCTCCCGACGCAGGCGATCGCTGCCAACGCACAAAGTACAGAATTCTTAAAGTTTTTGCCGAGTTGATTGACGCTGGCGAAGATTCTGCCAAAATTACGCAAGAGCAGATCGCAGTAAAAGCGGAAATAGCCCGCTCCAGAATCAGCCAGATTGCCTCTGTTTTTGGAGGCTGGGCAACCTTACGAAAATTGTTAGTTTTGTTATGTAAAACTCTTTATAACAAAACTAACAATTCTGAAAACCCTCCCCAGCCTGGAGAGGAGCTAAATTCTGACCTTTTATGGATGGCGAACGATTATCTCCCACTACTCGCCACCAACCTGGAGGAGTTGCCGCCAATGGAAGTGGTTGAGGAAATTTTACATATTATTAAGGCTGAAGGATGGCACAGGTTTAAAGCCGTCTTGAAACTTACCGACACCACATCAAAAATGGCAATATTGGGATATTTGATTTCTTTATTCCCGTCAATATGGCGAGAAGAATTTACATAAATCTTAGTGACGCGCTGAAGATCCCAATCGGGAGATCGCTCACGCTTGGGTAATGTGATTGTTGCTGCAATCCTTGCTGAGAAAGGGAAGTTTCGCAGCAAGGATTGCTGCGGATTTATGTTTTGTGTCAGCAACAGTCACACTAAGATCAAGAATAAAAAGATATGTCAGACAATCAACCACTATTTCAAGCTGTTGGAATCATTCGCGGTGACATCTTTCCTCGCATCTGAGCGCGGACAATGCTCTACTGTATCAATTCAGGGTAAAGACTACCCACTTCTTTACATTCCAACCAAGCAAGGTTTTAAAGCACTTGAAGCTTTAACTTCATATGTAGAAGCCACTGGCATTAATCAGCGATTGATTGTTTATCCAAAGTTTACTCATTTTCCCGGAAGAGATAAACACATGCGTACCGCTTTTCAGTTAGTCGGGTTTGACCGAGGTTTACAACCAGAGGGTGTTACTGCTGATTTAGCTGATGCGCGAGTTTAAGCTCTGTGGATTGTGGCAGTTTATCCCAGTTTGCCCAACTCCCTGCATTTCCGTCTTTAAAAATTTTACGGATGACAGATTGGAGTTTGTCAAGCAATCCGAAATATATAAGCGCGTAAAATTCATGCTCATGTTGCCACATTCCTGTGATATGGAAAGATGCTCCTGTCAAGCCTTTTAGGTTTAATCCCAAAATAGAGAAAGAGCAACAAGGCAAACCCGTATTTGTGAGTATCAAAGCTAAATTTCTGCCGAATCGTCAAGTATTTGGTTTTGATTCACTACTCAGTTTGCCTGTTGATTACGCTCCTAAGTTTTTTAAAGCCAGCAAAAAAATGAAGGCTCTTGCGCTGCAAGAATCCAAAAACTTTAAAAAGGCTAAAACTCCTGAAAAAGTTGAAAGTGATTTTAAAGGAGTTCCCCTGCAACAACCCACGACAAATGGGGACAGCCTTCATCCGATCCGGTCGTGCGGTATCGTTCGCGCAAGAGCGTCTCCCCCTGGGAGAGGAACGAGTTCACAAGGCTGTCCCCATAAGTCTTGGGAAGGACTCTTTCCAAGCCGAAAAAGCAACCGCTAGTTGAGAGCGCATTTGAATCAAAACCTATGCCCAAGCCAAAAACGCTCAAATTAACTTCTAAGAATGCAACGTTCCATGTATGCGGGTGATTACGTGCGTGTACACGGTAGAATCAGATAGACATAAGTTCCAGTCTGGTAACGTATTAAAAATTATGAAGGATAACCGCGGAAAGTTTAATGGCATTTTCAAACAACTAGCTAATACAGTAATCCAATTAACTAATGCTTAAGTCCCCATTTATTTACAAGCGGTTTGCCAACGCGGTTAATCAAAGTTTGTCGGCGCTACATATTAGCGTATCCCTATTGCTGCCTTTTGCTCTGGCGTAAGAATAGCCAACAGTTTTTCAAGAGTCTCTTTATCATTTTGCAATTGGTCAACAGTGACTTTTTTAGTGGCAACTGGCAGGCGATCGCCATTTACTAAATCGTTTACTATCGTGTGCATTTTTTCTTTGATGGGACGGGTTCTTTGCTCAGGCGATCGCTCATCATAAGTTTTTCGTAACATAGTTTCATCATGCCCCATTGCGTAGGCTAAAGAAGATATCTGGGCTTGCGAATAGCCCTGATCTAAAAACCATGTGGCGTAAATATCACGTAAACTGTGTGGCGTTAAAGGTTTACGGGAAAGCCTATGTGCTGCTAGTTTAATCATTAAATAAAAGTAATACCAATTTGAAAAAAGAATGCGACAAATGGTAAAAGTAGAAGAAGTAGCATTCAGGGTGAGTGATGGCAGGGATGATTCATATCGATATCAAAGAGAGTGTAGAAGAGCTATCTTAGGCTGGTGCGTCAACAGAAAGATACCCACCAGAAGGAGCGTATCCAAGCACTCTATCTAATCAAAGCTCAAGGTATGAGCGTGTGTGCGATCGCTAAAACACTCGGCAAGCATCGAGCTACAGTACAAAGGTGGTTGGCGGATTATCGGGAAGGTGGAATCAGCCAGATGCTTGAGTTTGGCACAAGTACAGGTCGAACAAGGATAATACCTAGTTACCCAAGTTGCTAGTTACTCGTGTGGGCTTAAGCACATAGTCACTTAAGCAATAAAATCCCCTCCAGGAAGAACATTAGGAGGGGTATATGCTAAGTGAAATAATTAGCGTCTATGCTATCATTGACGACTTGTTAAAGGCGATTGGGCATGATGAAGATTGTCGCAGAGACATGAGCGACGCAGAAATTATTACAACTGCTGTCTGCGCTGCAATGTTCTTTAACGGGAACCATACGAAAGCTTGCAGCTATCTGAAAGACCATAAATTGATACCGAATATGGAGCGAAAAATCACGATTCAATCGACGACTACACGGTATTTCAATGCTGGTTAACGACTTGTTTCATCAAATGGGGATGATGCTAAAACAAATTAGTGATTGTACTGAATATTTATTAGATTCATTTCCCGTGCCAATGTGCGACAATATCCGTATCTTTAATGTGAAGTTAATTAAGTCAGAGGAGTATCGAGGTTACATTGCATCAAAGAAACGCTATTTTTATGGTGTTCGGGTTCAGTTATTAACGACGAAAAATGGTATACGAGCGCGAATTTGTGTTTATGCCAGGCAGTGCAAGCGATGTCCGTGCGTTAAATGCGTTACCCTTGAATCTGCCACCAGCTGTGCGAAGTTTATGGTGATTCAGCCTACACCGATTACACTGTTGAAGATGACCTGGAACAAACCAGTCAAATTTCTTTGAAAGTAATGCGGAGAAAGAACTCCAAGCGTCAAGATCCACCTTGGAATCAATATATTAAACAACATACTCGGCAAAGCAATTGAAACCGTGTTTAGTAGTATCACTTGTGTTTTTCCAAAATCCATTCATGCGGTTACGTATGAGGGGTTTTTACTGAAGCTTGAAGCATTTATTTTTGCATTTACTCTTCAAGAAGCATTTCTTCCATAAGTTCTTTTTAATACCTTAAAAAAGCAGTATTTCGATTTTTGATTGAGTCAAGGAAGTTGCGGTTGCCTACGCGCAACCGTCAAATTCTCATGGGCGATCGCATGAATCGACAGATGCGAAAAACCTAGAATTTGACAACCCGCAACTTGGGTTATGTATGAATCTTTTTCCCACTATAGAACAGATGAATGTTTTTTTTAGGACGTTCTATGGGGCTTTCCGTAACATCCACTACCACGACCTCAAGATTGATAATCCGAGTAGGAAAGCTTTTTCTTACCAGGAAGCGAGAATTCTCTTGAAGTCACGAGAATATCTTCAATTTTTCGGATAATACGGTATGCTGTTGACTCGTTGACTCCCCAAGATTGGCCAATATGAAAATATGTGCGGTACTCCCTCCAATACTCCAATGTCATCAACAATTGGTCGATCCTCGCTCAGTTTACCCAGTCGTCCTGTTTTTAGCTTGCTTTGCTCTCGCAATCGCACTCCTGACTAGTCTAGTCAGGAGTGCGAAACCCGAAAGCATTACAGAGATTGATATACATTAAGTCTTAAGAGCACACACCCGAAACTTCTGCATCTCGATTCTTTCACTTTCATGGTACATATGAACTAAAGAAGAGTGCAAGGCAATTCCCTGATGCGAAGGTGAGTGCGTGCCCTGCATAGCATTGGCACGGAGTGCCCGCCTTCTTGCGATGCTCTCTCCAGGGGCCGTCGGGCGATCGCCGTGCATTGAAAGGAACTTTAAATTACATTTTTGTAAAACTAAATTAATTTGGATAAAGGAAAATTATGAATATCAATGAAAAATGAATTTTTCAGAATTATTTTCTCATAGGTAATAACAGTGCAGCGAAGAAAAGTATGTTCACAGAATATACAAGGTTGCTTTAAGGCTCAGGCGGGAGCTATTATTCGATGTTACGTAAAAAATATAAACCTGATAAAGAATTTAATATTTTGATTCAGTTAGTCGGAGAGATGGATGATTCGATTTACGAAATAGATAAAATCCTTTTTGACGACAAATTATTTCATTTGATAGAATCAGATTTATCAAAGCGTTATCCAAACACGACTAAAACTGGAAGAAATTCAACAAGGCGTAGAAGTCATCTTACGAATGCTAGCTTTGAAGCACTTACGTGGTTTGAGCTATGAAAAGACAATTGTAAACGTGAACGAAAGTTTAATATTAAGGCAGTTTTGTCGAATTTCTTTTAATCGTATTCCCGATAAAAGTACTTTGATTCGCTGGTCACATCAAATTAGCCAACAGACTGCGCGAAAAATTTAATCAACGCTTGATTCAAGTCGCAATCCAGTTACAAATAACTAAGGGTAGAAAGATAAGGACGGACGGTACAGTAGTCGCAACTAATATTCATTTTCCGTCTGATAACAGCTTGTTAGTAGATGGAGTCAAAGTTATCAGTCGAATTTTGTCGCAAGCGAAAGTCATTATTTTCGCAAATTAAAAAACTATTAACTCAAGTGTTTTTCGGAATCGTCATCGCACAGCTAGAAGAATCTCTAGACAAATTGATGGTTTGTCGAAAACTAGAAATCAATCTGGTCGTCAAAAACGAGAACAAGCTTACTCAAAATTGATTAAAGTGGCACGTTTGTGCTTGAAACAGGCTCAAAAAGTCAAGATAATTCTTGGTAATTCAAACTCTCTAAATTCTCAAAAGCTACTTCAAAAACTTGCCATTTTTCTCACATCATTAGAACAAGTCATTGAACAGGCATATCGGCGAGTTTTCAAACAAGAAAAAGTTCCGGCTAATGAAAAAATAGTTAGTATATTTGAATCTCATACAGATATCATATGTCGAGGTAAAATCAACGTAGATGTAGAGTTTGGGCCTAAAATTTGGTTAGATGAGGTTGACGGTGGCATTATCAGCAATTATCGAATTTTAAAGGGTAATCCTCACGATACCCAACAGTTAATTCCAAGTCTTAACCAACATATAGAAAATTTTGGTTCACCACCAAAACTTGTGACTACAGTCCTTAGGTGTTTACTCTCAGGCAAATGAAAACGGGAGCTGCTGTGTTAGGAGTTAAACAAGTCATCTTACCCAAAGGAGGTAATAGAAGTAAAGAACGAATTAATCATGAAAGAAAGAGAAACTTTAAAAAAGCTCGTCGTTGGCACAACGGAGTTGAAGGACGTATAAGTTTTCTGAAACGATGCTTCGGCTTTCAACGTTGTTTGTATAGAGGAGATATGGGATTTAAACGTTGGGTGGGCTGGGGAGTAATCGCACATAATTTGACCATTATCAGTCGATGTTTAGTTTCTCAAGCTAAGGAATGTTAAGCAAATTAATATTTTATAACTAGCCACAAATCCCTTGAAAAATTTGACTTTATTTACCAAATCTTGGAATTTTCGTATATTTATTTCGCTACCACTATCACTCTCCATATTCTCTTTTATTTTGTCGCTTTAATAATACTTTTTCTTTATTTACTCGCTAGTTTCGCACTCCTGACTAGTCTAAACTCCAGTTAGTACACTAAATCTTTTTAAGTTTAAGCTCGATACTATTGCAGACAAGCATATCCACCGCTTCATCTGCATCCGGCTTATTTGCACTTTCGTGTGAGCCAAGTCGGATGATTGCAAGCCCGTTGCAAATAATAATGAGTCTGTTTGCAAATAATGTGAGCCGAAGTCCAATCTTATTTGCACTTTCCTGTGAGCCAAAAATTTTCTTGTTTGCAAGCCGGAGCGTTTATGTTTGCAAGCCGCAACAAGTATTGATGCAAAAAAACTTCCGTACCCGTAACTGTAAAGTAATGCTGTAATCAGCCCAGGGCAAGTCTGCGCGCCTTGCGCTCGTAGCGGCTATGAATTCTGTGAGTTGGTTGGTTACAAACTGGACAATTAACTACTGCTCTGATTGCGGAAACAATCAATTTTATCTGGGTTTTATCTCGTCAACAAACCAACTCTCCAGTTTCAGGTTTGTTGAATCTGGTAATAAGTGAGTTAGCACCGACATAATCAAGCTTGAGGCTTATCCCTCGAATGTTTGATGGAACGAAGTTTGAAGTATCTCAATTATATCTTTCTTCCTTCTGCCTTCTGCCTTCTGCCTCCTGCCTTACCCCAACCAGGATCACCAAAAGTTGCCAAGACCCAGGATTAATTGCAGTTAATGCTGGCTGAAGCACAATTATAGTTGCATTTAATCCTGGTTTGAAAGTGTCCTGATTGCAGGTTTGAGCGATTAGTATTGCAGGTCGCTACACATAGCAATTTGCCCCCTTTCAGTGATGAAAGGGGGCATAGGGATTGAATATTATCCTGGCACGCCTGCTCCGAATGGCAGTCGGCCACCCGGCGCGCGCGCCATTGGCACGCCTGAAAAACTAGTTAAAAATTAAGTATTAAAAATAGTTTTGAAATTCCATTTTTAATTTTTAGAACCCTTTTGATTGCATAGCAACTTATCTTTCACCAAATAATAGAGGTCAAGCCCTCGGTCTATTAGCACGGCTCGGCTGCATACATTACTGCATTTCCACCTACCGCCTATTAACAAGTGTTCTACTTGTGACCTTACTGGCTTATTGCCATGAGAGTACTCATCTTGAGGTGGGCTTCCCACTTAGATGCTTTCAGCGGTTATCCGCTCCGCACTTGGCTACCCAGCGTTTACCGTTGGCACGATAACTGGTACACCAGCGGTGCGTCCTTCCCGGTCCTCTCGTACTAAGGAAGGCTCCTCTCAATGCTCTTGCGCCTGCACCGGATATGGACCGAACTGTCTCACGACGTTCTGAACCCAGCTCACGTACCGCTTTAATGGGCGAACAGCCCAACCCTTGGGACGTACTTCCGCCCCAGGTTGCGATGAGCCGACATCGAGGTGCCAAACCTCCCCGTCGATGTGGACTCTTGGGGGAGATCAGCCTGTTATCCCTAGAGTAACTTTTATCCGTTGAGCGACGGCCATTCCATGCTGTGCCGTCGGATCACTAAGGCCTACTTTCGTACCTGCTCGACTTGTTGGTCTTGCAGTCAAGCTCCCATTATGCCTTTACACTCGCCGCACGGTTTCCAAGCGTGCTGAGGGAACCTTTGCGCGCCTCCGTTACTTTTTAGGAGGCGACCGCCCCAGTCAAACTGCCCACCTGAAACTGTTCCCCTTCCGGATTACGGAAGTGAGTTAGAATCCTAGCTTCGCCAGAGTGGTATCTCACCGTTGGCTCCAGTACCCCCACAAGGGCACCTTCAACGCCTCCCACCTATCCTGCGCAAGCGAAGCCCGGACACAATTCCAGGCTACAGTAAAGCTTCATAGGGTCTTTCTGTCCAGGTGCAGGCAGTCCGTATCTTCACAGACATTCCTATTTCGCCGAGTCTCTCTCTGAGACACCATCCAGATCGTTACGCCTTTCGTGCGGGTCGGAACTTACCCGACAAGGAATTTCGCTACCTTAGGACCGTTATAGTTACGGCCGCCGTTCACCGGGGCTTCAGTCGCCAGCTTTAGGGTTTCCCCCTGACCGACTTCCTTAACCTTCCGGCACTGGGCAGGCGTCAGCCCCCATACTTTCTCTTTCGAGTTTGCGGAGACCTGTGTTTTTGGTAAACAGTCGCCTGGATCTCTTCACTGCGACCCATATTTCTATGGGCACCCCTTCTTCCGAAGTTACGGGGCCATTTTGCCGAGTTCCTTAGAGAGAGTTATCTCGCGCCCCTTAGTATACTCAACCACCCTACCTGTGTCGGTTTCGGGTACAGGTAATTCGGATTTAACGTGCTTAGAGCTTTTCTTGGAAGTCAGACTATGCCACTTCCCCGACGTATCGGGTCGTACTCCTGCCTTAGCTCGAAGCGTTTTCACCGCTTCTCTAAACTTTGGACAGTTAAACCAGCACTACCAATCGCTGGCTGACAGTTGCCTTCTCCGTCCCTCTGCACAAATCCGAATCAGTACGGGAATTTTAACCCGTTGTCCATCGACTACGCCGTTCGGCCTCGCCTTAGGACCTGACTAACCCAGAGAGGACGAACCTGGCTCTGGAACCCTTAGGGTTTCGGGGCATTGGATTCTCACCAATGTTTTCGCTACTCAAGCCGACATTCTCACTTCCGTTTCGTCCACAGCTGCTCGCCGCTACTGCTTCTACCTACTACGGAACGCTCCCCTACCGATATTGTTAAATATCCCACAGCTTCGGCATGTCACTTAGCCCCATTCATTTTCGGTGCAGGAGCGCTTGACCAGTGAGCTATTACGCACTCATTATAGGATGGCTGCTTCTAGGCAAACCTCCTGGTTGTCTCTGCACTCCCACCTCCTTTATCACTTAGTGACAATTTGGGGGCCTTAGCTGATGGTCTGGGCTGTTTCCCTCTTGACGATGAAGCTTATCCCCCACCGTCTCACTGGCAACGTATGCTCTGGGTATTCAGAGTTTGTCTCGATTTGGTACCGCTCTCGCAGCCCGCACCGAAACAGTGCTTTACCCCCCAGATATAATCGTTACCGCTGCGCCTCAACACATTTCGGGGAGAACCAGCTAGCTCCGGGTTCGATTGGCATTTCACCCCTAACCACACCTCATCCGCCGATTTTTCAACATCGGTCGGTGCGGACCTCCACTTGGTTTTACCCAAGCTTCATCCTGGACATGGTTAGATCACCCGGGTTCGGGTCTATAAACAGTGACTAAAAATATTTGCGCCCTTTTCAGACTCGCTTTCGCTATGGCTTCCACAATTAACGCTTTAACCTGCCACTGCCTATAAGTCGCCGGCTCATTCTTCAACAGGCACGCGGTCAGACGTTGAATCGTCCTCCCACTGCTTGTAAGCTTACGGTTTCATGTTCTATTTCACTCCCCTTATGGGGGTTCTTTTCACCTTTCCCTCGCGGTACTGGTTCACTATCGGTCACACAGTAGTATTTAGCCTTACGAGATGGTTCTCGCTGATTCACACGGGATTACACATTCACCGTGCTACTTGGGATGCAGCTAGTATCCTTTCACTTTCGACTACGAGACTATCACTCGCTCTGGTGCAGTTTTTAGCTGCTTCGTCTAGTTAATGGATTCCATGTCGCTGTCCCACAACCCCAGCTGTAATAACAACTGGTTTGGGCTTCTCCCGCTTCGCTCGCCGCTACTAAGGGAATCGAATTTCTTTCTCTTCCTCCAGCTACTAAGATGTTTCAGTTCGCTGGGTTGGCTCTCTCCTGTCTATATATTCAACAGGTAGTATATAGGGTTGCCCCATTCGGAAATCTCCGGCTCTCTGTTTGCTTCCAACTCCCCGGAGCATATCGTCGGTAACCACGTCCTTCGTCGCCTCTGTGTGCCTAGGTATTCACCGTAAGCCGTATTAGCTTGACCACATTTCTTACATTGGTGTCTGTGATTGCTGTTGACTGTTAACTAATAACTGTTAACTATCAACGCTTTCTACCTGACAAGTTGCTATGCAATTTTCAAGGTTCTGTCTGGACTTTCGCCCAGCAGTCTCTCTAGCTTTACTAGATAAGGTGCTGAACAAGTTTGATTTACTTGGCTCATTCGCCATTAATACTAATGTACTGTTTTATTTTCAGTTCATCAGTGGGCAAAACCGAACTTTTACATGGTGGTTTTTATCAGTACTCTTGAAGTTCGATGTCAGGAGCGCACTCGCCATTAATACTAATGTACTGTTAAATTGTTAGATAATCAGTTCGCTGACCCGAACTTTCACAGTGGTAGAAACTACCACTGTGAAAGCGCATCGAACCAAAACTAGTTTGAAAGCATGAGCCAACCTCGACCGACCTAGGATGACCAACTCAATATCTCTATATTAATTATTCTCGATATTTGAGCAGGTAGGTCTCCCTTAAAAGGAGGTGATCCAGCCACACCTTCCGGTACGGCTACCTTGTTACGACTTCACCCCAGTCACCAGTCCTGCCTTCGGCGTTTCCCTCCAAATGGTTGGAATAACGACTTCGGGCAAAACCAACTTCCGTGGTGTGACGGGCGGTGTGTACAAGACCCGGGAACGAATTCACCCCAGCAATGCTGATCTGGAATTACTAGCGATTCCACCTTCACGCAGGCGAGTTGCAGCCTGCGATCTGAACTGAGCCGTGGTTTATGGGATTTGCTTGCATTCGCATGCTTGCTGCCCTTTGTCCACAGCATTGTAGTACGTGTGTAGCCCAGGATGTAAGGGGCATGAAGACTTGACGTCATCCCCACCTTCCTCCGATTTATCATCGGCGGTCTCTTGAGAGTGCCCAACTTAATGCTGGCAACTCAAGACGAGGGTTTCGCTCGTTGCGGGACTTAACCCAACATCTCACGACACGAGCTGACGACAGCCATGCACCACCTGTGTTCGCGTTCCCGAAGGCACTCGAAGCTTTCACCTCGATTCGCGACATGTCAAACCCTGGTAAGGTTCTTCGCGTTGCATCGAATTAAACCACATACTCCACCGCTTGTGCGGGTCCCCGTCAATTCCTTTGAGTTTCATTCTTGCGAACGTACTCCCCAGGCGGGATACTTAACGCGTTAGCTACGACACTGGGAGGGTCGATTCTCCCAACATCTAGTATCCATCGTTTACGGCTAGGACTACTGGGGTATCTAATCCCATTTGCTCCCCTAGCTTTCGTCCATGAGTGTCAGTTGCGGTCTAGCAGAGCGCTTTCGCCACTGGTGTTCTTAAGAGTATCTACGCATTTCACCGCTACTCTCTTAATTCCCTCTGCCCCTACCACACTCTAGCGATATAGTTTCCACTGCTTTTATGAGGTTAAGCCTCACTCTTTAACAGCAGACTTACATTGCCACCTGCGGACGCTTTACGCCCAATCATTCCGGATAACGCTTGCATCCTCCGTATTACCGCGGCTGCTGGCACGGAGTTAGCCGATGCTGATTCCTCAAGTACCGTCATTTTTTTCTTCCCTGAGAAAAGAGGTTTACAACCCTAGAGCCTTCCTCCCTCACGCGGTATTGCTCCGTCAGGCTTTCGCCCATTGCGGAAAATTCCCCACTGCTGCCTCCCGTAGGAGTCTGGGCCGTGTCTCAGTCCCAGTGTGGCTGATCGTCCTCTCAGACCAGCTACTGATCGTCGCCTTGGTAGTCCCTTACACCACCAACTAGCTAATCAGACGCGAGCTCATCACGAGGCGGGGTAAACCCCTTTCACAGTTGTGCATATTTGGTATTAGCAGCCGTTTCCAGCTGTTGTCCCAAACCTCAAGGCAGATTCTCACGCGTTACTCACCCGTCCGCCACTAAGCCTCGAAAGGCTTCGTTCGACTTGCATGTGTTAAGCATACCGCCAGCGTTTATCCTGAGCCAGGATCAAACTCTCAGTTGTTGTGTTTTGAGTTTGTTTGGCTCCAGAACTAATAGTTCCGGATTCCGATAATTCTTTCGTTATATTTTAGGGACTTATATTTTAAGCATGTCCCAAGAAATACTTTTTGACGAGAATTGGATGCTTTATTTTGGCTTTCAAACTATTGTTTTTTCTTTGGTTCGGCGTGTCAGAGTCACTTCCCCAACACTTCTCTAATGTAACTTGACAACGTTCTCCAAGGAGTAGTATCAACCGTAATTTTTATTGGATGGTTGCACTACTTTTTCTGGGAATTGTAACACACTTAACTGACCATTGGCTGTACTAGCATTACATCAGATTAGCTTTGCTTGACACTCTTTGAATATAACTTGACTTAAGTGACGCTTGCAGCGGTATCAACCGTACTTTTAGAAGGGTGGTTGCACTACTGTTGATAAAAAGTAAAATCCGCCTGTTTCGACGGTTTCCTTTTTCTGCGTTGTGTCTACTTTGGTTCGGAGTGTCTTTTCGTTTCCCTTGACACTTGTTTAATGTAACTTGATAGCACCAACTTGAGGGACAGAAAACCGTACTTTTAAAGGCGTAGTTGCACTACTTTTTTATTGGTAGTGAAACACACCTTTTAACCTGTTTGCTGTCAAGATATTAAGTCTTAGTGCTGATGGTGACACTTGTTTAATGTAACTTAGCAGTACTTTCTGTTGAGAAGTGTTAACCGTACTTTTAATTGCATTTGCGTTTTCTGCAACCAATTGCGATGTCTATGGGCATATTTGGCTCGCGAGTTGTTTGAAGTTTGACTGGCTGTCTAATAATTCTTAAACAATGTAGTATTGAGCAGAAAACAAAACGAGCGCATCATTGCGCTCGTTTGCTGCTGAGTTTTTGTTTATTGAATTAATTGTTCCACTCTCTGGATAAATCATTAGTGAAGGCGAGTGCCAAGGAGGTGGAGTACGTCACGCAGCACACTATAGCCAGCCAAATCCCAAAGTAGGTAGGCAACAAAGCCAATCATAGCTAAACGCCCATTCCACAGTTCCTGTTGCGGATTCCAACCAAAAATCCAGGCATTGCGATCAACGCCATTATATGCCTTAGCTACAGAAGGTAATTTAGTAGCTTTGTTCGTCCCAGATTCCATTGAAAAGATTCCTCAATAACTCTGCTTTCCTCTCATGTTATTTACAATTTACGGTAGCTTTTGTCTGTCTTTTGGGGAATCTGCAAATATTTCTTCAGTATGAATCTGTATACATATTCCTCAACCGTTTTTTCTATTCATAAAATCAGCTTGTATATTGACTAACAAAGTTTTTTAAAAATATAAAGCATAAATTTATCGCGTGCGACATGGGCGCTATATTACACAGAGAAAGAGAATAGTTAAGCATGACTGTAGGCTTTAGCCTACCTGAAAGTGGTTTTCAGGAGTCGGCTAAAGCCGGAGGTTTTTAACCTACGAACTTATAAACTTTATACTTTTTGCAGATTAAGGTTGCTCAAATTCTCTGTTGAAAATTCTTGTATTGTTCATCACAGATCAAATTGAAGTGAGTTCTCCCTTAAGGAGAATCAGAATTGGCTGTAAGGAAGAGGTTGCAATACTGAAGTTGCTTTTGAATGTTTAATACAGACGGGTCACAGGTACATTTTCATTTTTTGATGGCAACAGTATCTGGTTGAGTATCCTCACTATGGTAGTGACTTATGGTGACAGCGTTGTGAAGCCAGTGGAAGAGGAGATGTTGATACGGCAGCAATTGTTTAACAGATCCAGGAGAAATTAGAAATGAGTGATGCATCCATGCCTAATCAAGCAACTGAGCCAAATCAAGAAGTTGCTTCATCTCAACAGGCTCAACTTTATGCACCCCCCAATCCGGGTGGAAGTGCTCTTTTAGATGCAAACATCGCAGCAGGAGTCAACATACACCCAGAGGGAGAAGCGATCGCCAATCCGATCGCCACCAATTTCTCATCCGGGACTGGAACAGGTGATGCCAAAACTGCTGGAGCTTCAACTATTGCAGGTTCCTATTCGGCAGATCGGGAGCAGTCGGAAAAAGGTGTCGTTAATCTTCACAACAACCCAGACGTACCCGATAGCAACGCTCAAGAAACGCTACCCAATACTGACCCAATTGGACTGACGATTGATCCTGAAGTCAATCATCAGGAGTAAAAGTTAGCAGCAGCGCGAAACAACCCAGACGAAGAAGCAAAAATTGATTTTTGCGCTGCGGAGCGCAGTCTGCGCTCCGCAGCGCAAGAAAGTCGGCGTTTACCAAAAGAATGGGTACAAAGCCCCGTCCTTGCAGGACGGCTTTTTATTATCTTCAGTTAATTATATCTCAACCTTATACTCGACATGCTAGTATAAGGGCGGGAGGTAAAAGACATGCTTGTATTTGAGTTTAAGGCATACGGAAAGGCTGCACAGCTAGCAGCAATAAATGATGCAATCAGAACTGCTCAATTTATTCGTAATAGTTGCATTCGTTTATGGATGGATGTGAAAAGTACGGGTAAAAACGATTTGCAAAAATATTGTGCGGTTTTGGCTGCTAATTTTCCATTCGCGAATGAACTCAACTCAATGGCTAGACAAGCTAGCGCGGAGAGGGCATGGTCTTCAATCTTCCGGTTTTATGAAAACTGTACTCATGGTGCATCGGGGAAAAAAGGGTATCCGCAATTTCAGAAAGATTGTCGCTCTGTTGAGTATAAATCATCAGGCTGGAAACTCGCTCCTGATCGCAAGTCTATAACTTTTACCGACAAAAAAGGAATTGGACGACTTAAATTAAAAGGCACTCGCGATTTGCACTTCTACCAAATCAACCAGATTAAAAGGGTGAGAAACTGTAACTAAATCTCTTATCACCTCTTGTCATTTCTTCTGGAATGATAAGATAATGGGATGTAGTCTCAAGCAGAGAACTACAGATGACCAACATCCCAGAAATGACATTAAGTATT
>JAESFM010000214.1_pt1 | contig 16203 bp, 13 predicted proteins | sample 9266171 | NCBI WGS metagenome assembly JAESFM01 (sample SAMN14505069, study PRJNA617099) | algae metagenome | isolation source: Hassallia sp. WJT32-NPBG1 and co-occurring heterotrophs from well developed... | place: USA: Mojave Desert, Joshua Tree National Park, California | collected 2006-06-22
GCATCAGCTAGCGTGGCAATAGGAGTATTGAGGACGGGGTCAATTCCCAAGTCAATTCCCACTGCTAAGGTTTGTGAGTCACCGCCTTCTGTTAGACTAATGCCCGTTAGTGGGGTAATGCTGATTAGGGGTACTGGTGCTGGTGGTAGTGATGGATCACTGATAGTAGTAGTGAGATTCACCCCAGGCAGCGCGTTGAGAATGGGGTTAGTGCTTGTAATCGTAGCGGTAATTGTACCAGTATGATTGCCTTCAGTAACATTGTCATTAACGCCTCGGACGGCAACATTTGTAATCGTAGCAGCCGTACTACCAGCAGGAATAATGACATTAAAGGGATTGCCCGCACCATTACCTAAGTCAAGCTGGGCATCGGGAGTCAGAGTAATCGTTGCATCAGCTAGCGTGGCAATAGGAGTATTGAGGACGGGGTCAATTCCCAAGTCAATTCCCACTGCTAAGGTTTGTGAGTCACCGCCTTCTGTTAGACTAATGCCCGTTAGTGGGGTAATGCTGATTACTAACACTGAGGTGTAAGCTTCCCTCACAACTTCTGGAAACGCCAAGGAAGCCTCAATCTTGCCGATGATAACTTCCAGTTCCCAGTCTCCTCCTTTAAGGGCACTGCCAGTAGGGTTGGCAGACGCTGCGATATTCGCTCCAGTAAGCTGGTGGAGTTTTGACAAGAAGGCTTCCCCAAGTTCTCCAGCTGCAACGTTACAAGCATAAAGGAACACAGAGGCAGAGGAGAGGAAGATTGACCAAGTTTGCAGGTCGTCTGCATAGCGGTCTAAGTTTTCGAGGCTGAGGTAAGTGTTACCTACAGCTAAACAGCCTGGTGAACCGTGGGAAACAATATGCAGCGTCGAAGCAGGATGTTGAGCAAGCGCTTCTGTAATTTGCTCAACACCGTCCCGGTTGAGGTCAAGGATGAAAACATTTGCTCCTTCGTGAACTCCTGCCGCTAACATTGCATAGTCTTCAACTCTGGGATCAATGACTACCAGCATTGAAGCTGAATTTCGTGGCTGGTTCAAAAGATAGCTACTCTGAGTTGACAAGTTTTCTATAGTGCTGACACTAGGGCGAGATTGAATGGTGTTTCTCATAGAATTAGTTCACTTCTTGGAATGGTAATAAGTCTGCTTTAAGGCTCAATTAGTGGGAATAATGTCAACTGTTGAGCTTATCTGAACCCTCTTGATGCCTATTCGGCAAATGCCTTCTTAAAGCTAATGCTTTTATGTGCCAGTGTTAACTGCAAATATACGTAGAAACAAATCTAAATTCTAGGAGTTTGAACCGTAAAACTACTAGAACTATTGCAGAAATATTTTGTAATCTACTAGGAATTTGCAGCGATTGTGGTTTAAAAAACCTTAAAAAGTAGTTTCAGGCGTTTATGTTTGCAGTTGGCTAGAAGTAAAATTATTTACGTATATTTAAGGATGCGTATTTATAATTAGTAAGCCATATTAATCATTAATTTGTATTTTAAAGAACACTAATTTCTATTTAGTGTTGTATTTTACCCAAGCTAATTGCTTGCTCTTGCTATGGCTTATATCCAAATTGGCAACCAGAATATCACTGCCGCAGAAGCTTTAACACTGCTGGCTGGTTATCAAATGCTACCGCCGTTGTGCAGGGAAATTATCATCGAAAAAGCGATCGCTAGTATCGATCTCGCTATTGAAGAGAGAACCAACGTTATAAAGCAGTTTTACAACAAAAACCAAATCACCACACCCGAAGCCAAAGCAGTTGTTCTGCAACGATACTGCATGACGGAAGCACAATTAGAAGCAGTAGCCACCAAAGAACTGCGGGTTGAAAAATTCAAACAAGCGACTTGGGGTGCAAAACTCGAATCTTACTTTCTCCAATGCAAACCGCAACTCGATAAAGTTGTCTATTCTCTCCTCCGTACTACTGAAATGGAAGTAGCGCAAGAACTATACTTCCGCATCAAAGCAGGGGAAGAAACCTTCGCAGATTGTGCTAAACAATATTCGCAAGGGGCAGAAGCGCAAACGGGTGGACTTCTAGGACCAGTTTCCTTATCGCAACCCCATCAAGTAATAGCGCAAAAGCTCGCCATCTCCCAACCAGGACAGTTGTGGATGCCAATGAAATTAGAGAATTGGTACGTAATTATACGCTTAGAAAAGTTGGTTGCAGCACAGCACGATGATGCGACACGCGCTATGTTACTCAACCACCTATTTGAACAATGGCTATCAGAACAACTCCAACAAACGCCGATTTCCCTCTGTGAAGAGGAGTGGGGCAAAGGGGGGAATTTCTCTCATAACCCCCACTTTCCTACTGCTTCAGTCCCCTACTCTTTTGAATCCCCAGTTTTAGTAACGCAATGATATCTAGCACCACTACTGTTATTGACTTCCTTGCCACTATTCCACCGTTTGACCGGATGGAAGCAAATGTTATTGAAAGATTAGCAGAAAAGCTCGAACCATTGCGTTATAGAATGGGACAAGCAATTCTAACAAGAGAAACCCTACCAGCAAGAGTTAACATTCTCTTTCAAGGTAAAGCAAGGTTGTTAGGTTATGCTCCTGGTGTAGATGCTCCGGAAACGTTGGAACTACTCGAACCAGGTGCGATTTTTGGTGCTGCTGGAATTGTACGTGGTGTTCCTTGTGAAACTGCTATTGCCTCAACCGAATCGTTTTGCCTTACACTTAAACCAAGTGATTTTCTGGCACTGTTGGAACAAGAACCAGTTCTTGCGATCGCCTTTCGTAACCAATGCAGTTTAATTGAAATATACGACCTACTGGGTGCAGAATTAGAACGTCGGGGTAAGAGTGCAGACGATTTGAGAGAAAAAGCGATCGCTGCCCAAAAGAACGCAACTGTCCTCAACTTAGCCTCTGGTAAAACAGCACTTTCTCAATTAGACCCTAATCTATTATGGTTAGTTAGCAGCACTGGTTCTAACTATGCTGTTGGTTCTCGCATAAACCCAACAGATTCCCAAGAATAGATTCAAGCAAAAGGTAAATTGGGAATTCGACTGGTTGGTTTTATTGACCCCACTCTCCCAATTGCCGCATCTCCCATCCAGACAATCTCTTCATCTTCTTCTGAACTTTGGGACAACGCTCCTTATGCTCCCATAACACCAGAAGTAGGCTCAGTAAAGGAAACCAAATTAACAAGAAAATATCCTTACGTTCATGGTAGGGGACCAATAGATAGCACTTTGGCTTGCTTCCAAATGCTCTCGCAATACTGGGGAATGCCCTGGAAGCGTGATGTTCTGCGCCGAACATTGGTTAATAACTATCAACGTACTGGTGGTGTTTCCATACAATTGTGCGCTGTCGTTGCCGAATTAATGGGATTAAAGTCGCAACTGGTAAACGTTGCTGCAATTTCTATATCCAAACTTCCCACACCAGTTCTAATACCTTGGCTTTCGAGTTTTGCAATTCTTTATAAAGCATCAGAACAAGAATTAGTTATTGCTATTCCCGAACAAGGAATTATACGCAAAAAGACAGCCGATTTTGTTGAAGCTTGGGGAGAAGAAGGGCAGGTACTTCTTCTGCAACCAACAAAAGAAACACCAAAAAAACTGTTTGGGTTAAGTTGGTTTTTGCCTGCTCTCAAAAAACATCGCACAGTTTTAATAGAAGTATTTATCGCTTCGTTATTCGTGCAACTGCTGGGACTAGCAAACCCATTAATTACTCAAGTAATCATTGATAAAGTAATTGTTCAAAATGGTATCAATACCTTAAATGTTCTTGGTAGCCTGCTAATTGTAATGGCTGTCATTGAAGGTGTGATTACCTGGCTGCGTACCAATTTATTTGTTGATACGACTAACCGGATCGATTTAAGTTTGGGTTCAGAAGTTATTGACCATTTATTAAGATTACCATTACGCTATTTTGAAAAGCGTCCTGTCGGGGAAATTTCCTCTAGAATAAACGAACTAGAAAATATTCGTTCTTTTCTTACGGGTACAGCCCTCACCGTAGTACTGGATGCGATTTTCTCAGTTATCTACATTGCAGTGATGGTATTCTACAGTTGGCTGCTAACAATAGTAGCACTCGCAACAGTACCATTGTTCGCCTTCTTGACACTCGTCTTTGCGCCTATAATTCGCAGTCAATCCCGTACCAAAGCCGAACGCAACGCCGAAACCCAATCATATTTGGTAGAAGTAGTATCTGGGATTCAAACAGTCAAAGCTCAAAATATTGAACTTAATTCTAGATGGGAATGGCAAACGCGCTACGGTAGATATATTAGTGGTAGTTTTGAGAACGTATTAACTTTCAATACCGCCAGTTCCCTGAGCAACTTTCTCAACAAACTATCCAGTTTGTTATTGCTATGGGTTGGTACTTATTTAGTACTTAAAGGGCAGCTAACTTTAGGGCAATTAATCGCCTTCCGCATCATAGCTGGTTATGTTACCAGTCCCCTATTAAGATTAATTCAACTGTGGCAGAACTTCCAAGAAACTGCATTGTCATTGGAAAGATTGGCAGATATTCTGGATACTCCCCAAGAAAGCGAAATTGCTGGACGTAACAACATTCCGATGCCAGCAATTGAAGGTAATCTTAAATATGAAAACGTTACCTTTAGCTTTGGCAAAAGTCCTATCCCGCAACTCAATAACGTTTATCTCGACATACCTAAAGGTATGTTTGTGGGACTTGCGGGACAAAGTGGTGCTGGTAAGAGTACCCTTACTAAATTATTACCACGCCTCTACGAACTTGATTCAGGACGCATCTTAATCGACGGCTACGACATTAGCAAAGTCGAACTCTATTCCTTACGCCAGCAGATTGGCATGGTTCTGCAAGATACCCTATTGTTCGATACCACAGTACAAGAAAATATTGCCTTGACAATGCCTGATGCAACACCAGAAGAAATTGTTGAAGCAGCAAAGATTGCTTGCGCTCACGATTTTATCATGGATCTGCCTAATGGCTACGAAACTAGGGTTGGCGAGAGAGGCTCGGCATTATCTGGGGGACAAAGACAAAGGATAGCGATCGCTCGTAGTGTACTGCAAAATCCACCGCTATTGATTCTAGACGAAGCCACCAGCGCCCTTGATTATGCCACAGAAAGGCAAGTTTGTTTGAACCTCGCAACTGCCTTCCGTGGACGTACCGTATTGTTTATTACGCATAGATTACCAACAATTCAAAATGCTGATGTGATTTTAATGATGAGTGCTGGGAAGGTAGCGGAACAAGGGACTCATGCTGAATTGATGAATTTGAAAGGACTTTATTATTGTCTTTATCAGCAACAAAAAGCAGTAGGAGAATGATATACCCGTTTCATTGAAAAACAAATCACTAAGAACTAATTATGAATACTAATAACGGAAATGGCACGAATGGAAACAGTAACGGTACTAATGGAAACGGTAAACACTCTAACAACGGTAATAGATTATCTCCACGACAAGCGATAACTTCGATTCAACAATTAGAAGAACTATCAAGTCAAACATCCGAGATAAAACCTAAACCACCATCAACTACACCCCGTTACGTTCCGAAATTCGACCAACCAGTAATATTAAAACAATCCCGCTTTTGGTCAAGAGCAATTCTGTGGGGATTAATGGGTGTAACTGCTGGAACGATTATCTGGGCAAACATCGCTAAGATTGAAGAAGCGGTTTCTGCAACTGGTAAACTGGAACCAACTGGCACTGTAAAAGAAATACAAGCTCCTGTAAATGGGGTAGTTAAAGAGATTTTTGTGGAAGACGGGAAGCAAGTAAAAAAGGGAGAACGCTTGCTAACTCTCGATAATACAACCGCCAAAGCACAGTTAGATTCGTTGCATAAAATTCGTACTTCTTTAGTAGAGGAAAATCAATTTTATAAGTCTCAATTAAGAGCTAGTAATGACGTTGATTTCACGTCGTTAAGAATTTCCCTTGAAATACTAGACTTAACTAAAAGTCGAGCAGCATTGCTTGCCGAAAACCAAGTTTTTCGTGCTCAGTTAGATGGTAATAGTAGTAGTAACTTAATCCAGGAACAGCGCGAACGTATTTCATCAAATCAAGTAGAATTGGATGCGCGAGTAGCCGCAGCAGAATCGCAAATCGATCAATTAAAGCGCCAATTTCAGCAAGCCGAAATTAAACTTGCTAGTACCAAAGATACGCTGAAAATGAACCAGGGTATTCTTGATAATATTACACCGTTAATGAAAGATGGAGGTATTTCCAAAATCCAATACTTAAAACAACAAGAAGAAGTCAGAAACGCCCAAAGTGAAAGAGACCAACTGACTCAAGAAAAAGCACGCTTAACAGCAGGAATAGCAGAAGGACAAGCTAAGTTGTATTCAACAGTAGCAGTTTCTCGTAAGGATTGGCTCAATCAAATAGCAGAAAATAATAAGAAAATAGCCGAGATTGACTCTCAATTTACTAAAGCCATAGTTGAAAATAATAAAAAAGTTGCTGAGATTGATAGTCAAATTAGTCAAACTAAAATGAACCTGAAATATCAGGAGATAAAAGCCCCAGCAAATGGTACAATTTTTGAACTAAAGGCACATACGCCAGGGTTTGTTATATCTTCGACTGAGCCAATATTAAAAATCGTTCCGACCGATAAGCTTGTAGCCAAAGTATATATTACCAACAAAGATATCGGGTTTGTGAAAGAAGGAATGATGGTAGATGTGCGAATTGACTCATTCCCGTTTAGCGAATTTGGTGATATTAAAGGTAAACTAGTTTGGGTTGGTTCTGATGCGCTACCACCAGACCAAATTTATCCCTTTTATCGGTTCCCTGCGAAGGTAGAACTCTCTAGCCAGCAGTTGCTAGTTTCAGGAAGAAATATACCGTTACAGTCGGGGATGGGGATAAGTACGAATATCAAGATTCGCGATCGTACGGTGATGTCAATATTCACAGATATATTTAGCTCCAGTATTGAGAGTCTCAAGACTGTCCGTTAAAACTTAAATACCAATCGCTTCAACATTAAACCACTATCTATCTCCAACGCAGACAAAACCTTTTAGGATAGGAGTTATTGGTGCAAATAGTTTTCGCACTTCACTCCCAAATCCTGCTATGACTACAGCAACACAACCAGAAGTTTATCAAGGTCAGTTTGGCGAATTTACAATTACTCAAAGCGATCGCACTGGTGTGATTATCTATCGCACTGGCTTAATCATAGCTGCACTCAGCTTTGCGATGGGCACCGCTTTGATTTTACTCAACAACAACCCAACTACCATCCAAGCAATTACACCTTTGTATACCTGCTTCAGCCTAGCTTTAGGTGTAAGTTTACTGACTATCCATATCTACTTAGCACCGCTGCACCGAGTTTTACAACTTTTCTGGCTGATTGGTTGCATTTCCTCATTTGTATTCGGGCATTTTGACAGCCAACCGTTTGCTGTCACAGTTTACACTCACCCCCTGAGTTTATTCGGAGTCGGTTTTATCTTTGCAGCTTTGACAGGTATATTTTTTAAAGAAGCTTTTTGCTTCAATCGTCTGGAAACCAAGGTATTAACCTTTACAGTGCCCTTAGTGCTGGTGGGACATTTAGTAGGTGTTTTGCCAACTCAAGCGGAACAAGTTTTATTAGGAATCTGGGCGATTTTGTTTGTGGTATTTGCCTTGCGGAAAGCTGTGCAAGAAATTCCTCCGGATATTGGGGATAAATCTGTGTTTGCTTATTTGAAAGCAGAACGCACAGCACAAGCATAAAGCAAGCTTGATGTCAAGGAAAAACCGTCAAAATCAACAAAGACTGAAAATCCGGCTGATAAAACGCCAAGAAATGTGGACACTGACAGCGCAGGGGTGGGTAATAGCGATCGCTTTAATGATTTCTGTGATATTTTTCAACATTAGTCATTTATACCCCTTTCTCGCCGTCACTTCTCCCATAAAAGCCGATGTCTTAGTAGTTGAAGGATGGGTAACAGACTACGCAGTAGAACAAGCATTTACCGAATTTAAAAGCGGTTCCTATCGACAAATATTCACCACAGGAGGTCCGGTAGAAAAAGGATTTTATCTAGCTGAGTATAATAATTTTGGAGCAATTGCTGCCGCAACTTTAAAAAAGCTGGGTGTGCAACCAGAAAAAGTGACAGTTGTACCTACCCCGGATGTAATTAAAAATCGTACTCATGCATCTGCGATCGCACTTCATCAGTGGCTAGCAAATTCAAATTTACCAATAAAATCAATGAATTTGTTAACCTCTGATGCCCATGCTCGCAGGAGTTGGCTAATATTTCAACAAGTACTTGCCCCGAAAATAAAAGTCGGAATAATTGCCGCCAAACCAGTAAATTATAATCCAAATAAATGGTGGACTTCTAGCGAAGGTGTGCGAACGGTTATTTCGGAAATTATCGCTTACATTTATGCGCTATTTGTTAATTGGCGCATATAAAAGGCAGCTATGCTGAAAGCAAAAAAATCTCTTTCCTAGTAGTCCACCAAAGAAACTTTGCGGGGTTTATGGTAAGAAAATCAAGTTCTTTTCTCCCCCTGCTTCCCCTGCTCCCACTGCTTGCCTTCACCCGTCAAAATTGAGTTGGTCGAGTACTAGTCCCCAGTCCCTAATTATCCGAACACCTCTACTTGTTGTTCCACCGTATTAAGTTCATCAAGAAGTCGCCAAATTTCCTGTAACATTGGCTGTAACCCAGCGCCGGTAACAGCCGAAATTAAGAAAACTGGCGCAAAGGATAGATGATTAAGTTCCATAGCTAGTGCTTCCAAATCTACAGTTTCCCGATCAACCGCATCAATTTTGTTGAGTGCTAAAACGAGCGATCGGTCTGCTAAACCCCGTCCGTAATCTTGTAACTCTTTCTTAATCGTTTTATATTCACCTATCACATCTTCACTGGTAGCATCTATCAAATGCAACAGTACCCGCGTGCGCTCAATGTGACGCAAGAAATCGTGTCCCAATCCCGCTCCACCAGAAGCACCTTCAATCAATCCGGGGATATCAGCAAAAACCGTGCCATCGCCACTCGGTTTCCTGACTACACCCAAGTTTGGAACCAAAGTAGTAAACGGGTAATCAGCGATTTTCGGACGTGCTGCTGACAAAGCTGAAATTAAAGTCGATTTTCCTGCATTTGGTAGCCCAATAATTCCCACTTCTGCTAACAGTTTCAACTCTAGGCGCAGCTGCCTGAATTCCCCTGGTAATCCGGGGAGAGCGTATTCTGGAGCGCGGTTACGGTTGCTCAAAAAATGTTGATTTCCCAAGCCACCTTTACCACCTTTAGCTACCACAAAAGTTTGATCTTGCTCAATTAAATCTGCCAACAGTTCGCCACTTTCCGCATCATAAATAGCCGTACCGCAGGGAACTTGGACAGTTAAATCTTTGCCATTTGCACCGGTACAGTTATTTGGTCCACCGCGACCACCATTTTCTCCGGCAAAGCGATGGTTATATCTGAAATCTAGCAAAGTTTGCAAATTTTCCTTTGCCACAAAAATAACCGAACCGCCACGTCCCCCATTTCCACCAGAGGGACCGCCAGTCGGCACATACTTTTCCCGACGGAAGGCGACAATACCATCGCCACCTTTGCCGGCTTCAACTTCAATGTTTGCTTGATCGATAAATTGCATAGTTTGTTAGTTGTTAGTTGTTGGTGGTTAGTGGGTAATGGGTAATGGGCTGGGAATGAGAGATTTTTTCCATGCCCTATGCCCCATGCCCCATGCCCACGTTCCTAAATATAAGGTGAAATATCTTCACCGCAATCATCTGCTAGATAGGATAGGGCGCGAAAACGCAAACCCACAAGTTGTTCATAAAGTGGGTTGATTTTACACATGGGTGGAATGTGAACAATTTTCCGTTTAAAGAGAGTCACATCGCGCTCAAAAGGACACTGGGAAGGTATCATTTTGCACAAAAAGCGGGCTACTCTGGGGTCGTGAATCTCTAGTCCGTCTAGCCACTGACGCATCGGGCGCAGTGCATCAACTTGGCGCTTTGTGAGAGGGGCAGAAGGAGTTTGTATTTGCTGTGGGTATTCTATAGTGTCGCGCAGCGCTTTAAGTAATTCCTCTGGCTGTTCCAAGGCTCTGCACAATTGATGCAAAAGGTAGTCTTCACTAGAAGAATAAGTCCCATCAGCGATCGCTACCATCACCGCTGTACGTAAAAAATTTTCCGCTGCTGTTGTATTTTTACCCAACACCGCAGCTAATTCCTCTGGTTCAATTGGCTCTAATGACTCAAACTTGATTTTAGGAGCCAATTCTTTGTCAGTGATATTAGCAATTAATTCTTGTTCTTGGGCATCAAAGTTACCATCAGCCCACGCAACTGTCAGTAATCCACGCAGCCAAGCGGCAATTTGTTCGTTGCTATAAGGAGATTGGACAGCACCTTTCATAATACTCACGCTTCAAGCTACCTTACGTCCATACTAAAACACCTGTGGTTCTCAGGCTGAAATAGAACTAGTTTGCATAACAAGGACTTTGTGAAACCGATGCGATCGCATTAACTGCATTCAAGGCACTCGGCACCCCAGCAATAAAAGCAAAAATATCACTATGATATGATAGTTGAGAATTTTTCCAATTAATTATCCAAATAGAGGATATTGATGAGTAAAACTAAAGTTAACCTTGGTGCAGTTCAAGAAACGCTACTCATTCCCCTATGGGCAAGAGCAACTGAGTTAGAAAAGCCTGATCCAATTATACAAGATCCAAAATCGGTTGAGATTCTGGAGGCGATCAATTACGATTTTGATAAATTTGCTACTGCCAAAAGCTCTCAAATAGGCACTTGCTTACGAGGAATGATCCTCGACAACTGGGTACGTGCCTATCTCCAAGAACATCCTCAAGGTTCGGTGGTGGAAATTGGTGCAGGACTCAATACCCGTTTTGAGCGAGTTGATAATGGTGAAGTACGCTGGTTTGATTTAGACTTACCAGACTCAATGGCGCTGCGAAAGCAGTTTTTTGAAGAAACAGAACGCCGTCAGTTTATCACGGCTTCAGCTTTAGATACAGATTGGATTGAGCACGTTAAAGCAGTTAGTGCAGAACCTTGTATGTTTGTGGCAGAGGGAGTACTGATGTATCTCAGTGAAGAACAGGTACAGCAGTTGTTTGCTAATCTTTTAGAGCATTTTCCTGGTTGTTGGTTTGCTTTTGATTCTATGTCACCGCTGATGGTGAAGAATCAGAACAGACATGACTCAGTAAATTACACCTCGGCAAAATTTAATTGGAGTATCTCAGATATTCGCCAGATTCAAGATTGGGATTCGCGCTATCAAGTCATGGAAAGCACTACTTTGGGAGATTTACCAGCTAAATATCTGCGACGTTTTCCCCTAATAATTCGCTTGCTTTTTTCCTATATTCCTCCCTTCCGGAATATGTATCGCTTAACATTAGTTAAATTAAGTTAAATTCCAATCATTAAGGTATAGAGAATGTTTTATTTTGGTATTGAGCATGAAGTCGCTTTTCTCAACCATGAAGGAAAGTTTGCTGATTTTTCGCGCACAAAGTTTGCTGATTTTAATCAAATCGTTGAAAGATTACCTACATACCCTAGCGACTATCCACAATTGCGTGTCGGTGATGCTGGTATTAAAGAAAAAAGATGGTATATTGAGGGGTTTGAACGATTTGAAGATTCGGAAAATGTGATTGAATGCGTTCCTAAAGGTATCGAAATTAGAACAACTATAAATTCTACTATTCAAAACGCTATAAATGAATTATCAGAAAGTTTTCGCTTGCTACACCTAACTGCTGCTGACTTTGGTTTTTCGCCTGTCTTGGTTAGTTTTAATCCATATTATGCTGTTTTTGAGCCGCAACCCCCACTAAATGATTATGAAATAAAACGGCGGCAAACTTCCCCAGAAAAGCAAACGGCACACATTCCCATGTTGACTTATGGTCCTGACTTAAATATATCAGTTAGCGGGTTATCTACTGAAGGTGTAATTGATATTGGCAGAAAGTTAACTTATTACAGTCCTTACATTGTTCCGTTTAGCTATAGTTCTCCTTTTTATCAAGGTACTTTGTGGGATGGTTTATCGGTAAGGACATTTATTAGAACCGGAAAAAGACCAGCGGTGATGGTTTTTGTGGAGAAACCGGAACAATTGATTGATAGCGTACCTTCATTAACGAAAATAGCACGCATCCCCGCAGAAGTGGGTAGGATTGAATTTAAAGCTTTTGATAGCTGTGATGATTTTAGAATTTATGCCGCTTTACTAGCATTATTAAAGGGTTTACTGTTAGATGAAACTCTGTTGGGTAGAGCAACTATACCCGACCCTGAGAAACATCAAATTTCCGCAAAAGAAGGTTTTGACAACCAAGATATTTTAGCGACAGCGAGACAAGTTTTGCAAGCCTCTGAAATTGCACTTGCAGATGATCCTGATGTTGAGTTGTTAGCACCGCTGAAAGTTATGCTTGAAAAGCGAGAAACACCGGCTCATAAACTTATCGAGGTTTTTAACCGGGTAGGTTCCATACAAGAAGCACTCTTACACACTTACTCAACGAGCAAAGTTTCAGGTTTAATCTAAAAGTCGCGTTTAGGAATTTCCTTACGAAATTTTATAACTAATTGCATGGTTTCAACTACTAAATCTCGTAAATCTTTATTCAAAGCAACAGCGCCTTTTGAACCAAATGAGCGATCAAAAATAGCGATATTGCGGCTCTGCGCGTTCACAAATCTTTGTATGAACTTGATCAGCGTATAATTTACAGAGTCGAGAAATTTAGAGTTATTTTCTGGAACCATGCAAGCGATTTTCTCTCGTGAAAATAGACGAGCCGGTGCGATCGCAAAATCATCTGGATTTTTCGCCTTTTGCAGCCATCCTTCTATCAAAATGCTATCGGATGCAAAAGCGTCAATTGTACCCTCTTGCATAGCCGCATATCCATCAGCCCTACTCTTGACGGAAACCAGTTTAGCTTGAGGTTGTGCCCGCTTGATCGCCAGTTCCTTTGTAGTTTGTGCTAGCACACCAATTCGCTTACCAATTAGTGATTCAGCAGAACCTAAATTACTTCCTTTTTTCACTAATAATTGCGTGCCGGTAACGCCGTAGCTAACCGAAAAATCGGCGTTGCTGATTAAAAATATGGATTTGCCTCACGCACTCCTACGCAAAGCCTCAGAGAGTAAGAGTTTAAGATGCTTGATTTTTAAGTTTCATACTCCAATTCAGCAACGCCAAAATAAAGACGCTTGTACTGATGACTATGCTATTTTTCCGCGCCACTTCAGTATAAAATCTTCGTGTTCTCACCATCCGAGAGATTATGGGGATTTTTACGCATCGCCGCTGGGTACTTCTAACCCTTTTTATCATTGCAGTCATTGCAGCGTGTACGGTTCCTAGAAATCGTGAGCAAACAACACAATCTAACACAGGACAACCCAACACAACACAACATAATGTAGTAATTTTCGTTGCCGATGGATTGCGTCCGAGTGCGGTTAATGGCATCGATACCCCAACGTTGCAAGCAATTCGGGAGCAGGGAGTAAACTTTACTAACACTCACTCTCTGTTTCCTACCTTCACCACTGCTAACGCTTCGGTGATTGCCACCGGACACTACTTAGGCGATACGGGTGACTTTAGCAATACTATCCAAGTTAAAACTCCAGTAAAAAGTGCCAAAAACACTTTAGTTCCCTACTTGGAAAACAATGCTGTTTTAAAAGAAGTGAATAAACAGTTTGGTGCTAATTATCTCAATGAAGAAAGCCTACTGGCGATTTCCAGAAGAGCAGGTTTCAGCACTGCCGCTGTCGGAAAAATCGGACCTGTTTTCATTCAAGATATTACCCAGGAAAAAGGCGAATCTACTATCATTGTTGATGATGCTACTGGTACGCAAACGGGAATTCCTCTTAGCCAAGAAGTTTCCGCACAGCTTTCCAGTCAGACACTACCGCTTGCAACTCCAGCACGGGGAAACAATAGCAAAGGAGGTGACAGCAAGACTCCAGGTGCTAAAGTTGCCAATACAGTTCAGCAGCAATATTTTGCCGATGTTACGACTAAAGTAATTTTACCACTGTTTAAGCAGCGACAAAAACCTTTTGTTTTAATTTACTGGTCTCGCGATCCTGATGGTACACAGCATACTCAGGGCGACAGTCTTAATCAACTGGTTCCTGGCATTAACGGTCCCACTTCGATCGCAGCCCGCCAAAATATGGATAAGAACCTGGCTCAAATTCGCAGCGCTCTCAAAGAATTAGGTTTGGAGGCAACTACAAATATCTTTGTTACCGCCGATCACGGATTCTCGACTATTAGTAAACAGAGTGAAACCAGTTATGCGAAAAGTCTTTCTTACCCAGATGTACCAAAAGGTTTTTTACCGCCAGGTTTCTTGGCAATAGATTTGGCGCATGACTTGGAGCTACCTGTATTTGATCCAGACAACAAAAATGCTGCTGTCGATCCGAGTAAGGGGCAGTTTTCTAAAAATAGTTTTATCGGTAAAAATCCGACAAAACCAGATGTAATTGTTGCAGGCAATGGCGGTTCTGATTTGATTTATCTGCCCAATCCCGCCAACAAAAAAGCGATCGCGAAAACGGTTATAGATTCGCTGCTTAAGCAAGATTATGTCAGCGGCTTGTTTGTGGATGACACGTTGGATGTATTTCCAGGTACGCTGCCTTTTAGTGCGATCGCTTTACGAGGAGCAGCACGTACTCCCGTTCCCTCGATTTTGGTAAACTTTCGCTCGTTTGATACAGGTTGCGGCGATCCCACAAACTGCGGGGTAGAAGTGTCGGATACACCCTTACAGCAGGGACAGGGAATGCACGGTAGCTTCAGTCGTGCTGATACTTACAACACAATGGCGGTGATTGGTCCTGACTTTAAGCAGGGGTATCAGGACCAGGCTCCAGTAAGTAATGCAGATGTGGCACAAACTCTAGCAAAAGTTCTCAAGCTCAATTTACCTCCTCAAGGTAAATTAGTTGGTCGGGTGTTAAGTGAAACATTAATTGGTAAACCTGATAATGTTACATCTAAGTCTTTTACACTACAATCTTTACCTAATTCTACTGGTTTAAGAACCATCCTCAAATATCAAACGGTGGGAAGAACTCGCTACTTTGATACCGCTGGGTTTCCAGGTCGTACCCTTGGGCTGTAATTGACACTCCCCGGCGTGAACGCACGCTGTTTCTCAGGGGTTTTCAGCATTTTCCTTATAAAAAATAGGACTTACGCATCTTGCATAAGTCCTAATAAACTTTTATTTTGAGATCATGTAGCTCAAAAATATTTAATAAAACTGTCTACTTTTATTACGGTTTTGCGCTACCAACTTTTGCTTCCACTTTCACGCTTTTTACACCGCTGACTTCCTTAACAGCGGGTTCAATTTTGTTGATATCCGCTTGAGAAGGAACTGTTCCTGTAACGGTTACAACACCATCTTTGTTTTCAGCTGCTAAGTTGCTGCCGGGAATCTTTTCTATTAGTTTGCTGTTAACTAAGCTTTTGGTGTCGGTTCCGCCTTTCATAGCGCTTCCGTTTTTCATAGCGCCATCATTTTTCATAGCGCCATCATTTTTCATAGCGCCATCATTTTTCATAGCACCATCATTTTTCATAGCACCATCATTTTTCATAGCGCCATCAGTCGTCTGAGAAGCCGGTTTCGCTGGTGGTGCGCCGACTTCATTTGTAGTACCAGTCTCTGAACCAGTTTTAGTAGCTTGTTGACAGCCAATAGAACCGACCAGCAAAATGCCGCTGACTAGAAATGGAATTAGCTTTTTCATTTTTGTCTCCTAATTGAGCAGTTGAGGCGATTAATTAATTTATCTGACATGTGAGGAGGAAATCTTAAAAAACAATTAAAACTGAAATGGCATAAGTCCTGACTAAGGCACTTAAATTGCCGAAATTGAAGCTAGAACAACTTCTAGATTCATTACAATGTGTGAGGTAGTTGCTAGAAGTGTCAATTCAACTTCGGTTATAGCTACCAGCCCTCTCAATATTGACAAATAGTACAGTATGTGAGTTTTTAAGAAGGTAAGACTAAAACAGCAGTTAAGCGGTTATGCTATCTGCTATATTTGATGCTTTTGTAGAAGCCAGCCCCGTCAG
>JAESFM010000215.1_pt1 | contig 16166 bp, 21 predicted proteins | sample 9266171 | NCBI WGS metagenome assembly JAESFM01 (sample SAMN14505069, study PRJNA617099) | algae metagenome | isolation source: Hassallia sp. WJT32-NPBG1 and co-occurring heterotrophs from well developed... | place: USA: Mojave Desert, Joshua Tree National Park, California | collected 2006-06-22
ACGCGCGCCATCGTCGATGCCTGCTGTGACGCGTGGAACAAGCTCATCGCCGAGACCGGTCGCATCCAGTCGCTGACAGACTTCGAATGGGCGCGACAGGTCAATCCATAAGCAGCTTGGTATGAGACGCAGCACACACAGTGAGGGGCGGCAGCTGAGCCCCTGTACGACCCGCACAGGGGCGGGGAGGGGTATGCTGCGCTCGGTCAGCCCAGCATATGGCGATGCAGAGCTGTCGGAGATCTGGACGCCTCAACGCGTCGAGCCACCATTTCTCAGTTGGGAGATCGCGAGTGTGAATCCTTGAAGAAAAAGAGGTATAACCGCGCTGCGCTAGGTTTGTGCTAAACACCGTCGTCGATTATAAAGAGCACCGCCGTCGCGTCATCCTTAGGCTTCAAACGCGGAGCATTCGTGCATTCGGGATCTCTGTCCTCGAGCGCACGCAGTTCAGCCAGCATCCCGACGAGATCGCGGCGCCGAAGCGCCTCCCGGAGCAATGAGGCGTCGTCATAGACGCCGAAGGTGTCCACTAAACGGTAAAAGCCATCGGATACAAGCAGGCCAGTGACCGGTGCGGCGCCCGACATATCGAGCGCCCCGACCTCCATATGCGCGACGGCACGCGGATCGATCCCAAGCGCCCAGTATCCGCCCTCGGTGTTAAGCAGGCTCCGGTTCGCTTGCAGAAGCGGATCGACGGCGGCCCGGAGATCGCTATACTTTTCGAACAGGCTAGGGGTACGCCGACGCATCGCGCTCATTACTCCAAGCACCGCGCTGTCGAGATCGTTGAGCAGCGAATCGCCGGTCGAGAACACCCGGCCGCCAGGGAGTGCGATAATGACGCGGCAGTCGCCGAGTCGGGCGTACTCGAGCTGACCATCCCGCAGCCGCACATAGACCATGCCTGCGGACGGCAGTTCGAAAGGCTTTGGGCACGAGCACCGCTTCCCAGCATTGAACTCAGCGCGGACCTCCACGATCAGCCTCTTGAAAACGTCTTCGATACTGTCTCGCGCCTGTGCTGCGGAAAGGCGCGAGCTATAAGCAGCGGCAAGCCATTGCGCATCGGAGTGTCCCTCCGGCATGAGCCGGCGCTTGCCGAGTCCGGTTGCACCATCAATTACCCATGCCGAGTAGATGCCCTGTCCCAGGGCATCCTCGTTCCTCACCGGGGCGGTCCCGGCATCGCTAACTGTTGCTACAACTCTAAACAATATATACCCTTTCCACAGAAAAAATGCATCACCAGCTGGGCGCAAGTAAATACATACAGGACGAAAAAAAGTGCAATAAGTATATAAGAATGCCGGCGCGCGGTCCCGGTCCTCCGTTGCCCAGCGCGCTCTTGCTTCCGCAAATTCTGGCATTCGTGTATGCTTTCACATTGCGGTTTGCCTTCGGGCTCACCCATTCGGAACCTTTTGGTAGCGCACGTTATAGGCGCACAGACCTTCCCCCTACTGTCCTTTCCATAGACTGCTGCCTCTGTCCTTTCTGCCCATTCTCGCCAGTGGTCATGATAGTCAAAGCCACGAGCCATCATCTTCCACCAGATACCACAGAAAATCATTCCAAGTAATGGAAGCGAAAATGCTAAAAGGATTAGATTATGTTTCTCTGCGGCCTGAGCAACGACCTGAGCGCCCGCAACAATTAGTGCGTTCACTGCCACCATGATGTTGAATCTGGACCAAACCAAGGAGTTCTCGTTCATGTAGAGGTCGGCGGCGACCTGGTAAGCGATCTCTTGCGCCTTTTCCGAATCCGCTGACATAGCTTGACCCCCAGTGAGTCTGCTCGCATCCGAAGACTTGAAAGCTGCCGTGTCAACCAGCCAGATCAACACCAATTAACCGTTCTTATTGACCACGGGTCTGCGGAGAGGCTGGCGGGCGTGGCGTAAGTTGCTGATGGCGTTTACGAACTTGGGTGTCGAGACCAACCCGCTGCACCGTCAGGCCGCACCACACCCACCATGGATGACAATACGATCGAGCCCTTTGGCTTTCCAGCGATCGGCCGCAAGAAGGTGGCCGCCGCCTTCGATGACGGTCGGCTGACCTCGGATGGCGGCGTGCTGCTGCTGGCCGCGGCCGAGCGCCAGCTCGGTCTCTGCGACCGGCTGGCGGCGCTGATCTCCGACCCACGCGACCCGTCGCGGGTGGTCCATCCGTTGGCCGACATCCTGCGGGCGCGGATCCTGGCGATCGCCTGTGGCTACGAGGATGCCGACGACCTCGACCACCTGCGTCGGGATCCCGGCGTCAAGCTGGCCTGCGGTCGCTTGCCCGACACGGGCCGGGACCTCTGCTCGCAGCCGACCATGTCGCGTTGGGAGAACGCCCCCAGCCTGCGCGAGGTGATCCGGCTGATGCAGGCCATGGTGGATCTCTACTGCGCCAGCTACCCCCGGCCGCCCGAATGCCGGCCATCGCTGGCCCGCCCCGCTGCGATGGTCGGACCCGGTCGTCAAGCGGCTTTCGTCGCGCTTGCACGTCGCTTGAACGCCTTGCTGCGCTCCTGCGCCGCTGCCGCCAGCTGCGCGTCCAGCTCCCCAGCGCGCACCGCGGTAAGGAGTGTGTCGATGACGCCGGGCAGAGCGTCGAGCGTGCCAACGTCAACGCTGACGCTGCCCGCTGTCTTATCGAGCGGCAGAGGCTTGGCGCCGTACCGGATCATGAAGTGAACTACGCCGGCCGCATCCTCGAACCAGTCGCGCCGCACATGCACCGGCTGCATCACCCGCACGCGCTCGCCGGCCTCGTTCGTCTTGTAGACAGGGCGCGTCGCCTCGAGCGCCTTCCCTTCCTTGTAGGCCGCTAGCAGCTGCCGCTGACGCTCCAGATGGGCAATAGTCTTCGCCCTAGCCCGACCCTTAACGTCAGTTGCGCCAGCCCCAGGGGCCGCCTTGCCCAGCTTCAACGTCTTCAGTACCGACATCGGTGGCTCCTGTTCTGCTTCCGTGCTGATCGCTCTACAGCCGTCCTACAGCCGCCGGCGCGGATGTTGAGCGGGCGATCGGTACCGGTCGAGCAGACCGTGGGCTGGATAACCGCGTCCAGATCTCACCTGACGCCACAAGTTCCGCCGCGACAGCGACCAACGATAGTTCAACCCGAAGCGTGCACCGTCACGCTGCGGATTTCACTCGACGAACGGTGGGATCACCAATACGGTGATTATCTCGCGGCCGGGCGGCCGGCCATCTGGCGACTGTAGGCCGATTTCCGATCCGTTCACGCAACAGGAGGAAGGAGGGCATGGTTGCGAGGGAGCTCGTTCCTCACGAAGTCGGCTGCGGTTGCGCACCGCGCGCCACGTCCCCGGGTTTGGCGAGGCTCGTAAGCTACTCTCTCGTTTGCGACGAGGCTCGCCGCTATGAGCACGAGCGTCAGTTCGAGATCAGCCTCTCGTCGCTGCGGGCATCGAACCCGAGCATTCCGGTCGTCCTCTTCATCTATGGTCCGCTGGCGCCCGAGATCGCCGAGTTGTGCAGCCGTTTCGGCGTCATGGTGCACTATCAGGGCCCGTATCGCGAGCGGCTGTCGGCGCTTCTCCCGCATGGCGGCGAAGCCATGGTGCGTTACCCGTTGCTCCATAAGGGCCTCAATTTCGCCGAGCTGGCCGCGGCGGGTGCGCAACAGGTGCTGTGCTGCGATCTCGATACGATCTTCTTTTCCGATGTCGAGTTGATCTTTGAGCGATACGCGGGTCCGGACGTGGTCGCGCGCGAAGAGGTTTACAGCAGTCGCAGTCTGCACGGAGCCGACCGCAACTTCATTGACGAGGCCTTGCTCGAGCAAGTGGCCGGCCACCTCGGGCGCTCCGTCGTGCCGCCCACCAACCTCGGCGTCGTGCTCTACAACCATGGTGTCGTCGCCCGCCTTGCCGCCATCATGCCGACCTTTCTCGACGACGCGTGGCGCCTCATGACGGGCCTGACGATGCCCGGATTTCCGAATGTCGATGTGGCCGGCGGCGCCTCGTTTGCCTGGATGGTCGACGTGAGGCGACACACATCCGACAGCGCCCGGCAGCGAGCCCTGCCCTTCCCCTCGAACAATGGTTGGATTGTCGATGAAATCGCCTGGTGGCTGGCGCTGGGCTCCGTACCCGGGCTGACGTACGCCGACTTCTCGACGCAAGACGTCGCGCAGAATGGCGAAATGCTTTCCACGCCATGCCATCAAGCGCCGTGGGCACTGTGCCACTACTACTCGCACAATCTCGAGCGCGTTCTCGAGTGGCTCGCGCGCCATCCCTCGTCTGCAACACGCGCTCTCGGGCACCCGACTCCTCACGGCCTTAGGGTCCAGCCCGCGGCCAACCTCGAGATGGGAGAGGCACATGGTTACTAAAAAGAGGCGCGGCACGGCATCAGCCACGGGCACGCCCGTAGCGGAGACATCACCAGCCAAAGATCGGGCTGCAAGCAAGGGGGCCGCGGGCTGGCCGGACAGGATCTTCGCCATCGCGTCACCACATTCCCTGGGCGGCATGTCGATGTTCACGCCTGGGCTAGCAATCGATGCGTCCAACGTCGAGGCCTTCACGTCGGACGAAGACCTCGTGAGGCGGTCGATCACCAGGCTGCAGGACGCAGGCTTCGAGGTGCTCCAGGCGACCAGACGCTCGATCAACATCGCGGGCTCGCGCGAGACGTTCGAACGCGCGTTCTCGACGCAGCTGGTGTCGGTCGAACGCGAAGCGATCAGGAGCGGCGGTGAGGCTGGGACTACGACCTGCATCGACGTCCCTGACACGCCTCTCTTCGGCCTTGTCGATACGGCCGGCTCGTCCCTTGCCGACTTGCTCGAAGGGGTCGCAATCGAACAGCCCTACGCGTTGCAGGCACCGGCGGCGTTTCCGCCTCCGGTGCGCTACTGGCACCTCGACGTGCCAGCCGACGTCTCCCTCGGCTGCAACGCCGACCGTGCCCACCGCTCCGGGGTCACCGGCCTCGGCATCCGTATCGCGATGATCGACACCGGGCAGGCAGTGCACCCCTTCTTCACCGACCGCGGCTACCGTGTACAGCCGACGGTGCTCGGCCCCGGGACCGTCGATGGCCATATCGATTCCGTCGGTCATGGCACGGGCGAATCAGCCAACATTTTCGCGACAGCGCCGGACATCACGCTGCTGCCGGTCAAGTGCGCAAACGCCTCGGGCAGCCTTGTCAACACGACCGCGGCCTTCGCGGCGGCGGCGGCCCTCAATCCGACGGTTATCTCGTGCAGCTGGTCGCGCAACATCCAGAACGGCCCGCTGGACGCGGCGGCCAACGCGCTGGCGGCCGAGGTTGCCAGCGCCGTCAACGCCGGCATCATCGTGTGCTTCTCGGCGAGCAACGGCGGGTGGGGCTTTCCGGCGCAGATGCCCGAGGTCATCGCGGTCGGCGGCGTGTTCATGGACCGCGATGGATCGATGCGCGCCTCTGACTACGCCAGCGGCTTCATGTCGAACGTGTACGCGAGCCGCCGCGTGCCCGACGTGAGCGGGCTTGTCGGCATGCGTCCCAAGGCGATCTACATCATGCTGCCGCTGTCCGCGGGCGCGTCTATCGAGGTCGGCAATGCCGGCGGCGCACACCCCAATGGGGACGAGACGGCCAACAACGACGGTTGGGCCGGCTTCTCGGGCACCTCTGCATCGTGCCCTCAGGTTGCCGGCGTGTGTGCGCTCATCAAGCAGGCCTGTCCGCGGCTGACGCCGGCGCAGGTGAAGGACATCCTGATGCGCACCGCGCGCGACGTGACGGTCGGATCGAGCTCGCCCCTCCCCGGACTGCCCGCCGGCAGCCCGGCCGGCGTCGGCGCTGACGACGCCACCGGTGCCGGCATGGTCGATGCGCATCGGGCCGTGCTCCTGGCCAAGCTGCGTTGCACGCTGCCGCCGCTGGCGCCCGTTGTTCCGACGCTCCCATTCGTGTCGCCTCAAGTACCGGTGACGCCGCTGATCCCGTTCCTCCCACCACGTGTGCCGTTGACCCCGGTAGTGCCGTTCCTGCCGCCGCGCCTGCCAGTGACCCCTCTGGTGCCGTTCCTGCCGCCGCTTGGTCCGGGTCCAGGCCCAGGGCCCGGACCGGGGCCGGGCCCGCTGCCGCAAGGCGGAGGCATGCCCATAACGCCTGAAGACGTCGAGGCCATCGAGCAGATGCTGCTAGACTCGAACGATCCGCCGCTATGACGGGCGAGGCGCCGCTGGTGGTGGCACGGGCGCTTCTCCGTTCGGCGCGTGGCGAACGGCCAGGCATCGATGTGCCGATTTCGGCTGAGAACGTGGCGCGGCTTGCACCCGCGCCACAGGCTGTCGAGGCAGTCGCCAACGACTTCCTGCGCGCCGGTTTCGACATCCTCGGCAAGCCCGGGGTCACGATCGGGATCTCGGGCCCGAAAGAACTCTTCGAGCGCTACTTCGGCATCGAGTTGGTGCTGCTTACAGACCAGACTTACAGCGTCCGGAGCTCGCAGCGATCGGGACGATCAATAGATCCCACAGAGATCCCCCTGGAGAGCCTGCCGCAGCGCAGCCGACAGTTGATCTCACAGATCGCGTTGGAAGTGGCGGTTTCGATTGACCATCAGCCCAGAGCCAATCCGTGAGCGTCGAGCAAGCAACAGTCAAAAGCCGACGAGTGATCGCTGCGTCGGGAACGGAACATAGCGCTGCGGTGGCTTCGCACGTGCCTTGGCTGCTGCAAGGCCCGCTGTTCCGCGCGGGAGGAGTCGCCGTGGTTGACGGCATCACGGATCACCAGACGATGGCCGCGTTGTCCGTCGAGGCACAGGCGCAGTACGCCGTCGCTGACAGGCAGGTCTGCGACGCCGTTACAAGCGACAACTGCGACTGGCGCGGCGGCGTGCCGCCCCGACAACTCTCGACCGCCTCGGGTGGCCCAGCCCAGGACGCGCTATACCGCTCGGCCTCCTTGCTGGAGTTCCTGGGCCGTGTGTGTGGTGGGTCTGTCCGGCCAAGCGGCTCGCGCGGCAGCTACAGCTACTACGTCTCGCGCGACGATTACCTCGGCCTGCACCTGGACATCGTCACCTGCGACGTCACCGTAATCAGCGTGCTCGCCGACTCGTCACCCGACCACGGCGGCGCGCTCGTCGTGCAGCGCGGCAACGTCGGCGTGCCGCTGTCGGTGCTACGGCGGTCGCCGCAAGCCGGAGAGGAGGTCGTCAAAGCGGCGGCGGGATCGACGATCATTCTGCTAGGCGGGCTCGTCCCGCACCGCGTGCTGCCTTTGAACACAGGGCAGCGTGTCATCTCTGCGCTGTGCTTCGAGGCGGCTGTCGGCTGAAGCGCCCGCCTCTGGCTGCCGTGGATAGCGCACGGTGTTTTGTCCAACCGGGTGAACAATGCCTGCGTCGCGTTGGCGGGCTTCAGCGCCTCACGGAAAGACCTCCCGGATGGCACGGTCGCCCGGCTTGTAGTCCGCCCGTAGCAGGAATCGGATATCCACCACCTCGACAGACGGGATGTCCCCGGCCCGAAGTAGCTGCCAGCCGGCACGGTGCCGCGAGGTGCTCTCGCCGGCAAGCTGGTAGCAGCGCAGAAGCTCCCGTCCGGCGCCGTCCCGGCCGTAAACGTGCTGCTCCACGATGCAGATGCCCGCCGAGTAGGCCAGCTTCAGGAGCCGGCGATGCTCTATTGCCGAAGCGATCAGGCGTCCGTCCGAATCCCTTCACCACTTCTGTGGCCGGTCGAGCGTCAGCACGCAGCCGCGCCCGTACTGTGCTTCCAGCATCGCTCGCGCCTTGCCACTGTCACCGGACTGGATGGTCACGCGCTGCGCCAGCCCGTTCGGCAAGCGTACGACTGCCACAAACACGTCCATGCGATTGTCTCCTTGCTAGCAATCAAGGCAGCCGACCATTGCTGGCCGGCCCCGTTGCGAGAGGGGAGCTGGTCGTCAGGCCGCCTTCGTCGCGCCACTTCGGCGCTTGAACGCCTTGCTGCGCTCCTGCGCCGCCGTGGCGAGCTGCTGGTCGAGCTCTCCGGCCCGCACCGCCGCCAGCAGAGCGTCAATCACGCCAGGCAGCACACTCAGATCACCCACCTCGACAGAGACATTGCCAGCGCGGTCGAGCGGCAGAGGCTTCGAACCGTACCGGATGGCGAAGTGGACCGTGCCAGCGGTGTCTTCGAACCAGTCGCGCCGGACATGCACCGGCTGCATCACCCGCACGCGCTCGCCGGCCTCATTGGTCTTGTAGACCGGCCGCGTCGCGTCGAGCGCCTTGCCGTCCGGATGCGCGGCGAGCAACTGCTTTTGCTGCTCCAAGTGTGCGATCACCTTGGCGCGGGCACGGCCCTTGGCGTCGGCGGGGGCAGCGATGGGCGCAGCCTTGCCCAGCTTGAGGGTCTTGAGCACGGACATTCCGGGGCTCCTGTTCTGCTTCCGTGCCAATCGCTCTACATCCGTCGTCCAAAAGGCCAACCGAAAAGGCGGGACCGCGCTCACCTTTTCTTCCGACCGCCCGCTGCGCCGGGATCGCTACCCAGCAGCACGCTGGGTCCAGCGTTACACCCGCCCTCCGATGTCCCCGCAGGGGATCACCGGGCACGAGGGCTACGCGAGTGCGCTGAACGGCACTGCACCCTGCACGGCCCGCACAGGGGCGCTCTGGGGCATGCCCCATACGGGCCCTGCCAAGCCCGTGTAGGGGTGCAGCGCGTGCGGGTAGCGCGCGTGGTAGCCGGATGAGCGCCGGCTGCCCTTTGCGGCCCGTGCAGGGTAGTCCGGGACGGCAGCTGCTGGCTGCTCCGGCATGGTCCGGTGGCTCCAGGGATCGGTTGCCCTCGCGGGCAACGATGTTAAAGCGGACGCCACCGGGTGCGCCATGCGCCCAGAGGCAAGCGGAGCGCGGGGTGATCACCAGCATCGCTGACAGTCGCCGCGAGAAAGGCAGGTGGCGGCGGGTCTGGGGCGTCGTGGAGCCGACGGCCGCGGACTGCTGCGCCGATGGCGCACCCTGGGATGCGGAGGTCGCCTGCGGCGGGTTCGGGCCCGCGCCGCTGCCGGAGGTGCTGGCTTGGGCTGGCGGTTACACCGGCCACGTCAGCCTTTACCTCTACGACCATGAGCCATTCGAAGGCACCGACGTTGAGGAGGGCGGCCAGTAACGAGGAAAAGGTTGGCTGCGAGGCCCACCTGACACGCGGCAGATAGGACACACGCAGGGGTAGGACATGCGTCCGGGACCAGTGATCGCAGCCCTGGAGAGCGGCGCCACGTTCTCGTCTTGGCCGCGGTCGATGCGGTTGGCGCTTTCATCCCGGTATCCAACAGGAGCAAGCATGGGACATATATTCCTGCTCGGGGACTCGGTGTTCGACAACGGCGCCTATGTCAGGCCCAGCGAGCCGGACGTCGTCCGGCAACTGCGAGAGCGCCTGTCCGCCGGCTGGCGCGCAACGCTGGCCGCTGTGGACGGCGCGGTGACCGGCAGCGTGGTTGGACAGCTCGCACGTCTGCCACCCGACACCACGCACCTGGTCGTCAGCGTCGGGGGCAACGACGCCCTCCGTCGGCAGGATGTCCTTGATCTGCGGGTGCGGTCGGTGGCGGAGGCCCTGCTCAGGCTCGCCGAGGTGCGCGGTGGGTTCGCGCGCGACTACCGGGCCATGCTCGATGCCGTGCTCGGCCGGGGCTTGCCGGCCGCGGTCTGCACGATCTACGACCCGCGCTTCCCGGACCCAACCCGGCAGCAGGTGGCGGTCGCGGCACTGTCCTTGTTCAACGACATCATCACCCGTGAGGCATTCGGGCGCGGCCTGCCGCTAGTCGACCTGCGCCTGATCTGCAGTGACGACGCGGACTACGCCAATCCGATCGAACCCAGCGCCCGCGGTGGGGCAAAGATCGCCTCGGCCATCGCGGAGCTCGTCCTCGGGCACGACTTCTCCCGGCGCCGCTCCGAGGTCTTCGCCCGAGGGTGAGCGCGGCTTCCTCCCGCAATGAGGCGGCAGGCTGGCTCAGGTCCGCGGTGCCTTCAAACGGAGAGGCCGGGCACGACGAGCTCCTCCATAGCGCGGCGCACTTCCTCTCCCATGCCAATCGCCTTTCGCATCGCCAGATCGAAGGAGACCCCAACGGCCTCGGCCGCAGCGACCGCCGCGCCGCTCTCACCGTCGAAGAGCCAGTGCGCCCAGGTCGTGGTCTTGCTCCCTACGGCCTTGAGGCCGCTGCGGACCGTGAGCAGGTCGCCGGCCCGGACTGGGCGGTGGTAGACCAGACGATATTCGAGCGCCGCGCTGCCGACCTTGCCGCTGGGCTGGCCTTCCCGACGGACGCCGCGCGCCGGTGAGTTCGGCACGCCGTCCCAGATGCGGGCGATAACGCCATCGGCGCGCATCAGGCCGCGCTCGTTGCATTCCGTGGCCTGGACCGCACCCTTGTAGGCCTGGCCCATGCCGAGTTCCGTCGCGCGCTCCAAGGTCAATGGCGCGCGCGGAGGATCGAAGGAAAGGCCGCGCGGCGCAGCGTAGTCCGGCACTGCGCCCGCGAGAGGTGCCGCCGCATCGGCGATGCCGGAGGGCAGGGGGCGAGGGGCCCCGGTTTTCGTATCGGCCAGCGCCGCATCAGTTACGATCGTCGCCGCCACAGCGCCAGCGGTCACGTTCCGGATCTCTTGGTAGAGCCTGAGGGTCTCGCCACGGCGGTGGACGACCCCGCCATGGATTGAGAACGGGGTGCCAGCTGGGAGCTCGCGGACAAAGCGGATGTGCTGGTCGGCCGGGACCAGCCCGGCGCCGTGCTCCCGTGCATATGCGGGGCCCAGGCCGAGTTCGAGCCCGAGCCAATCCATGGCCTCGAGGGCGCGCGAGACGTAGTGTCGGACGTTCATGTGTCCCATCACGTCGCATTCGCCCACCTGTACGCTGCCCATCCCGATCTCGATCACCGCGCCCTCCAATAGCCTTGGCCTGATACCTGCTCTGCCAGCATGCCTGGGCGGAGGCGGCAATACGCCTCGGCTCCGAAGCATGTGGCCGCGCGTTTTGCTCCTGGGCCGGCATTCAACCGTCGCCGGCCCGGCATCGGGGTGAGGACGTGACCACCGTACGGGAAACACGGAACGCATCGCCCTACAGCGCCCGGCAGCTCCTCCGCCTGCCGCGGGCCGAGCTGGACGAACTCTTCGCTGGTGCCAAGGCCGGACCGATGCCGGATGGCGAGTACCGCGGGACGCTCATCCTCCCGCTGGAGGCCGTGCCCATGCGCGGCCTCGCGGCGATGGTTGGGCGCCTAGCGTGGCGCGGTAAGGTCTTCAACGCTGGGACGCGGCGGGTGATCAATCGGGTGCTACCCTTCGGGGTTCGCGCCGTCACGGCCGAGGTCTGCGAGGAGGCGAGCATGCTGGATGGGCGCGAGTGTATCATCCTCGACTACGCGCGGACGTCCCTGGTCGCACGCAGCGTCCGCGACGAGCTGCGGCTGCTCCGGCCCGGCCTCTACCTGGGCCGGGCGTACTGGCATGGGCTTCGGGTCGCTGACTTCGCCCTCGAAGCCTGACCGGCGCGCCCGGCCTCGCGGCGCATAGACACGACGACCATATCCCCCACCACTCAGCCAACGGAGGCCGCCATGCCGCCGCCCATCACGCCGTCCCTATTCGGTCGCCGTCTCGTGGTCTCGGGGCTTGCCGCCACGGCGGTCGGGCCGCTGATCCCGGGCAGGGTGGGGCTGGCCCAGACCACCTCGCTCCTGCCTACCCCACGGCAGGCGGCGGGGCCCTTCTACCCCGTGGACTGGTCGGGCGACGCGGACGCCGACCTGGTGCAGGTGTCGGGTGAGGAGGCGCGGGCGCAGGGCGTGGTGACGCACCTGCACGGCCGCGTGTCGGACGCGCGGGGCGAACCCGTGTCAGGCGCGGTGCTGGATATCTGGCAGTGCGACGCCTTCGGCCGCTACCTGGAGCCGAGAAGGCGCATGAGGCGGCCGATGCCATCGGAGCGGCGCTGCTGCTGCCGGAATTCGGGCCGGATGAGCTGCGTCTGTCCGACTGGCAAGACTGGCGCGAGGTGCATGGGCGGGAGGCGCTGGCCAGCCGGGTGTTCGACGCGGTGCGCGAGGCCCCGCGCGGAGGATGGCAGGATCGGGTCGGCAGCTCGACGCGCGAATGCGCCCGATGACAGAGATGCTCGATCTGTTCCCCACCACAGTCCGCGATCCGGGCCGCCTGGTCCGCCTGAAGCTTCCCGCTGGAGTGACCGGCTCAGCCGTCTTCGGCGGCGAGTTGCAGGAGTATCGATACCAGCTCCGCCGCGTCTGGGGACCGGGCCCGCTGGTCCTCTTCGTGATGATGAACCCCTCGACGGCCGATCCGCTGGTGGACGATCCGACGGTGGCGAAGTGCGGCCGCTTCGCCCGGAAGTGTGGGTATGGCGGGCTCCTGGTCGGCAACACCTTCGCCTACCGGGCAACGGATCAGGCGCGGCTGGCCGAGCTGTGCCCGCCTCATGTCCTGAGGCTGTCCGGGGACGAATGTCCGTGGCATCCGCTCTACCTGCCGGAGCATCTCGAGCCGCAGCGCTGGTCGTTGTAACGCGAGATCCGCACCGCCTGGACGCCGGCATGCGCCACTAGATCGGAGGCGCTACCCCTACGTGCCGGCGCCAGCTATATCGCCCCGTCACGGGACGTTACTGCACTACCCTGGGGCCAAAATGGCGAAGTACACATTCTCGGCTGCGCAGCGGTGGGCAGTTTACAGTGTGCATGGCGCACGCTGCTACCTGTGCAGCAAGCCAATCGACCTGAAATCGATGCAGGTCGACCATATTCTTCCCGAATCCCTGCTGGATGATCCTGCGCGGCTGGGAGAGACGCTGCGCTGCTTCGGTCTGCCCGCCGGGTTCGATTTGAATTCGTATGAAAACTGGATGCCCTCGTGCCCGCCCTGCAATAACCTCAAGCGGGCGACAGTCTTTGCCCCAACTCCGATCATTCAGGTCGTGCTTGGCAAGGCAATGGGCAAGGCAGACGAGGCTCGGCGGGCTGAGGTCGAGACGCTACGAAATCAGGAGCTGGGGAAGGCGCTTGCTGTCGTCGAGCGCGCGACCTCTTCCAACGAGTTCGACTTTGCCGTGCTCAAGCCGCTTGTCATCGCCTTCGCGCGAGCCATGCCTGAGGCGGCGCGCGCCCTCCTCGCTCAGACACGCGACGGCGTCATCGAAATGCTCACCACCATCCCCAGAGCCGAGTTCTTCGTCGCACCGTTTTTCAAGGTGCTCTACACGAACGGAGGCATCCAGTTGGTGCAAACGCCGCGAGGCTTCGGTTTCACGGCAGCAGGGCCAGACGTTCACCACAGTTTCTATTGTGGGCATTGCGGCTCCCCCGGCCCCTGGAATGGCGCACAGTGCCTGTCTTGCGGCTTGCTGGATGATGGTGATTGAGCTGCCTGGCAGGATCTACGATTGGCGGATCCATGGTGTAAGCTCTCCAAATGACCAGCTCCGCCTCCATCAAGGTGAACCGAGCCCCCGTCCTGACCCTCTGGGCCGCCGTGGTGGCTGAGCGTCTCGGGCATCCTCCGGAGACTGCGCTCAGCCTGGGGAAGGCCGTGGCGGGCACCGCAGCGCGGGCCAAGGCCCAGCGGCTCGGCATCGCTGAGGAGAGCGACCAGGCAAAGGAGCGGCACGATGCGTCGCCGGCCAGGAAGCCGGACACAGCCGAGCTGCTCGGCCGGAAGATCCGGCTCACCCACGACAAGGACGGCGTGGTGCTCGCTGACGATGGCAGCGGGAAGCCCGCGCCCGCGAAGCAGGTCGAGGCCTACATCGCTAAAGCGTTCGGCGACCACCTGGCCGAGGTCAGGAAGGCCATGGAGGCGTTGGCCGCGAAGTTCGAGCCAGAGGAGCTGAACCGGGTCGGCTTCCGCCTCTATGAGCATTTTCGGCCGGAGGTGCCGCCTGACGTGAAGGGCTGGGGCGCTAAAGGGCTCCTCGATTTGAAAAAGGTTCGCTCAGCGGGCGAGACGGTGACTAGAGATGGTGGCTAGCAGCCTACTCTATAACTTCGTGGACGTATCCGGCGCTGTAACTCAAGCTCTCCGCACCGGCATTGAACCCCGCTTCGGAGAGTTTGTGCGAATAGCACCGGCACGGAAATGGATCATAGCCGCTGACTTCGCCTTGAGCGATCCAACCCGCTACCAGGATGTGTTCGCCTTTACCGTTTTCCGTTTGCAGGACAGCTTCGATGAACTGTTGGAGAATGTCCGGCGTGTGGCAACAAGGGACCTCAAGACGATTCGGCGGGTGAGCGAACCTATGCTCGCTTATCTCCGGTCCGATGACCGCTTCCACTTCTGCTTCCTTACAGACAAGCGCCGGAGCTCAGTTGGCTCAGCGGCCAATCGGAAAGCAGCTCTTGATGTTTTGAAAAGTGGGATCGACGCGACTATCGACCGACTTGCAAACGCTAGCTCACCAGCCGGGCTCCACACGTTGGAGCGGCTGAAAGAACTGCGTGCGGAAGCTGGTGCCAAAAGCTTTAGGGTGGACCGGCTGAATAATGTCCAGCTTGCTAGTGTATTTGCAGCAGTCGTCACATTCCTGCTGCTCTCGTCCGGCGCCAAAGCCGACGTGATATGGATGCCGGACCGTGGCGAGGTAGCAGATTACTCACTCGACCTCGCTGGCGCGCTCTGGCAGGCGCATGTCGGGTGGCTGTGTCAGGAAAATGGGGTTCGCTTCCCGGATATGCTCAGCGTTGCGGACGCAACTGGCGGACCGTCAAAGAAGAGCGGCTGGTTCGATGAACTTGTCCGCATTCCAGATTATCTTGCTGGCCCGCTATCTAAGCTCGACATCAAAAACAAACGGATTGCCCAACCTGCCGACGCAAACGCCTCCTCGGACAAGCATTTCCAGATCATTGAGGAGGTAATTGCTCCGGCTCGAAACATGTCTATCATCTTGATTGACGCCAACATTTTCAATTTGAGAGCGATTGAGCTTACATTCTCGCCGCTTTGAGTGGCAGGCGGCGTTGCTCAGCTTCTCCTTTCATTCGGTCGGTCCGGTCAACCTACGCAGAAGGTGCCGTTGTAAAACTTCGGATTCCGGGCGTAGGTCTTACGCGAGCCGCGCCAGCGCGAGGCGGTTCTGCTGCGGCTGGAACCTGCCGACCGGATCGAAGCCGACGCGCTGCGTGCTGGCCGCGACATCGTGCTCGGCTAGCGGGTGGGGCAGGCTCAAACAGCGTCAGTCGGAACCGGATGATTGGATACCAGTTCTGGCGGAGTCCTATTCGGAGTGCATCATGGCGAAGCAAGGCAAAGACCCGGCACCGTCCGACGACGACCGGCACGAGAAAGCTAGGGACCTCGGGGAAGCGGCACTCGGCAAGCTAGCAGAGGGACAGGAGGCCGAGGCTGACCAACTGATCGAAAAAGCCAAGAAGCTGGACGAGTCGGCGCTGAAGGAGATTGTTGAGGACCTTGACGAGGACGCCGGCTCGAACCCGGACGCGGCCAAGAAGTCGCAAGGCTGACCGCTGAGCGTGCGCGCTGCAGCTCCTGCATGATGCGAGCGGAGACCTCGTAAACGCCCGCAGCGCGGCGAGGACCGCCCGACGGTCCACCGCTCAGTGCAGACAGCACTTCTTGAACTTCTTGCCGCTCCCGCAAGGGCACGAATCGTTGCGGCCGACTCCGCGGAGTGGGTTCGTTACCGGCTGCGGCATATCCCAGGCCAGGGGGAACGCGGTCCGGCCGGCATGCAGCGCGTTCTCGCGCTTGCGCTCCTCGGAGAAAGCATGCCACTTGGACAGCTCTTCGATCGCATTCTCGAGCGGCGCGATGTGTCGATCCGCGAGAAGGGTGACGATGTCCTCACTGGTCTGGGCCAGCCGCAGGTCGTCGAGGAACTGGCGGTAGTCGGTCACGGTCGGGTCGATGAAACCGCGCTCGAACGCAGCAGCGACGAGCGGCTTGAGCTCCTCCAGCCCTAATAGGGCGATGGACTTCTGCCAGCCGAACCAGGCGAACGACTCTTCCTGAGGCTGCATCTCGGCGTGACCTGCCCCCGTAGAAGCGGTCCGCCGGTAATGTAGTCCGGCGGCAGCGAAGGGGTATCTGGGATGGCGCGGAAGAAGGCGCACACGCCGGAAGAGATCGTGGCGAAGCTCCGGCAGGTGGAGG
>JAESFM010000216.1_pt1 | contig 16062 bp, 17 predicted proteins | sample 9266171 | NCBI WGS metagenome assembly JAESFM01 (sample SAMN14505069, study PRJNA617099) | algae metagenome | isolation source: Hassallia sp. WJT32-NPBG1 and co-occurring heterotrophs from well developed... | place: USA: Mojave Desert, Joshua Tree National Park, California | collected 2006-06-22
GTGTGGGCGGACCTCCTCGATCAGCGGCTCCCAGAGCGCCCACGCTGCGTCGGTGAAAACCTCGCACCCGTTCCCGTCCGTCATGCCCCAAATATGGGAGTAGCACTCAAGCTCTAACAGGCCTTAGGCTGGCTTCACCTCCCGTCCGATCGCCCAGACGAAGCCTGCGAGTTCGCGTGCCACGGCGGTGACCGCGACAGTGAGCTGTTTGCCGCGTGACGCCAGAGCCCGGTACCGCGCACACAACCGATTCTGTGCCTTCCAGGCAATGTCCTTAACCGATGCCGGCAGCTTCTCGAGCACGTAGTGCTTCAGCTTGCCGGTGCGCGGTGGATGTCGATAGGTCCACGCACTCTCGACCAGGGCCCGCCGCAGTCGGCCATTGCCGGCCTTGGTGATCCCGAGGCGGCGGACGGTGTTGCCGGTCGATCGCTCACCCGGCACGAGCCCGAGGTATCCCATGAACTGCCGCGCGGTCTTGAAGCGTCCCAGATCGCCGGCCTCGACCATGATGGTCGCAGCCGTCACGAGGCGAATGCCACGCAGCGCCTGCAGCGCCTGCAGCGCCTCCACCACCGGCGCCAGCGACCAGCCGGGCAGCAGTTGGGCGATCGACGCCTCTATCCGGCCCAGGCGCTCGCGCGCATGCCGCTCGGCAAGAACCATTTCCTGCAGCACCACCTGCTGGGCTGGATGAGTGAAGGTCAGCTCTTGCAGCCAGCGTACGTGCATCGTGCCCCATGTCGTCTTGCCGGAGTATGCCCGGCCGTGCTTCAGCAGCAGCGACGATATGACTTGGCGTTTGCGCCGCAGGTCGGCGACGGCCGCCTCCCGCGCGCGAACCAGGTCGCGCATCGCTTGATGCCCCTTGTCTGGCACCCGGACTGCAGTCAGCTCGCCAGCGCACCAGCTGAACCGCGTCCCGCCGGTTGGTTTTGAAGCGGTCGCCGGCTTTGCGCGGGATCAGCGATGGCGCGACAACGGTGCAATCATGGCCAAGGCTGATGACCTGCCGATACAACCCGTACCCCGTCGGGCCGTTGACGGCAGTGCCGTCAACCGTAGCACACGTGCAGCTTGCCATGCCTCGCCACCAAGCGCGTCAGCAGTTTGCGCACGGCTTCGGCAGTAGCGTCGATCTCACCGATGTACCGAACCTTCCCGCCCCGGCCAGGTTCGGCCATCGCCACCGCGTGCTTCGCCTTGGCCGCGTCTATCCCCACGAAAACCAGGCGGCGATCTCCTGCACCATGGCTTCAATCGCGCGCCGAGTGGCTTCGGGCGCCAAGCCCGCGTGATCATGAACGTCCATCGCGGAATCCCTCAGGGCGGTGAAGCCGAGCGCTACAAGCAGGGGGACGAGGGGCTCACCCTGCCACGCTCTAGTGCTGTCAAAGCAAGTTGGTGCTTCTCTAAGAGTCCTTCCGGAAAGAAGTTGAGTCGCTGGAATCGGTTGTGATTTCCTGGATCAGTGACGTGCTGGGGATTGGCGCATGTGGAAGCCGGAACACCGTCGGGCGGCGACGCGGCGTGGGCTACGCTATGAGAGCGACCTGACGGATGCGCAGTGGTTGACCTTGGTTGGCGAAGGCCCTCGGGGGCAAGTTGCCCAGGGCTGAGTGCGGCCGCTCCTCGTTGGTGTGGCACCCCCATTCCTCTATGCGCGCCCTGGCGTCGGCCAGCGACAGGAACCACGAGGCGTTTAGGCATTCCGCCCGCAGGCGGGCATTGAACGCCTCGATGAAGGCGTTGTCGGTGGGCTTTCCAGATCTGGAAAAGTCGATCTCCACCCCGTTTAGAGCATCCACCAGTCCCCCGGGGGAAGTCCACTCCTACGCCCGGAACTGGTTCCCGCCGGTCGTCATCCAGCACGCCGTCTGGTTGTACGGCCGCTTCGCGCTCAGCTCCCACGACGTCGAGGACCTGCTGGCTGAGCGCGGCCTCGACATCTCCTACGAGACGATCCGGCGTTGGGTGCTGAAGTTCGGGCCGGCGATCGCCTGGCGCCTTCGGCGAGGCCGCTTTCAAGCTCGGCTCTCGCCGTATAGGCTGCAACTCGATGTTCCATCATCGGCGGGCGGTACTCTTTCGGCGTGACTCTACTCGTACGAGAAAGGTTGCTTCGCATGCGGGTCTTTGTAAGCTACCGGCGCCAGGATAGCGCTGCGTGGGCAGGACGATTGGCGGACTACCTTTCGGACCGACTGGGTGCGGCAAATGTATTTCGGGACCTGGACACCATCCGGCCAGCCGAGAACTGGCTCGACAAAATTCAGGCTGCCTTGCAGAAGGCCGACTGCACCCTTGTCGTGATTGGGCCGTCCTGGCTTGACGCAGCGGATGGGGAAGGTCAGCGACGGCTCGACAAACCGGGTGACCTAGTGAGGTTAGAGGTCGCCACCGCTCTCCGCAGCACGAAACTTGTTGTCCCGGTGCTTGTTGGCGGTGCCAGGATGCCGCTCGAGTCGGTGCTGCCCAACGACCTTCGGCCTCTGACGCAGCGCCAGGCAGTCGAATTGGCGGACCACCGTTGGCGCGACGACATTCAGCATCTGCTCACCGCGGTCGCGGGGCGGGTTTGGTGGCGCCGCGGCATTCTGATCGGAGCCGGGGTTCTGCAAGCAGCATTCGTCGCATTATGGATATACGTTGGCTTCTTGGAAGCCCGGATCGCACGAAGCGAAGCGCAAAGCACGGGCCTTCGGGACGCGTACATTGCGAAGATGCAAGTCGGAAGCGACCAGTGTATGGCTGGCATTTGGCCGGAAGGTTCCGTGAAAGGGCCGAGCTACGCGGAAAACGGCCACATGGTCACCGAGCTATGCAACGGCGTTTCAGGTTCTCTAAGCTATTTCGGAAGGCTGTTTGACGATGAGCAGATCTGGCGCCTGCCGCCTTCGCGTGAGACCGCCGCGCGGTTCGCAACGGTTTTCGATGACGCCTTCAATCGCAGCTTTGAGCCTTACCTCAGATCGGGCTGGACGGAGCCACTCAGCGAGGCCGCTTTGACGCTTGCGCGTCGGGCGAAGGCCGAGTTGGCCATTCAAGGGCAGCAGATCGTAGCTTTGAAGCAGGCAGCAGGCTCAGCCGCCGGTCGGCTACAGTTTCTCCAGCCCGTGGTGACCCTGGGCAAGTTTTGGACCTTGATGTTAGTCGCCGCAGTTGTCCTGTGGCTGGTGCGCGGCCGACGAAGGTTCATCGACTGAGTGACTCGTGTGGGCGGCCGCCTCATGGCCTGACGGCACCGTTGGACGGAGGCCTGATCGAACGCGAATGGCTGAACTTTTACGCACCGGCCGACATGCCGGCCGACTGCGATCTCGTCTTCCAGAGCTGGGACACAGCGAACAAGTGCACCGAGCTCAGCGACTACAGCGTATGCACGACATGGGGCTTGAAGTCACGACACCTGTACCTCTTACATGTGCTGCGCGTGCGACTGGATCACCCTGGTCTGAAGCGTGCTGTGCGTGAGCAGGGCGAGCTGCATCGGGCCAGCACAGTGGTGATCGAAGACAAGGCTTCAGGCACGCAGCTGATCCAAGGGTTGGTCGGTGCGGGCATGCACAACGTGAAAGCCTACAAGCCGCCTGGGGATAAGGTCATGCGCATGCACGCCCAGACAGCAGTCATTGAGATTGGGTTTCTCCACCTACCTCGAAAAGCACCCTAGTTGGACACCTACATCCACGAGCTGCTGACGTTTTCTCGAGGTCGCACCGACGATCAAGCCGACTTGACGGCCCAGGCCCTCGCCTGGTTCAGGCAGCATACGTTTGAGCCGGGCATGCTGACCTACTATTGCCAAACGTCGGAAAAGCTCGATCGATGAGCTGCCCGTAGCTGGTCCGTTTCACTGACTGCTTGGAAAGGCGGATTGCCGAGTAATACCGTCTTCGGGTGATCAGCTCGCCTGAACCGGCCTGGGCCACCAATGGAAGTCGGTGTGCGGTCGGAGGATGGCGGCATCGGGCTGGCGACAGCGCGCAGCGATCGTGGTGCTGAGTTCGTCGAGCGAGGCGAGGTGCTGATTGGCGATCGGCTCATCCACCAGGGACCAGAGATGCTCAGCCGGTTGGAGTTCGGGCGAATAGAGCGGGAGCAAGACGAGGCTGATCCCGTCGGGGATGGCCAGACCTTCGGGTCCATGCCAGCCGGCGTTGTCGAGCACGAGGATGCTGCTGCGCTCGCGTCCTGCGCCACTCTCGCGGGCGAAGGTGGCGAGTAGTACGGCAAAGAAGGGCTTCGAGAGGCCGCTGCAGAGACACCAGACCGCCTCGCCGCTGGTTGGCTGCACGAAGGCAGCAACATGCAGCCACTGGCAGCGGTGGTGGCGGAGGGCGATCGGCCGCTGACCGACGGGCGCCCAGACCCGGCGGCGGATCGGCTTCAGGCCGAGACGGTGCTAATCCTCCGCCCAGACCTCGACCGGTCGCTCGGGGTGCGCTGCCTTGGCCGCGGCGACAGCGGCATCGAGCCCCCCTTGAAGGCCGCCCTCTGCTCGGGCGTGGCCGCCCGCGGATGCCGCGGGCGCGGTGCCTGCACGGACCATTCGACCCGCTTTAGCGCTTCCCAGCCGCGCTGCGGATGCACCCGCTCCAGGCCAAGCTGCCGCGCCATTTGGGCCGCGACCTTCGGCCTGCTCCACAACCCGCCGTCCTCGGGCGGCGTCCGCAGCCGCTCGGCCAGGGCAGCCAGCGCATCTTTGGTCAGCAGGCTCGAGCGCGCCTCCAACTGCTTGACCGACAGATGATCAACGATCCGGGCCATGGCGCCCCTCCCTGACAGCGCCAGGCAGCTTGATACCCGCGCCCCATCCTAGTCGTCCGACGATAGGAGACTGTGAGAGTGTTGGTGTTGTTCGGCGGGTCTGACCCTCAACTTGATTGACCTGGTGTCATAGTACCGACGTGTCGGCCTGCCGGACGACGTTCGGCGATCAGGCGGGAGGTGACCTCATAGGAGCCTGAGGCCGACCATCCCGTCACAGTCCTGTCCGCCCGTCGGATCGCCGGACCCGCACCCGATGGGAGAACCGGCAGGATGAACGAGGCCAGCCCGCACGACATCATCGTCGGCATCGACATCCACAAGCACACCCACGCCGCCGCACCTCAAGGTGGCCCGTGACACCGCCGTCAAGGCGCGGACCCAGGCCATGCTGGCGCTGAAGGCCATCATGATCAGCGCGCCGACGGCTCTGCGCGAGCAGCTCGAGGCAGTCGCCGGCCGGATGGTGCTGGTTCGGCATCTGGCGGCCTTGCGGCCGAGGCCGCTGACCACGACCACCGCCTCGGCCAAGGCCAGCCTGCGTGCCATCGCCCGCCGCTGGCTCGACCTCGACATCGAGATCCGGTCACACGACGCCCATCTTGGCTGGCTGACCGAGCGGTGCGCGCCGGAGATGGTCGCGGCGCATGGCATGGGGACCGCGACCGCGGCGGCGATGCTGGTCCTCGTCGGCGATGAGCCGGAGCGGATCCACTCCGAAGCTGCCTTCGCCAAGCTCTGCGGCGCCTGCCCGGTACCGGCCTCCAGCGGCAAAACCAGCAGGCATAGGCTGAACCGCGGCGGGCATCGTCAGGCCAACGCTGCCCTCCACCGCGTGGTGGTCGTACGCATGCGCACTCATCAGCCCACTCTCAACTACGTCCGGCGCCGCACTACCGAGGGCAAGAGCAAGCGGGAGATCATTCGCTGTCTCAAGCGCTTCGTCGCACGCGAGATCTTTGGCTATCTCTGCCGACCATCCAAAGCCGTCTGCCCAGCCCAAAACACCGCTTGACCGCTATAGGAGCATCGGTGCCGTTCTATTTGCCAGCGATGAGGTCGCTCATCCGCCTGACCGGAAGCTGGTCCGCCTTCCTTTTCAGCAGTTCGTCGAACCTCGCTAGGGCGGGTTTAATGATCCCCCCGTCAAGGCCCTGAGCAAGTTCGTCTATGGAGACGTAGCTGATAGGCTCGAGAACCCACGAGCGGTGCTTGATCCAAAGGTCCCGGAACATCGCAAAGGGCTTCTCCCCCTGCTCGATAATCGGCACGAATGGAACCATGTATTCGGGGACGACCGCCTGAATTTCCAGGGGCGTGGATCTAGGGTTTGTGATGTCGGCGATGACGAAGCGGGACAGGCCAGCCAGCAGCCTGACGGTCTCCGTGAAGTCCTTCGTGTCCGGCTTATCGAAGTTGAACACTATCGGCACGAAGCCGCGCTTACGGAGTTCCTCTCGCAGTTTCTCCAGAATGGCAAGCCTGCCTTCGGTGAACCGCCCTAGGAGCAGCACACCCTTCCTGCCGATGGTATCGATCACGCCGCGGATTTTCTCGTTGTGGAGCAGCAGGTAAACGAACTGCGCAACCTCGATGTTGTCGATGGCGATCTCAGCTTGACCCTCTGGCGTGATGACAAGGCTGTCTTGCTTAGCCCCCTGCAGCTTCAGGTCCCAGGCGGATATGCCGTAAATGCGGCAGCTGGTGAGATTCGCGTCCGTGAGGATTGTCTCTACAAGGGAGGCACGCTCAAGACTCGCCCCGGAGAGGTCCGACTTGGAGAGATCCGCCCCGGAGAGGTTCGCCCCGGAGAGATCCGCCCCGGAGAGGTTCGCCTCGGAGAGGTTTGCCTTAGTTAGGTCCGCCCTGCGGAGGTCCGACCCGGATAGGTCCGCATTGGAGAGGTCAGAACCGGAGAGGTCTGCCCAGGTGAGCCTCTTCTGGGCAAGGCTCACCTCGCGGAGGACCGCCCCGCTGAGGTTCAACCCGAAGAAGTCTACCCAGGAAAGGTCCGACCTGCGGAGATCCGCCCCGGAGAGGTCCGCCCCGGAGAGATCCGCCCCGGAGAGGTTCGCCCCGGAGAGATCCGCCCTTGAGAAGTTTACCTCGATGAGGTGCGTCTCGGAGAGGTTTGCCTTACGAAGGATCGCTCCGCGAAGGTCCGCCTTGTAGAGGTCCGCCCCAGAGAGGTCCGCCCTAGAGAGGTTTGCGTCGTTGAGGTGCGTCTTGGAGAGATTTGCCTTGGACAGGTTCGCCTCGGACAAGTCCGTCCTCATGAGGAACGCTCCAACGAGGTACTCCTCGGAGAGGTTCGCGCTGGAGAGGTCTGGCCTCGTGTTTCCCTGCCCGTCTATCCATCTATTCCAGACATCAACCCCTCGCCGGAGCCGTTGGAGTTGATTTTCGTCAGCCATCTTTGGGAGTGTGCGGTTCCAGGGTGTAGTGGTTCGAATCTGAGATGAACCTCAATGGCTGTTCTGTCTAGTGACCTGCCCCCGATTGGGGATCCACGGGCTATGAGAGACTTGGCCCATGATCTGGCTTGGCCATTTGGCCCTGCCGGAGCGGAGCGTAGGCGGGGCTGTGCGGCCGTGGCAACAGCGCCTCCGGTGCTGGTGGCCGGTAGCCCAGCGCGCTGTGCGGCCTGACCGTATTGTAGTGCCGCCGCCAGCGCTCGATCAGCACCTCGGCTTCCCGTAGCGAATAGAATATCTCCCGGTCCAGCAGCTCGTCCCGGAGCTTGCCATTGAAGCTCTCGTTGTAGCCATTCTCCCACGGGCTGCCAGGTTCGATAAACAGCGTCTTCACCCCAACCCGGCCAAGCCAGCCGCGCACCTCCTTCGCCACGAACTCCGGCCCGTTGTCAGAGCGGATGTGCCCGGGCGGCCCGCGTTCGACGAACAGATCCGCCAATGCCTGCAACACGTCATCCGAGCTGAGCCGCCGCGCCACCACGATCGCCAGGCATTCCCGCGTGTACTCGTCAATCACCGTCAGCATGCGGAACCGCCGCCCGTCATGCGTCCGGTCCTGCACGAAGTCGTAAGCCCAGACATGCCCCGGCCAGCATGGCCGCAGACGCACGCAGGAGCCGTCGTTCAGCCACAAACGACCGCGCTTCGGCTGTCGCCGCGGCACCTTCAGCCCCTCCCGCCGCCAGATCCGCTCCACCCGCTTGGCGTTCACCCGCCAGCCCCGGGCTCGCAGTAGCGCAGTGACCCGGCGGTAGCCGTAGCGGCCATACTCCGCCGCCAGGGCTACCGTCGCTTCGGTCAGCGCGGTCTCGTCAGCGACGACAATGCCTATGCAGAGGCGCTGTTCCGCACAGCCAAGTACCGCCCCGACTTCCCCGCCGCGGGCTTTGCCGATCTCGCCAAGGCGCGGCAGTGGGCGGCCGACTTCGTGCACTGGTATAATCAAGAACACCGGCACAGCGGCATGCTGCCGAGGACCGGCCCATCCTGGCCGCCCGTCACACGCTGTATCAGCAGGCCCGCGAGGCCAATCCGCGCCGCTGGAGCGGGCCGACCCGCAACTGGACCCCGATCGGTGCCGTCACCCTCAACCCAGAACGCGACAGCATCGTCCCGCTCAGCACCTCGGAGCAGACCGGATAGGGAGAGCCATTACGAAACCAAGGCGACAACTAGCTTGACGCGCACCGGCGTGCTTCCGGCACCCCCATCCCGGTCCATCGACGGTAGCACCGAGGGAGGGCGCCAGGGCCTACATATGCCTGATAATAACCCGGTCGAGCGCCTGCTGCGCGGCATCGCCGTGGCCAGGAAGAACTTTCTGTTCCTCGGCAGTGACACAGGCGGCGAGCGTGCCGCCATCGTCTACACCATCGCCGAAACAGCCAGGCTCAACGGCTACAACCCCGAGGCCTACGTCACCACCGTGCTCGACCGGCTGGCGAAGGGTCACCTCGCCAGCAGGATCGATGACCTGCTGCCGTGGAACCTTAGCCCAGATGGTCAAGCCGTGGCTGTAGGCTGACGCTTACGAATGTATGAGATGTCGGCCAGCCAGAACTGGTCCGGCCTCTCCGCGGTGAAGTTCCGAGCCAACAGGTTGGGGGCGACCGGCAGCTCGGGGTGGCTGTCCGTGGTACGGGGTGTGCGGCGGCGGCCCCGGCGGGCCGAGAGCCCGATCTCGCGCATCAGCCGCTCGACGCGCCGGCGCGAATGCCGCAGCCCTCCCCGGCAGAGCTCGGCGTGGACGCGTGGCGAGCCGTAGACCCGCAGGCGGGCGGCGAAGATGCGGCCGATCCGCCCACGGAGTTCGACTTCTGCCTCGGCCCTGGTTTGAACGGCGGGGATCGCGCGCAGCCAGGCGTAGAAGCCGCTCACGCTCACGCCGACCACCCGGCACAGCGCGGCCACGGCGTGGTTCGCCCGCTCGGTTGACACAAAGCTGAACGTCGTCACGCGATCCCCTTGGCGAAAAAAGCCACCGCCTTACAGAGGATCTCCAGGTCCTCGTTGAGCCGCTTCACCTCGCGCTTCAGGCGCTGCGTTTCCGCCTGCTCTGCTTTGCGCGCCGCCAACGCCTCGGCCGAGCCGGCTGCCAAGTGCTCGGTGCGCCATTGGCTAAGCTGCCCGGTGCCGATGCCGAGTTCCGTCGCCACCTCCGACAGCCCCTTGCCGCCGTCCAGCAGCCGCTTCACCGCCTGCGCCTTGAACTCCCTCGTGATGCTCCGTCGGGTTCGCCTCTCCGCTATCCTTCCCTCCCGGGGTGCCTGGGTTCGTTAGCAAACCCTCCAGCCCCAGGGGGGAAGTCCACCCGGACGATCTGCACCGTCACTCCGCCGATCTGAGCGGCCTCGGTGCGCGACGCTCCATCGTGAATGGCTGCCAAGGCCAATAGGCGCCGGGCCTGGGCTGCATCCTTGGTCCGTCGAGCCGCAGTACGAAGCCCAGCCGCGTCAAAGTCAGCTCGCAGTGCGATGGGCATGGCGAAGCTCCTCTGTTCGCCACGTTGAATCAGAGCGCCGCCAGTCTTGGGAATTCCCAACGAGTCACACTCTCGGAGACTTGGTATTAGTCCCTAATAAAATGTGCCTCCGGAAATTTGGTAGCCCCCAAGATAAGATGAGCCAAGTCGAGACTCCGCTCCGGCGCAAAAGCTGCCAATGCAGCACAGAATCCGTATGCAATCTCCAGGGAGGTCACTCCATGCTGTAGGCGAAGCATTCGGCAGTAGTTCCGCCAGTCCTTAGCCAGCGCGAGCGCAAGGATTAGATCGGGAAGCAACTCATGTCGTTGTGTCTGAGGAGCATGTTCGGCGGCAAGCACGAGCAGATCGCCGAATGCTGGCGGATTCGGCTCGGTCATCGCTTCCATCAATGCTTCTACGTGTTCTTTTTCTTCAAGGTTCAAAGCAAAGCTGAACGTGGCGTCCCGCAGCTGAACTGCGTGACCTGTATGGGCTAATGCAAGGAATCTATGTCTAGTGATCCCGCTGCCCTGCTCGACAAGATGAATCGGCTCCAAGGTGAAACCTCGCCGGGCGAGCGCAATACACCACTTAGCTTTAATCTCATTTTCAATCCCGATCGCATGTGCGAGCTGAAGGGCCACTTCGCTGAAGACCTCATCGACGCCGATGCAGCGCTGCTCCACAGATAAGTCAGTCGCCAGATCTACCCAGGCCTTGATTGCATGCCACTCCTCTGAGTTGGAGACCCTTATGCGCAAACGCATCCGTGGGCCGGTCCCGGGCCACGGTAGGTTCCTCATGTGCAAAGCATTGCGCAAGTGCCCTTCAGCCTCTGCAAGAAACTCGGCTGCTCGGTCGTCATCGCCCAAGCGCCGGTACCCCCGAATTAGGACCGGGAGTGAAGCGGTCCGATCTTTCGCATCTGACATGCTCTGGATCCTGTGGTGGATCTGATCCAGCTGTTCACGTAAACAGGAGGCTTCTGCCATCTCAGCCAAGCAGGCCGGCAGCTTCGCTCGGCTCTGGAGGCGAGATAGTGTCTCGAGCGCGACCTCCGTGATCCCTGCCCGAGTCTGGGCTACGGCAACTGACGTGGTAATTCGGTCCTGGCCGCCCGCGTTCCGGCCGTCGGCTATCTCCAGCCCCGCCCAACATTCCCATGCATCATCGAAGCGACCCTGCTGGGCAGCGATACATCCCATTTTTCCCAACGCGGCACTCGCCATCCAGGTACTTTTGAGCTCCTCAACGAAGCGGCACGCTTGCCGGTGATTTCCGCATTGCTCATGGGCGATCGCGGTTTCCATCAACACTTGCGCCCGATCGCCCTCCGCCACATCGCATTTTCTGAGCAGAGCGCGGACTACACTATCTTTGCCCTGTCTGACCAGCACTCCAACTACTTGCGGCAGAACGAGGGCATATGTTTCTTCGTTCTCGACGAGACCTAAAACATCTGCGGCCTCGCTCGCTTGATCCGCCCCCGCGAGTATCTTCACCATGACCTCGAGGGCGCGTACCGGGTCCACCGACCCTTGGGGTCTCATCCGCCCGAGCAGTGCATCAGCTATAAGATCGCGAGCGAGCCTCGGCCGACCCTCCTGTGCGGCGTTGCGGGCGAGCTCGACCAAAACGGAAAAGCGCTCGTCGGCGTCGGCCAGCGGCGGAATATCAATCTCCTCCGAGGAACCGAGCTGCCGGATCTTGTCCACTAACATGTATTGCAAAGCCAACCTTTGACAGAGACGTTCCTTAATGGAGCGGCTGGCCGCCAAGGCACCGTCGCGGTTACCCGCCTCGAGCTGCATTTTTAAAATGTTGAGCCGTCGCCAATCATCGCAGTGTGGGGCTGCAAGCTCTTGCGTGAATAGCTCTTCTGCCCGCGCCAGATCGCCGCTTTGTGCAAATGCGAGGGCCAGGTCCGGGCTCGCTGGATCACCAGCTTCGCCGAACGCTTCGCAGGCATGGTTTAGCGTCGCCTGGGGCGCTAGTCCTGCCCTAAATTCGAGTGCGGCCAGCTTCGCCAGGCAACGCCCACGCACAGCCTGACCTTGCACCCTTAAGAGTATCTGGTGCGCGTCCTCGAACCAGCCCGCAAGTGCCTCTTCTTCGGCGATCGCAGCCAGCATTTGATCCTGCTCGCCCGCATCGCCTTCCTCATCGACCCCCGCTATCGCGGCCTCAAACAGGTCGTGAGCTTTCCGACCGTGGCCGGCGTGCGCGAGGTGACGGGCAAGCACGGCCAGCGCTCGGGCGTAAGGCGCTGGAGCAGTGATAGCGTCGACCTCGACCAGGGCACCGTCATAGTCCCCTTTGGCAGCCTTTCGAGCAGTGATCTGCTCACGGATTCGGTCGACGCGGGCCCGAATAAACTGCTCGCCAAGCTCAAGTGCCACCTCGTCAAAACCCGCATTCACCAGGCGCACTATTAGGTTGCTGAAGGTGCCTGGCAAACGCTGAACCTCACTAGGATCGAATAGATGCGTGACGAGGTGCCGGAACAAGTTCCCATCGAGTGCAGCAACCGGAAAAAGGAGAATAGTCGCAGCTACATCACTGGCGTAATTTGAAATCTTCGGTGCTGCCCCTGCAGCTAACTTTCCAAGGAACAGCCTGGCTTGATCCTGCGCGCCCACTTCCGCAAGCTCCCAGGCCAGCAACAGGCTCCATAACCAATGCAGCTCTGGTTCCAGTGACGCGAGCACCACCTGCGCCCGCTGAACGCGGCCCTGTCTGAGCAGCTTGAGCGGCGATTCGCAACGGATCGCCATATCCGCACGTGCACCCTGGCGAAGCAGAAACTCGCCAATTCCTGGAACGTCGCGGCGTTCAATCGCGGCGGACAATGCTGCTCTGAGCAACTGGAGTGGCAAGTCCGGTTGCTCCGGCATGTGCTCGAGCTGCGCGTCCTGGAACTTGTCGTCCCGAGCGAGGTCGAACAGATCCTGGACCCGCCCGGCCTCTATCAGGTGGTAGGGTAAATGGCTAAAGTAGTAGCCGTCGTTGGGCCCGGATGCCCAACCATCACGGCAAAGGCCGCTATAGCCATCGATGAGACGCGAATGTAGCTGCGGGAGGTCATCGGCCCGCATTCGCATGTAATCATGCTGGAGGTCGTGCAGCACTATTTGCCCGTCATGGCCGTGTAACACGAGAGAGCGGTTGACCAATAGATCGATTGTCGCTCGCGCGTCGGGGCCACTCACCCCGACCGGGGCCCATAAGGTGGCGATCGCGGCCTCGGGTATAGCCGTGCCCGGCGCAAACACGACTAGATCGAGATAGCGCCGCGGCTGCTCGCGTGCATGATTGAGCGCTTCGACACTGACCTCAATCGCCTTTAGCAAGTCTGGATGAGGATAGTTCGGAAAGGCCCGCTCAAGCCTGTCCAGCTGGGCGTGTTTCAGCCGGTGCAAGGCGTCGCTCCAGCGATCCGCCGGCGCTCCCCTCACCATAGCACCGATCATGGCCAGCGCGAGCGGCAGATAGCCGCATTCCTGGGCGACCAGCTCCGCCTCATGTGGGAGATTCGACATTGCGATCTCCGACCAGCGGCTGAGCAGGTCGAGCGCTGCTGGCTTGCTCATCACCTTGAGCTGCATCCGACGTCCTATGGCGTTGAGGACGCCATTGTCACGGGTGGTGACCAGCAGCCGGCACCCCTCGCTTAGCATGTTCTGAAATAGCTCGACGAACTCTCTCGTCCAGACATCATCCAGCACGATTAGTAGGTTTTTGCTGGCAAGAAGCTGGGCCAGACGCGCCGCTGCTTCTTCCGGCGCCACGTAAGACGTGACATCATCTCGAAGCGCCTCGCCGAGTTGCTGTAAGGCGGACAACGGCGTCGCCCCTCCGCGGCAGGAGATCCAGACGATGCCGTGGTCAAAGCTGCGACGGGCGCGCATGGAGTTGGCGAGCGTGGCCGCCAGGACAGACTTGCCGACGCCGGCCATCCCCCACAGGGCGCTCACCTGGCGGTCAGGGGTGATCACCGCCGCGCTCTGCACATCTTCGAGGACTAATGCCGAAAGCTTTTCGAACGCTTCCACCGGCGGCACAAAGTGCTTGGGCAGTGCAGGCACTGCGGTTAATAACGGCGCCAACGGGTGGGGCGGGACTTGTAAGACGCGTAGCAGGTCTGCAAGAGCTGAACCGTAAGACCGTGATGGCGTGAACTCGATTGCATGAAGCTTGGACAGATCCTCATCATGCAGCAGCTGCACCTCTGCGGAAAAAATCTCGCTTGGAATAAGCGAGAAATCCCCGAGACGGAGGATCGGGACAATGCTGAGGCCAAAATAGGCGGCATGCTGTAACTCGACGCACACGAATTGAGACTGTACCGCCTTCGGTCCGATTACCACGATCAGACGCTCACATCTTCTGATCGCGTCCCGCAGCTCCTGCAGGTAGGAGCGGCCCCGGCTAGGCATTGATCTCCGATCCCACCAGACCTCAAAGCCGTACTTGGTAAGATCCCGGTGGAGCCGTTGTACAAACGGCTCGTCGTCATCGCGCGCGTATGAAATGAAAACGCGTCGTCCGCTCCCGCCCGCAGCCTGATGCGGGAACTGGGTCAGCTTGGGCCGTTGCTCCCAGAAGCGGAGCCATCGCGGAAGAAACCACAACATCAAGCGTCAGTCTGGGGCAAGGCAGCATCGGCAACAACCAAAATAGCACGAGGTCGTCTTTCTGACTCCGCACAGGCGGCCGCGGGTGGGGTGCACCACCGACCTCGTCGCCCTTGAAAGGCGGAGCGGCTCGGGCTGCGGCGGCCGATCGTTCTGCCCTTCGCGCCGGAGCGCTTCCGGGAGACGTCGGTCATGGAGCGCTCGGTGGCTGTGATCGGCCCTCATTGCGTGGTCCGGAGTGAATGTTAGTTCAGCGTTGGTCTGGGCGCCACGGTTTGCGTGGTCGGCGGCTCTGACCGGCGCAGTGCCGCGGATCAGGCCGCGAGAGTTGGCAGCACCACCTCGGGTGCTGGTGGCCGGTACCCTAGGACGCTGTACGCGAATAAACTCCTTACTGTGCTTGGGTTGTACGACGAGGCGACGTGCGATGATGGAGATCGTCGCAATCCAGATGTGCCCGGCAAAGAGGTCGGCGGCGCGGTCGTAGACGATGTTGAGGCGCCGGTAGCGGCTGAGCCAGGCGAACAGCCGCTTCACAACCCACCTGATCCCATTCGGCAGAAAGCGCCCGTCGCGCGTGCCGCCGGGCGAGATAGAGACATGGATTTCGTGCTCCAGCGCCGCTGCGGCGAAGGGCGCACCCTTGAAGCCGCTGTCGCCGAGGAGGTCACCTTCGAACCCGAGCGCAGCCAGCCGCGGCAGCATCGGCAGCACGCCCGCGCGGTCGTCCGTGTTGGCCGGCTGCAGTTCGAGATCGAGCAGCGATCCGTGCTTGTCGCAGACTGCGAACAGCTTCACGCCCTTCACCAGTTTGCCGCCATCAATGCCGCGTATCCAGGCGGTTGGTGCTGACCGCAGGGAGCAGCTGTCGGCCACCACTGCTGAGGGCAGCACCTCGTCGCCGCAGGCCAGCCGCCAGTCGAGCGCGAGACGTTGCCCCAGCCGGCGCCACAGCCCCAGCCGGGTCCAGCGGGCGAAGGCGCTGTGCAGGGTGGTGAAGGGAACGCCCGAGAGCCAGCCGGCGATGCGCCACTGTAGGCCGCCGAAGGTCAGGGTCCAGATCAGCCCGATCAGCCGCCGCCGCAGCATGAGGTCCGGCTTGCGGCCGCGGCGATGCACGCCGATCCGCTCGTGGTCCATGGCCACCAACTCAGCTTCGACGGCAAAGACGAAGACCTCGATGTCGGCCAGGGCGTTCCAGCCGTCACCACGGCTGGAGCGGGGAACACGGCAGCCGGAAGGCGGAGGCAGGTCGGCATTGCTGCGTAGGCTGGTGCGAGGCATCGGCCCAACATGGTGAGGCTCGGCCGACGCACTGCCTTACGTGTCCAAACCGACCTGAAGGGGCCAGCTTATTTCGCGTTCAGACTCTAATGCGCCATGTGGCCGCACGGTGTTGTAGTGTTGGCGCCAGCTTTCGATGACCACCTCGGCTTCGCGCAGGCTGTAGAAGATCTCGCCGTCCAGCAGCTCGTCACGCAGGCGCGCGTTGAAGCTCTCCACATAGCCATTCTCCCTCGGGCTGCCCGGTGGGATGTAGGCCGTTTTGGCACCAACCGCTGCGATCCAGCTCTGCACCGCCTTGGCCACGAACTCCGTGCCGTAGCACATCGGGAAGGTTGAACCGGCTTTGGATTGACCCGGTTCAAAGGCGGCCACGACCGGCCAGCAGGCCTCCACAGTGATGGTGTCGAGCCACACGGAGAGGAGCCGACCGGCC
>JAESFM010000217.1_pt1 | contig 16019 bp, 15 predicted proteins | sample 9266171 | NCBI WGS metagenome assembly JAESFM01 (sample SAMN14505069, study PRJNA617099) | algae metagenome | isolation source: Hassallia sp. WJT32-NPBG1 and co-occurring heterotrophs from well developed... | place: USA: Mojave Desert, Joshua Tree National Park, California | collected 2006-06-22
ACGAGCAAGAGTAATTTAGATGCGTTTGCCCTGGTCGTCAAGCCCATTTTTTACACGGTCCTTTATCCTCATCCTCTTTCTTTTGTCAAGTTATCTTTATACCAAATTAGATGAGCTTACCCTGCTAACAGTTATCGTCACGGAAGCTAATTGTCCAGAACGTTTAGGAGGTGTAGCCGTTGCCATCGAAGCCGCAGAAGTTACTCTTGATTTAGTTGTCATTTGGGTTGATCAAGGCTTTAGCAGTGAGAACTTTGAGCGCGTGATTCAGCAATTATGTAACGCCAAAGTTGATGTGATTTGTCGTACTCAGCCGGGATTTCAAGTATTGCCTAAGCGATCGATTGTCGAACGTACATTTGCGTGGTGGAACCAATACAGTCGCCTTAGTAAGGATTATGAACTTTTACCAGAAATGACCGAATCTATGATTTACACAGTCATGATTCGTTTAATGTTAAAACGACTGGCAAAGTTTTATTCGATTACTTCATAATCGTTTACAAACAGCCTCTAACTGAAAACTGCGGTAAAAAGCTTAAGTTCATTCTCAATACTGGGATTTTCACTGGTAAAGACGATTCTAAATTGGCAAGCTAAATAACGAAAAGCTTCTTCATAGTTCCTCTTGGAAGTCTTTGCTGAAAAGCCACGCAGTTTTAGCAGTCACTTTTTATGATGTCTCAACTTTGATTGAAAAGAAATCAACATTAGTTGAGTGGGAGGGATACAAAGTTTCTAGAATATCATAAGCGATGGGTGTTCTTTGGCGTTGCTAAAGTTTATTTTGACTTGATTGTGGCACCACCTGATGAGTAATATCTACCGTCTAAGCCACTATTTAACGCGCTTGCACCGCAAGACTACATGTAACTAACTCCAAGTCTCTTAAAAGGCTTCAGTTGTCTATTCGCCTACTATTGCAATACTTGAAATATAAGGCTGTCTTCATCTCTGCTTAAATCATCACATCCACAGCGATGCTGTTTCCCTCAGATCTAACCCGGATTTCTCACCACGATTTCACAAAGGCTTATGTGACCTACATTGACGGCAAAATAAGCCATTCAACACTCTGTCAAAATTTCTTATTTATCAAAAATGTCCGAAACCTTGCCTATATACAGGCTTCGAGGATTGAGAACGCATAACTTGTGAGAAATGCGGGTCTAACTTTATGAGCCGAAAACCCTATCCAACTGATCTAACCGATAAAGAATGGCAAATACTTCAACCTCTAATTCCACCTCCTAAAACAGGAGGACGCCCTCGAACTGTGGATATGCGCGAGATTCTCAACGCTATCTTATATGTTCAACACAGTGGTTGTTCTTGGAGGCAGCTACCTCATGACTTACCTTCGTGGCCAACAGTTTATGATTACTTCCGGATTTGGTCCCTTAGTGGAGTATGGAAAAGGATATGTCAAGCTCTGCGACAAAGAGGGAAGGCTAAAGCAAGGCTTAAAGAAGTTAAGAGCACTAATATTTTAAACAGCGAGTTAGTCAAAACGATTAAACACGGAAAGCAGAGAATCTCAAAGAGAGAAAAGAAGATGAAAGGGAGCGCAAAGAGGCTTAAATAAAGAAAAGAAGATGAAAAAGCATAAACATCATAAACATCGTATCCTGGTCACCAGGATACACCTTGATGAAGGCAGAGTGTAGAGTGTGGGTTGTAGTGCACAAAACAGCAAAATTCTCATTCAGCAAGATTTTAAATACATATTTGCACTATACGCCTAATAAACATAAAAAAGATAGTCTTGAGGAAAAAGATTAAATGGATACTAAAATCTTTGAGCAGTCCAAACAAAGTTCTCAACACAACCAACGTCAAAGATTCGGTTGTGAAACCGTAAATACTTACTTGCAACCATCACATCTGGTAAAAGCCAACGCAATTCCTAGAGAAACTATCTTTCATCTATCGACTTACTTATCAGAACGGCAAGCTCAAGTTGAGGCGGCGCTTGAGAGATCAATTCAAGTGGTCTATCCAGAAAAACTTTATGAAGCCATGCGGTATTCCCTGCTGGCTGGAGGAAAACGCTTACGCCCAATTCTCTGCCTCGCCAGCTGTGAACTTTGTGGGGGCACTGTAGAGATGGCGATGCCCACTGCTTGTGCGCTGGAAATGGTTCACACCATGTCTCTGATGCATGATGACCTGCCTGCCATAGATAACGATGACTATCGGCGAGGTAAACTAACTAACCATAAAGTTTATGGCGAAGCCATCGCCATCTTGGCTGGTGACGCGCTTTTACCCTACGCCTTTGAGTTTATTGTAGAAAAGACAAAAAAAGTTCCTGCTAAACGGTTGTTACAAATAGTTGCCAACTTAAGCCATGCAATTGCAGCAACGGGTTTAGTAGGTGGTCAAGTGGTAGATTTGGAATCTGAGGGATTACAGAATATTGGTATAGAAACCATTGACTTTATTCATTATCACAAAACTGGCGCTCTGTTGGAAGCTTCAGTTCTCTCAGGCGCAATCTTGGCGGGAGCCAACGATGAGGTTTTGCAACATCTGTCTGTCTATGCTCGCCATATTGGTCTAGCTTTTCAAATTATTGACGATGTGCTTGATATTACCGCTACTCAGGAAGAGCTAGGTAAAAGCCCTGGAAAAGATAAAAAGGCACAAAAAGCGACTTATCCCAGTTTATGGGGTATTGAGGTATCTAAAAGTCAGGCTGATAAGTTAGTTAACTCAGCTAAGGCTGAGCTGATTCCCTTTGGAGAAAAGGCTATCCCTCTGATGGCAATCGCAGATTTCATCACATCTCGAACACACTAACAGTTCAGATAACTGAACAATTACAACAAACCATATTCACACTAACCTCGAAATTACTTTAATGCGCTCTTACTCTCTGATTGCTTCAGCAAAAATCAATTTATACCTGGAGATTATCAAAGACCGCCCAGATGACTACCACGATCTGGTGATGGTACTCCAGAGCATCAATTTGGCAGACCGGGTTGACTTACGTCCACTTAAAAATGATACTATCTGCTTACATTGCAACCATCCAGAAGTGCCTCAAGACCATCGTAACCTTGCTTACAAGGCAGCAGCACTGATGGCACAAAAATTCCCTGATGCTTTTGCCAAGTATGGCGGTGTCGATATCACAATTGACAAGCGGATTCCTGTTGGAGCAGGGTTAGCAGGTGGTTCAACAAATGCCGCTGCCGTCTTAGTTGGGCTGAATTTGATGTGGAACCTGCGGCTAAGCATTAGCCAATTACAATACCTTGGGTCTTTGCTTGGTTCAGATGTACCCTTCTGCATTGTTGGTGGTACAATGCTAGCTACAGGACGAGGCGAATATCTCACTCGCTTACCAGTAATCGATAGTTTCTATGCGGTGTTAGCTAAGTACCGCAGTCTCTCGGTTTCAACGGCTTGGGCTTACCAAACATTCCGTCATCAGTATCTTAGCTCCCACGCGTTGGACACTGTTGCAGTCGTCGGTTGTAAGCAGCGAACGTACTCAGAACAAATGGTGTCAGCGATTACCCGTCACAATAAGAAGCAAATTTGTCAGTTTCTCCATAATGACCTAGAACGGGTAGTACTGCCAAAATATCCTCAGGTGCAGAAGTTGCGAGACGAATTTCAGCGGTTAGGATGCTCTGTAATGATGTCAGGTTCTGGTCCAACTATGTTTGCGTTAACCAAATCTCAACAAGAGGCGCAGCAAGTCGTAGAGGCTGTTAAGATGGCTATTCCCGATCCCGATCTGGACTTGTGGATCTCAAAATTCACGGATACCAGTATTCGCGTTGAATCTTTTAGTGAGTAATTCAACTTTAACTTTCTCAAAAAGGACATATGGTTAAAATCATTGCTATCGTTGGTATGCCTGGTTCAGGCAAGAGTGTGGTAGCTAGCTATCTGAAAGATAATGGTTTTCCCGTCATTCGTTTGGGGGAAATTATCATGCGTGAAATTGAAAAACGGGCGCTACCAATAACACCACAAAACGAACAAATGGTAAGGGAAGAAATGAGAAGAAAACATGGGACGGATGTATGCGTCCAAATGACCTTACCATTCATTAAAGCAAAGCTGTTAGACCGTCAATTGGTTGTTCTTGATGGTCTCTATAGTTTTAGTGAGTATAAAAGTTTGAAAAAAGAGTTTAACGATGAATTAATGGTTGTAGGAATTTTTACTCCTAAGGCTGTAAGGTATGAACGACTCACCTTAAGGCGGGAGAGACCTTTAACACTTGCAGAAGCAGAGTTAAGAGATTTCAGTGAAATTGAGAAAATTGAAAAAGGTGGTCCAATTGCTATGGCTGATTTCACCATAATCAACGATGGAAGTCAGTACCAGTTATATAGAAAGATAAAAGACTTGCTTGGAAACATCTTACAGAAAGTTCCCCAAGCAGTCTGAAGGCAATACATTTCATAAGCTGTAAAGAAAGTAACCAAGCGTTACTTTAACACTACGACATCGTCTGAAATTTGTTTTTGCAAGAGGAAACCCATATGCATCTAAGTGAAATAGCTCATCCAAACCAATTACACGGTCTGTCAATTCAAGAACTCCAGCAAATTGCATCTCAAATTCGGGAAAAGCATCTTCAAACTGTAGCAGCTAGTGGTGGTCACCTTGGTCCTGGCTTAGGTGTGGTAGAACTGACGCTAGCACTTTACCAAACCTTAGATCTGGATCGCGATAAAGTCGTTTGGGATGTGGGTCACCAAGCCTATCCACATAAATTAATTACTGGTCGCTACAATCGCTTTCACACATTACGACAAAAACACGGTATTGCAGGATATCTCAAACGCTGTGAAAACAAGTTTGACCAATTCGGCGCTGGACACGCTTCTACCAGCATCTCTGCAGCCCTAGGTATGGCTTTTGCGCGAGATTTGAAAGGCGAAAACTTTAAGGTAGTGGCTGTAATTGGCGATGGTGCCCTGACTGGTGGCATGGCTTTTGAAGCAATTAACCATGCGGGTCATTTGCCCAACACTAACTTGCTGGTGGTTCTCAACGACAACGAAATGTCTATCTCTCCAAACGTAGGTGCGATTTCCACCTATCTCAATAAGTTGCGCTTGAGCCCACCGATGCAGTTCTTAAAAAACAACTTCAAGGAACAAGCCAAGCAGATATCCTTCGTGGGGGATTCTGTGTCTCCAGAACTAGAACGCCTCAAGAAAGGGATGAAACGTTTGGCGGTACCGAAAGTGGGAGCGATATTTGAGGAGTTAGGTTTTACCTATATCGGACCTGTAGATGGGCATAACCTAGAAGAGCTAATTGCTGCTTTTCAACAAGCACATCAGATAACAGGACCAGTTTTGGTGCATGCGGCAACAATCAAGGGCAAAGGTTACGAAATCGCAGAAAAAGATCAAGTCGGATACCACGCCCAAAACCCCTTTGACCTGGCTACTGGCAAAGCTAAACCTTCAAGCAAACCGAAACCTGTTACCTATTCCAAAGTCTTTGCCCACACCCTGGTCAAACTCGCGGAAGAAAACCCCAAAATCATTGGTATCACAGCAGCGATGGGAACGGGGACAGGGCTAGACAAACTGCAAGCCAAGCTGCCCAACCAATATGTTGATGTAGGCATCGCCGAAGAACACGCCGTCACCTTTGCCGCAGGAGTTGCAACTGAAGGTATACGTCCCGTTGTCACCATCTATTCTACCTTCTTGCAACGTGCTTTCGATCAAATAGTTCATGATGTCTGCATTCAAAATTTACCTGTTTTCTTCTGTATGGACAGGGCGGGAATTGTTGGTGCTGATGGTCCCACACATCAAGGAATGTACGACATCGCATATCTGCGTTGTATTCCCAATATGGTGCTGATGGCTCCTAAAGATGAAGCCGAACTCCAGCAGATGCTAGTCACTGGTATAAATTACACAGATGGTCCAATTGCTATGAGATATCCACGCGGTAGTGGCTATGGTGTCCCTTTGATGGAAGAAGGATGGGAGGCTTTACCTATCGGTAAAGGTGAAATCCTGCGTCACGGCTATGACGTTTTAATGGTGGGCTTTGGTTCGATGGTTTACCCAGCTCTGCAAGCAGCTGAGATTTTGAGCGAGTACGGCATTGAAGTCACCGTAGTGAATGCTCGTTTCGCCAAGCCCCTAGATATTGATTTAATTGCGCCTTTAGCTGAGCGAATTGGTCGCGTCGTCACCCTGGAAGAAGGCTGCTTAATGGGAGGCTTTGGATCGGCTGTCGCAGAAGCATTGCTGGATCGTGGCGTTTTGGTACCGGTGGTACGCATTGGAGTGCCCGATCTATTAGTTGAACATGCAACTCCAGAGCAATCTAAGGCAGAACTCGGTTTAACGAGTCCACAAATTGCTGAGAAAGTCAGAAGCGCTTTTCCCTTCCCATCACACGAACGACTTGCCGCTTAAACTTTGATACCACAGGAGCAACGACCTATGCAAACCATCCCATTTCCACTCACTTTCAAAACCTTTGCTAATAAACTTCCTGTCGATACCACCATTGTCCGTCGCAAAACCCGTCCCGTTCATGTTGGTAATGCCACCATTGGCGGTGGTTATCCTGTGGTGGTGCAGTCCATGATTAACGAGGACACTTTGGACATAGATGGCTCAGTAGCTGGTATTATTCGTCTTCATAAGATTGGCTGTGAGATTGTCCGTGTTACCGTTCCCAGCTTGGCTCACGCTAAAGCCTTGCCTGAAATCAGACAGAGATTAATAGAAATCTATCAACCTGTACCAGTGGTAGCTGATGTGCACCACAATGGCTTGAAGATTGCCTTGGAGGTAGCAAAGCATGTTGATGGGGTGCGGATTAATCCGGGTTTGTATGTATTTGAAAAGCCAAAACCCGGCAGAACCGAATACACCCAAGCCGAATTTGACGAAATTGGCGAGAAAATTTGTGAAACTCTAGAGCCTCTGGTAGTTTCTCTACGAGATCAGGATAAAGCACTGCGTATTGGTGTCAATCATGGTTCCCTCGCTGAGCGGATGCTATTTACCTATGGTGACACTCCAGAGGGTATGGTAGAATCTGCTTTGGAATTTATTCGTATTTGCGAATCCCTGAACTTCCATAACCTGACAATCTCCCTTAAGGCTTCACGAGTACCAGTGATGCTGGCTGCCAATCGCCTGATGGTACAGCGCATGGATGAGCTAGGTATGGATTATCCCCTGCATCTGGGCGTGACCGAAGCTGGTGATGGAGAATACGGACGCATCAAGTCCACCGCTGGGATTGCCACACTTCTGGCTGAAGGGATTGGGGATACAATTCGGGTATCGCTAACGGAAGCGCCAGAAAAAGAAATCCCCGTCTGCTACAGCATTCTGCAAGCTCTGGGTTTAAGGAAGACAATGGTTGAGTACGTTGCTTGCCCTTCCTGCGGTCGTACTTTATTTAACCTAGAAGAAGTTCTACACAAAGTGCGGGAAGCAACCAAACATCTGACTGGTTTGGATATTGCAGTCATGGGCTGCATTGTCAACGGTCCTGGAGAAATGGCAGATGCTGACTATGGTTATGTCGGTAGACAGCCTGGTTACATATCCCTATATCGAGGGCGCGAAGAAATCAAAAAAGTGCCAGAGTCTCAAGGAGTTGAAGAACTGATTAATTTGATCAAAGCAGACGGGCGCTGGGTCGATCCTTAAACCCGGATTTCTCACTACGATTTGACAAAAACTTATGTGACCTAGATTGACGGCAAAATAACCCATTCTACACTCTGTCAAAATTTCTTATCCCTCAAAAATGTCCGAAACCTCGTCTATATAAAGGCTTTGAGGATTGAGATCGCATAACTTGTGAGAAATGCGGATTAAAGCTGGTTGAAAAATTACACGCGTAGTCAGCTGTGGATTGAAACTTACAAAACAAAATTGATGCACAGTAATTTCAAAAATAGATACCAAATGGACACTAAAGCCTTTAGGCGGTCACTCCGTAGTTCTGAGTATTACCATCGCAAGGGATTTGGTCGTGAAGCAGAAGTTGCAGATTTGTTAAAGTCCGAGTATCAAAGCAACTTGATTCAAGAAATCCGAGAAAACAGCTTTACGCTACAACGAGGCGACATCACAATCCGACTAGCAGAAGCGTTTGGCTTTTGTTGGGGTGTGGAACGAGCGGTTGCGATGGCTTACGAAACTCGCCAGCACTTCCCTAACAAACAAATTTGGATTACCAATGAAATTATCCACAATCCTTCAGTAAATCAGAACCTGCGGGATATACATATACAATTCATTCCTGTGAAGGATAGCTGTAAAGATTTTTCAGTCGTAGAAAGGGGGGACGTAATAATTCTACCTGCCTTCGGTGCTAGCGTTCAAGAAATGCAGATTCTTAATGACAAAGGTTGCACAATTGTGGACACAACCTGCCCCTGGGTTTCTAAAGTCTGGAATACGATTGAGAAGCACAAAAAAGGCAATTACACCTCAATCATCCACGGTAAGTACAATCATGAAGAGACTATCAACACCAGTTCATTTGCTAACAAGTATCTGGTAGTGCTGAACTTGGCAGAAGCTGAGTATGTCTGCAACTATATCCTTAACGGCGGAAACCGCCATGAATTTTTGGTTAAATTCAGCAAAGCTTGTTCTGCGGGCTTCGATCCAGACACTGACTTAGAATATGTAGGTATTGCCAACCAAACGACTATGCTGAAAAGCGAGACTGAAGAGATTGGCAAGCTCTTTGAGCGCACAATGATGAGGAAATATGGTCCTGCTAATCTGAATCAGCACTTCCTTAGCTTCAACACTATCTGCAACGCTACTCAAGAACGTCAGGATGCAGTGTTAAAATTGGTGGACGAAAAGCTGGACTTGATGGTTGTGGTTGGTGGCTTTAACTCTTCCAACACAACTCACCTGCAAGAAATTACGCTTAACCGAGGTATTCCTTCTTATCATATCGACAGTGCCGAGCGAATTAGTTTAGACAATCGCATCAAACACAAACCTCTACACCAAGACTTGACAGTAACCGAAAATTGGCTAAAAGAGGGTCCAGTTGTTATAGGAATTACCTCTGGCGCATCTACACCTCATAAAGATGTGGCAGATGTTATCAACAAAGTTTTTCAGATCAAAACAGCTGTTGTAACTGCTTAGTTCCTTTGAAGTTATAGCATCAGCTAGCGCACAGGTCTTACCGTCTGCTAATACACAGTTTGAGAAGGGGCTTGTCTAATCAGGACAACGAGTCACTTCATAATCTACCGTATGTTTGTGAAGCTTGATGGAGAAGCCTAACCATATAAAAGCAGAGTTGGAGCATTCTTATAACCTCTTTTAAAGAAGGTTAGCTCCTTTTCCAGAAAATGAATAAAAATTACTTCTCCATCTGTTTCTCAACAAACTCTAGAGTAGTAAAAGTTGCAATTGAAGCTTAAACTTTAGCACTGAAACTTCATGAGGTAAATAAAAAATGAGCAGTCAAAATAGCAGTGTAATCACGCAGCCCTGCATTTCCTACTGGGGAATCCATAAATCAGCACGATTTTTAGATGCAATTACATCATACTATTTCCCACTTTACGGACTTTCCAATAAGGACTTTTTTACTTACTATCCAGTTCTAGGTTTTGTGGAAGCTCTAATATATCAAGTTGATGAAGCGCTAGAAGCAAGTCAAGTAAAAAATTCGCTTTCGGATGGCATAAAATTCTGGAATAAAACAAAAAGCATCATCATTAACCTCCTCAAAGAACGCAACTTAGAACATCCGTTAATCGAAAAGCAATTAGAAAATATTGGAGAATATTGTGAATTAGAAAATAAGCTAATGTTTAAAAAGGTGGTAACACATGCAGATGTTATTAAATCTGCTGAACTACGCTCTTCAGATGTACGTACTTTGCACACAATTTTGTTCCGAGTAGCTAACAAACCTTACAAGAAGAGCACCTTCGATACAATGTGGCCTCTAGAGGTATTAGCCGATATCCAAGAGGACATTGAACAGTATCAAGACGATGTGGAAAAAGACAAATTTAATATTTACCGCATGTTTGTTAAGCTCTATGGAGAAAAAGCTCCTGAGTGCTTAGAAGCAGAAAAGGAGCGATACAAAAATATTTTTCGAGAAAGGCTAGCTCAATTACCAGAGAATGAGCAGAAAATATATTTGAACCTTGTGTCCAAATACAAGGAAGAAGTTTCTGTTAAGGCTATTCCTGAACCAATTTTAGAGTAGTAGAGATTGTCCTGTTGTTTAAACATTAAAACTGAAAATTAACGAGGAAAATCAGACATGGCTAGTCAAAACAGTAGTGTAATCATGCAACCCTGCGTTTCCTATTGGGGCATGCACAAGTCGGCACGAAATTTAGATGCAATTACATCCTACTATTTCCCAATTTACGGACTTTCTGAGCGGGACTTTTTTACGTACTATCCGGTTTTAACTTTTGTGGAATCCGTAATATATCAAGCTGATGAGAAAGTAGAAGAAAGTCAAGTAAAGAACTCATTTTCAGATGGCATAAATTACTGGATTCAAACGAAAAATCTCATCATTAAGTTCCTCAAAAAACGCAACTTAGAACATCCGCTAATTGAAAAGTACTTAGACGATTTAGAAGAATATTACCACTTAGAGAATCGATTAATGTCTAAGGAGACGGTAACATACACAGACATTATAAAAGCTGCTGAGCTACGCACCTCTGATTTACGTACTTTGCACGCAATTTTGTTCAAAATGGCTAACAAACCTTACAATCAAAACGCCTTTGATGTCATGTGGACTCTAGAGGTGTTAGCTGACCTCGAAGATGACATTAAACAGTATGAAGGCGACGTGAAGAAAGACAACTACAATACCTACCGTATGCTTGTTAAGCTCTATGGAGAAAAGGCGTTTAAGTACTTACAAGCAGAATTAGAGCGATACAATAATTTTCTCCAAGAAAGAATAGCTCAATCGCCAGAGGATGAGCAAAAAATCTATCTAGAAATTCTGTCTAGATACAAAAAAGAGCTTTCTGCTGAGACTATTCCTGAACCAATCTTGGAGTAGTTCCCTCGCTCTATAGCAACCCTAAATGGTTCATGATACCAATTTTCCGTAAAGGTGCGCTTAATAATTTATGAGAAAGTAGGGTGGGCACTGGCCACCAAAAGCCGATAGTTGTGCGGCATAGCCCTACCTACTAATTTTTATAAGGTGTATCTTCATAGGTCTTAGCGAAAAAGGAAAAACTTGCTTCTCCTTAATTACTGTCTTCTTATTCTTCTACCAAAGAGGTCGTTATGGTAAGTACTGTTTCAGCAAAATACCTTGAACCTCCCAGTTATCTTCACCAAAAGAAACCACTGTGGAATATAGCCGTTATCTTGTACATTTTTGGTGGCTACTGCGGAGGGATCTCGCTTTTGTTATTCTCTAACATCTGGCTGAACGCTTTGGGAGTCGTGTTACTCACCCATAGCTTGGTTCTCTCAGCTTATATGTCCCACGAGTTTATGCATGGCACGATTTTCAGCAATATGAAGTGGAATGCCGTGGGTGGCAATATCATGCTGTGGCTGAATGGTGGCTGTTATGCAAGATTCAAGGACTTAGCGCAAGAGCATATTTTTCATCATGTTAATAAAGTGGATTCTGTGGTTTTTGACTTGCCCACTTTTATTAACAATCTCCCGGCACCAATTCGTACCTTGATTCTAGCGTTAGAGTGGCTATATTTTCCAGCAATTTCCTTTATACTCCAGTTTTGGGCACTGACTGCTCCTTTTTGGAACCCCGAGCGTCGAGATGAACGGCTGCGCGTTACAATTCTGCTCATAGTGCGTTCTTCGTTGTTTACCTTATTAGGATTAGCGTCACTAAAAGCACTAGCGCTTTACTTTCTTGCTTACATTAGCATGATGACAGTGCTGCGGTTCATGGATGCCTTCCAACATACTTATGAGGCATTTCCAGTCGGCGAACCGTTGCCTAAACGCAATCAAGCCTATGAACAAGCCAATACCTTTACTTGCTTAATTTCTCGGCGTTATTGGTGGTTGAACTTGCTAACGTTGAACTTTGGCTACCACAATGCTCACCATGCACTCATGAAATGTCCCTGGTACAATCTCCATGAACTAGACAGGGATTTATCGGCTAGACAGAAAGTTTACTATCTGACATTGCCGGAATTACTAAGAAACTACCATCGCTTTCGGCTTTATCGTATTTTCTTAGGTCAAGGTGAAGCGGTAAATAAACAGGGTAATTTAAACATGAGTAGGTTCTATGGTGCTGTTGGCGTGTCTTTTCTAGTGAAGTCTTAAAAGTTTCGTTGCTGTTGTAAAAACTTGCAATATCTGAAGGGATATTTTGTACCTTCACCAACACACCAAGACCTGCTGTAAGGCGTTCAGAACGACGTATCAATTATTGGGAATCCTACTATTATGAAAGCAATATCTCTCCTTGGCTCAACAGGTTCTATCGGTATCCAAACACTGGACATTGTCAGACAATATCCCAACCAGTTTCAAATTGTGGGATTGGCAGCAGGTCGGAATGTGGAAATGCTGGCTCAACAAATACGCGAGTTCCAACCTGCAATCGCAGCTATCGCCAACTCACAAAAGTTGCCCGAGTTGCAAGCTGCGATCGCTGACCTTGACCCCCAACCAATTTTACTAGGGGGTGAATCTGGGGTGATTGAGGTCGCCCGCTACAGCAATGCCGAAGTTGTAGTGACTGGCGTTGTGGGTTGTGCGGGGCTACTACCTACAATTGCTGCCATTAAGGCAGGCAAAGACATTGCTTTGGCAAACAAGGAAACCTTAATTGCTTCTGGACCAGTTGTCTTGCCCTTAGTGCAGAAGTATGGGGTGAAGCTTTTACCTGCTGATTCAGAACATTCAGCGATTTTTCAATGTTTGCAAGGAGTGCCTTTTGGAGGGCTAAGGCGTCTGATACTGACTGCTTCTGGGGGAGCATTCCGGTCTTGGCCAATTGAGAAATTATCACAAGTTACTGTAAAGGATGCTTTAAAGCACCCCAACTGGTCAATGGGTCGTAAAATTACGATAGATTCCGCCACTTTAATGAATAAAGGGTTGGAGGTCATCGAGGCTCACTGGCTCTTTGGCGTTGACTACCACAATATTGAAATTGTCATACATCCTCAAAGCATTATCCATTCTCTAATTGAACTGCAAGACACATCCGTGTTGGCGCAATTAGGCTGGCCCGATATGCGCCTGCCGCTGCTTTATACTCTATCCTGGCCGGAGCGAATTTACACTGCTTGGCAGAAGTTAGATTTGGTGAAGGTGGGGCAGCTGACCTTCAATGCCCCAGACCATCAAAAATATCCTTGCATGCAACTAGCATATGCTGCTGGTCACGCTGGGGGTTGTATGCCAGCAGTACTTAATGCTGCAAATGAGCAGGCTGTAGCCCTATTCCTGGAAGAAAGAATTCAGTTTCTCGATATTCCGCGTTTAATTGAACAGGCATGCGACCGCTACCACGTCCACAACTTCTCTACCCCAACCCTCGATGATATCATCGCAGCAGACCGATGGGCAAGACAGTTCGTTATGACCGCCAGTGAAAGTCATTTGGTACCAAGTTTATGAATATTAGGATTGGCAACGGTTACGATATCCACCGCTTAGTTGTAGATCGCCCCTTGATTTTGGCAGGAGTGGAGATTCCCCATGAATTGGGGTTGTTGGGTCACAGTGATGCCGATGTAGTAACTCATGCGATTATGGATGCGATGCTGGGAGCCCTTAGCTTGGGAGATATTGGTCATTACTTTCCGCCCACTGACCCCCAATGGGCAGGTGCTGACAGTTTAGTTTTGCTGTCTAAAGTACATCAACTGGTACGAGAGCAGGGGTGGCAAATCAGCAATATTGATTCTGTAGTAGTGGCAGAACGACCAAAACTCAAGCCCCATATCCCAGCGATGCGTGCCCAAATCGCAAGTGTTCTGGAACTGGAACCATCGCAAGTAGGCATTAAGGCAACCACCAATGAAAAGCTAGGTCCGGTCGGAGGAGAAGAGGGGATTGCTGCCCATGCCGTAGTATTGCTAATGTCTTCCAATTTCTAAGAACTGATTTCCTAACAAACAGTTTAACAAAACGCCAAAAATTCTCATTGTTCTTAATAATTGGATGTTGTGTATGTACTTACTAATTCCAGCCGCGGGAATGGGTCGGAGGATGGGAAGTAGTCGAAATAAACTGCTGCTCACTTTGTTAGATAAACCCTTAATCGCCTGGACACTTTTGGCTGCTGAAGCCTCTCAACGCATTCACTGGATAGGCGTGATTTGTCAGCCAGAGGACTGGGCAGATTTCCAAGAAATTGTGACAAACTTGTCCCTAAGCAAGCCAGTGCATTTTATTCTAGGGGGAGCAACCCGCCAGGACTCGGTTCATAATGGGTTGCAGTCCCTACCCGCAACGGCAGAACGCGTGTTGATTCACGATGGTGCCAGATGTTTGGCGACACCAGAGTTGTTTGACCGATGTGCCGGGGCAATTCTCCACTGTCAGGGGCTGATTTGTGCTGTTCCCGTCAAAGACACCATCAAAGTTGTAAACCACCAAACACATCTGATTACTCATACACCAGACCGACGTCAGCTTTGGGCGGCTCAAACCCCTCAAGGATTTGAAGTGAAGTTACTGCAACAATGTCATGCCGAAGGCCGTCGCCTGGGTTGGGAAGTGACAGACGATGCTGCCTTGTTTGAACAATGCCAGTTACCTGTGCAGATTGTGCACGGGGAGGAGACCAATTTAAAAGTGACTACGCCTGTTGATTTAGTGCTCGCCGAATTCATTCTCCGGCAACGATTGGGAGAGCAGTTGAGGCAATCTCTTGACACTCTGCCGATGTTGACAAGGTGACAAGTCGTTACCTAAAAGTGTTTAGCTGGCTCCGACAGAAGCCAGCAACTGTCCTCGGTTAAAATCGGGTTGCCATATAGCAGAGTGCCCAGCTTCCGCCTGTGCTTTGGCTCGAGTGGCATCATGCTGTGCCACAAACGCCCGACCAATCGTAAAATAATAATACAATCGCAGCTTTTGATACCAACCGTTATCGTCCTTTTCCACCAGTTCTGGTGTCACCTCCACACCGTAAAGCTTCACCAGTTCCGTTTTGCGTTCTCGATAACGTTCCTGTTTCGTCTTCGCTCGTTTTTCCTTTGCTTTAGCGTACTCGCCATCCGAATAAGTTTCCGATGCGCTGACTCCTGAGCGCTCCGCTTGATATAAACTATCCCTTACAGCCTTAACCTCTGTTGCTACCGCATTAGCAGTCTCTGAGTCCTCTGCTGGGATAATGCAATAACCATCTTCCGCCAGTCCCTCTAAAATCGTTTCTTGGTAGCGTGCCATGCCAGCATTAATCACACAGGCTTTCGCTGCCCATGTATTTAACGATTCACGTTGAAATTCCGTATCAATTGCCCCAAAATCATAATCCTCTTGATGATCCGCAACTGTCAGCAAGTGGATATTGGCACGGGTCACAGATTTTTGACTCAAAAACAGCGAACCAATTGAGGTAGAACCATTACCAATCCTGCATTTTGTCAATCCATAACGAGAAATCCAAACGTGACGAGGAACAGTTTCTCGCACTCGTGCCAACATTTGCCGCACCGAGTTTTCTGGTTGCACACCAATAGCAATACTCCACACCCCAGTGAAATGTCCCTGCACATCAATTGACACCCCAGTTTCCAAACTAGTAGTCCACCAAGCCAACGCGTGCGGGGTTTATGGTAAGAAAATCAAGTTCTTTTCCCCCCCTGCTTCCTCTGCTCCCCCTGCCTCCCCTGCCTGCCTTGAACCGTCATTTTTGGCTTGGTCGAGTACTAGGGGAAACAATCACAATCAGTAGACCGAAAAGTTCGGCGATCGCTCTGGGGTAGTGGCTGGCTTCAGCTTATTTTAATTCTAAAAACAGTATCATTGAATACACTTCTTTAAGAACTTGCTGGGCTGTACCTCATAAGT
>JAESFM010000218.1_pt1 | contig 15677 bp, 16 predicted proteins | sample 9266171 | NCBI WGS metagenome assembly JAESFM01 (sample SAMN14505069, study PRJNA617099) | algae metagenome | isolation source: Hassallia sp. WJT32-NPBG1 and co-occurring heterotrophs from well developed... | place: USA: Mojave Desert, Joshua Tree National Park, California | collected 2006-06-22
AGGATTTGAGGGTTCTAGGATAATAACTCTCACCTACATGGTCATTCAGTTATCAAGGTTCGGTACCTTGCGGCTAATCCTCCAGACCCACAAGGGTCTTAGTTTCTAGCCAACGATTCGCACAATACCGCCTCCATCAATGCATCTGAACCAAAGCCGAAACTACTGGCGTATTCCGCTACAAAGGCAGCGATCGTGAACTTCACTGGTGGGTTGGCGCAATTGGTTGCTGACAAGGGCATCCGGGTTAACGGTGTCGCACCTGGTCCCGTGTGGACACCCTTGATCCCGGCGACGATGCCAAACGAACAGGTGACACAATTTGGGCAAGAGTACCCAATTAAGCGTGCCGCGCAACCAGCGGAACTCGCTCCAGTATACGTGCTGCTTGCTTCCTCCGAAGCCAGTTATGTTTCCGGTGCGATCATTCCCGTTACTGGCGGTCAGCCCGTCCTTCCATGACCGAAGAGGGCAGGGGAAGCTGGGGGAGAAAGAGTTTATGTTTGCCTGTCCCAGGCTTCTACGCCGAGCAAATTTATGCGTGGAAAACCAGAAAAAATTGAACCCTTGACTGCATGAGCGCGAGATTCAAGATGTGTTGATTGCAAGCCCCTCGATTTATGTATGTAGGGGTTTGTTCCCCCTGCTCTCTTCATTTCTATGCCGAATCACTAACGCAGTAACATAAATGAACTGGTATCCAATTAAATTAAGTGCCCACATTAACACCTACGTTTTTGGCGGTCGTCTCATCAAAGAACGACTCGGCAAGGGCAATCTCCCCGATGGTACCGTTGCCGAGACGTGGGAGATCAGCGACTATCAGGACAAGTCCGGAACCGTCACCAATGGCGAATTCGCCGATCGCACCCTTCACGATCTGGTCGAGGCACACCCGGACGAACTGGTCGGCGAAGGCTGGCGCGGACCGCACTTCCCCATCCTACAGAAGTTCATTGATGCTTCGGGTCGGCTGCCGATTCACCTGCATCCCGACGACGAAACCGCCCAACGCCTCTACAGTGAGCCGAACGGCAAAACCGAAGCCTGGTATATTTTGTGGGCGGCACCGAGTGCCAGCATCTTAGCAGGCATAAAACCCGGTTTGACCCGCGAACAATTGTTTGACGCTTTCAAGAAGCAAGACTACGACGCGGTGATGCCACGCTTCCCCATCAAAGCTGGCGACACCGTTTACGTACCGAGCGGGGTGATACACAGCTTTGGACCCGACACTTTGATTTTCGAGGTCGAACAAACATCCGACCTTGCGGAGGACGTAATGCCGAGCGACATGCAAGGCAACAGCCGCAGCGAGGATGAGTGGGAAAAGTGCATCAACGCCACCCTCGACGAATTGCGAACCCACTACCAGCCTCGTCCGAATGCTGGACTGTTACTCCGAGAAGGCGCTAATCGTTACGTCCTCACCTGCGCTGGACCGTACTTCGCGCTGGAACGCTGGACACTCACTGAAGCCCACATTGAGCCAGATCACCCGTGGCGCTGTATGACGATCTCCAACGTGGCAACGCCAGTGCGAATTGAGTACCGGGGTGGAAGCGAGACACTCGCTACAGGGGAGTCATGCATCATCCCGGCTGCCCTAAGTGGAGTGCGAATCGTGCCCACTCAGCCGCAGGAAGGCGCGGCAAGCTTGATTGTTTGCTATGTCCCGGATCTGGAACGCGATATCGTTACGCCACTACGAAAGGTTGGTCATTCCGACGAGGAGATACGCGCACTGGGTGAAGTTGGAATTTAGACGAATGGCACTTCTTGAAGAAGCGATCGCTAGTTGTAGCCCAGTGCCCTAACACTTGCCTTCGGGCGATCGCTTCCTCTTGTGCGAAAATCACTTTCTCCCTTGCTAGCAATATAAGTTTCACCTGTTGTGCTACTTACAGGTACGGTGATTTTGCTATTGTCTGTTTTAGAGATACGCACGTAATATCCAAGCGCATTTTGATTATCTCCTCGGCAAATATAAACAGAATATTTAGCTGTATCGAAACTGCGTTTAGGTAGCAATTTTGCCGATGGACAAATTTGCGGTGAGTTGAATTGCTCTAAGTTGTTTGCGGGTAGGGCTTTTGCTGACGGTGTAAGTAAAAATAATGAAGTTCCACTGAGCAAAGCTAACTTTAAAGTACCTTTGCAATTAAACTGTATTTGTAAAAATTTCATGTTTATCAAGTTTTAATCAATAAAATCATCGCCGCTACTAATTAGTTAATGGCGTTAAATTTCAGTAATATAACGGTAGAAAGAGTGTTTTTATTATCGGAAAAAAATAGGCTCAGGACAAGTAAATATCCTGAGCGCTCATATATTCTTTAATGAAAGTTCTTTTTGCGTGATTTTACTGTTAAATGTATTCTCTTAACTTGACTCGCACTCTCGTTTAGTCACATAATGGCGGTAGCGAAACATTACTTCTAGTTGTGCTTGCACTAACCAACCGCTGAAAAATTCTACTGGATCGCCACCTGGGATTGAAAAGGCGATCGCATCAGTTAATTTAGTTTTGCCATTTTCTGGTTCAAATTGATGTCGATGCACCCAAGATTCAAATGGACCTGATATCTGTACGTCAGTAAATAGTCGATATTCTTCACATTCGGTGTGACGCGCTAACCAAGTTAAAGGTAATAATCCCAAAAAAAGCCGAAATTCTGTAATCGCACCAATGTCAAGTCCCCCCTCACGACGCATGACTTGTACAGGTTGCCAAGGTGGGGTAAGCAGTTGTAAGATGTCTGGTCTTTCGTGAAATTTCCAAACAACTTCTACGGGTGCATTAATTACTGAAGAGTATTTAAAGTGAAGCATTGATAGAAAAACCTAAAATTCAACCTTCATATTCTGTATCGATTTCTATATCTAAAGTTTCTTCATCCACCCGAAGATATAAAACGTTTGGACGACAGCAAACTTGACAATCTTCTATATAAGATTGCTGCCCACCTGCGCTCAAGTCTACAAAGGTTACGTTTGGTTCGCCACAATAAGCGCAGTAAAATTCGGATGTTGTTTGCATTTGATTTAAAAATTTTTACGCTTTGGTAGAGACGTTCCAATACCCTTCGGATAAGGTTTTTTGATGAAAATTATAGATCACAAAGACGCGATAAATCGCCGTCTTTACAATAATCAGTCCTTTGTAGAGACGGCGATTTATCGCGTCTGTTACCTTAACCGAACCGTATTGAGAGACGTTCCGTCGTAACGTCTGTACGAGAAATTAGGAATTTCATGTCTTAATTCAGCAACGTTAAAAAATTACAAGTTTAACGGCTGTAATTCCTTTGGCGATGAGTTAAATTTACTCGTGGCATCAGCCAAGTGCTTTAACAGTGTAGACTGTGGTAGAGGTCCTTGTAAGTGACTCCAAGGTAATACTTGTTCTGTTGACCAGTCGGCGTGAACGTAAAAATCTAAGTCGGGAATTTGTCCTTTAAGTTGTTTGAAAGCGCGTTTGTAACTACCCAAAGAATCGCCAAAGTTGCGAGTTAATTGTAAAAGCTGGGAAAGTCGGCGATCGCCTCGTGACAACAATGCTTGAATTATTGACCAATTGTAACTTTCTGGGCGAAAATCTATTCCCTGTGGTTTGAGTTGTTTTTGTAAAAATTGCAACCGCTTCTCGGCTTGGCGATTCACTCCAAACCATTGAAATGGGGTGTGTGCTTTGGGTACAAAAGTGCTGCAACCTAGTGTTAACCGTAATCCGGGGGCAGCTTTTTTGACGGCACGCATCATCGCCACAGTTTGCTCTAAATCCTCTGATTCTTCACCGGGAATTCCTGCCATGCCGTAAAGTTTTAAATTAGATAAGCCACCAGCTTTGGCATTTACCGCAGCTTGGATAATTTCATCATTATGCAGCTTTTTGTTAATGATTTCGCGTAATTTTTCCGAACCGCTTTCTATGGCAATGGTAAGCGATCGCGTGTCTCGTTTGGCTAAAGTTTGCGCTAATTGTACAGTTACTGTATTAGATCGCACCGAGGCAATACTCAGGCGTACGTCGTCATATTTTGGCTGACTAATATAATCGAGTAACGTTTCAAATTCTGGGTGCTGAGTAACTGAAGCTCCTAATAATCCTAAGCGATTTGTGACAGCCAAACCTCTTTCAATTGCCGGAATTAAAGATTCTTCAACACTCGCAGTTCTAAAAGGCAAAGTGAGATAACTTGCCAAACAGAAACGACACATTTCTGGGCAACTTCTCACCACTTCCACCATGTAAATATTTTCCCAAGCTGCTTTTTCAGTTACAACTGTTGAAGCTGAAAGAACGTTTCCCCGGTAAGTTTGCTTTTGCACTACTGCCGGAATTTCTGGGGAGATTGGTTTAATCGACTTGATAGCACCATCTAAACTGTGATATTCAACCTCATACAAGCTAGGAACATAAATTCCCGGTACTTGTGCAAGTGCTTTTAGTTGGATTTGTCTAGACGCGTTTCTAACTTCTTTGTAAGCGTTAATAAAATTGCCTAATAAATCTTCACCATCCCCTAGTAAAATTACATCGAAGAAATCGGTGAAAGGTTCGGGGTTAGCAGTCAGAACGGGACCACCGCCAAAAACTATGGGATGATTATTATCGCGGGCAGATGTGGCAATGGGAATTTCTAAAGATTCAAGTAAATTTAAAATATTCACATAATCGAGTTCCCACGACATAGAAAAGCCGAGTAATTCTGGCTTTCTCGGAAGTTGTTCGTGAGTATCGGTAAACAACCGACTCACCTGCACGTCATCACGCATTGCCAAAGTTGCCCAGACAACTTGATAGCCTAGGCTAGTGATTCCCACAGTGTATTCATTGGGGAAAGCAAAAATTGTCGGGATAGCGTCGGTGTCGGGGGTTGCGGGAGTAAATAAAAGCCGTTCAGCGGCAAATACAGATGAGGTCACAAGTTTTTCTAAGGGCTGGATTATCGGGAGAATTTCTCACCCTGAAGGGTGGATCTACACGGACAAAACCCACCTTGTCCTAAAGGACACGCACTCGCGAACGTGGGCTGAAAATTCCTGAAGTCCGCGCAGGGGCACTTTGTATGTGTAGTCCTACCCTTCTTAGGTGACAGACGCTTATCATCAGGTTCATCTATATCTAATTTTAAGCCATATAATTATTATATTAAAAAATAATGTTACCCCGTTAGCGAGAATAATCGGCAACGCTTGTAGAGATATTCCGTAGATGAGCCATAAAAGAATGCCAATGTTAAAAGTAATCAGCATGACATATGAAACATCTTTGGCTGATTTGCTTTGCCATGTTTTTATCATCTGCGGGATGAATGAAAACGTTGTTAATGTAGCGGCGACTAATCCCAAAATTGTAGTAAAATCCATTAGATGCACCTTTTCTAACCACCGAAATTATTTTTTTAGAATTATTGCACAAAAATACCTCTTTTTTATTTATCACCAGACTTAACAACGATTATTTATCTGCGTTAACGTGTGGTTTCATTTTCATGTATCTTGAATTTTGCTCATCAATCTTTTACGAAAGCAATTTTTCAGTTAGTAAGAGTTCATCAAGGCTATCAATAAGTGCGTTAGTTTTTTCAAGTATATATTGTTTGTTTTCTATTGCTGCAAGAGAAACTATTAAACTATTAATATCTTGTTCCATATTTTTTGGCAATTTCTCACAGAATTTATTAGCTAATTGCACTAAACGCTTTTCTCCTGGATGAGGCAAATAGTTGACAGCAAAAATAATATCAAAGTAACTTGCTATCAAAGCAGCAATCCGGTGATTGATGCTAACGAAATCATTACGTCTGGTTGCTGATTCTATCTGGTGAGTGTAAGCAGAAATATTATTTCGTAAAATCGGGTAATTTTTAGCAATTACTGCTTGCCTTAATGCTTCAGGATAAGGCTGTGTTGCTGTGACACGCAACTGCCTAAACCAGTTGTCTGTGTCATATAATGGCTTTGATTTTAAAACATTCCACCAAAAGCAAGTTGAATATCCGACTGAAGCCTGATGTTTTACCAGCACAGAATTTAGTTGCTCTTCAATCCAAGCTGCGGAACGGTACATTATATCTATACCTATTCCATAATTTTTATCTATCCATTCGTCACCGGGTTCCCAAAATTGATTATTGATTTCCAGGCGATCGCTAAATTTTTTCGCAATATCACAACGAATTTCTACCGGAATTTCTGCTGACACATACACATAAAAATCTAAGTCTGACAAATCATCTGAAATGTCACTTGTTTGAGAACCTGATAAGGCAACAGCTACAACTTGAGGTAGTTTACTAAATTCAGCGGCAATGCTGTCAGCTAAAGAAGAAATTTGCTGAGAAGAAACAGCTTTTTCAGCATTACTTAAAGAATAATCTTCGGGCATCATAACAGCAAAAAAGGGTGGACAATACATTCCACCCTACCAAATAAACGCCATTATATAACCAGAAACAGGCGCAGTATCTACAACAGCGTACACTGTCCCTGCTGCCGCAATAAATGATCGCACAGCACTAAAGCAACCATCGCTTCCACCATCGGCACAGCACGCGGTAAAACGCAAGGATCGTGTCTTCCTTTGGCGGCTAATAGGGTTTCTTCACCCTCATTTGTCACCGTTTTCTGCTCTTTTCTAATGGTGGCTGTTGGCTTAAATGCTACCCGTAAAATGATATTCTCACCGTTGGAAATTCCGCCTTGAATTCCGCCAGAACGATTAGTTACAGTGCGAATTTCACCGTTATCATCAATATAATATTCGTCGTTGTGTTCAATTCCAGTTAGCAGCGTCCCCGCGAAACCTGAGCCAATTTCAAAGCCTTTACTAGCGGGGAGAGACATTACACCTTTGGCAATATCTGCTTCTAATTTATCGAAAACTGGAACTCCCAAACCTTTGGGCACATTTCGTGCTACACATTCTACCACACCACCGATAGAATCGCCTTGCCTACCGATCGCCTCGATTAATTCAATCATCCGTTCTGCACATTCGGCATCGGGACAGCGGACGATGTTACTTTCAACTTGTTCTAAAGTGACGGTATTTGTATCAATCGCACCTTCTAAATCTTTGATGCGCTTAACGTAACCGATGACTTCGACATTAGCGACTTGACGAAGAACTTTTTTAGCGATCGCACCTGCTGCTACTCTGCCAATTGTCTCACGCGCCGACGATCTACCGCCACCTTGCCAATTACGAATACCATATTTTGCATCATACGTCGCATCGGCATGAGAAGGGCGATACTTCTGTTGCATCTCGTCGTAATCTTGAGAACGAGCGTCTTTATTCCGCACCAAAATTGATATTGGTGTTCCTAAAGTTTTCCCCTCAAACACTCCAGAGAGAATTTCGCACTTATCCTCTTCTTTGCGAGGTGTTGTAATTTTACTTTGTCCGGGACGCCTTCTATCTAAATCTAATTGAATTTCTTCAGCAGAGATTTCTAGTCGTGGAGGACAACCATCAATTATAACTCCCACACCGCCGCCGTGAGACTCGCCAAAAGTAGTGACGCGAAATAGATGCCCAAAAGTGTTTCCCATAATTTTCAATAAAAGGAGTCAAGGGTCAAAAGGTAGGAGTCAGGAGTTAATCTTATGTATTTTAGCTGATGTCTTGTTCTGACTACAAAGACAAAAAACATCAAAATTTTGTCTTTTTTTTTCATATTGCGATTATGATTTTTTAGTTTCCGGCATTTTTAACTAAAACCAACCCAAGCCAACGGTGGCAATTGCTGCTAGCGTCATAAAAGCAAACAGTGTAGGCTTCAAACCTCCCCTGATTCCAAGACACCAAATCACAGATGATGCCTTGATTGCTAAAAACCAGGGATTGCCTTTTTTGAAGTATTTTTCAATATATCGGTAACTGATTGTATCTATTGATAGATTTACTTGGAGATAGTTGTAGTCTATGCACAGCAACGCGATAATTAACGCTGTTAGTTTTACCGCATTCATGGAGAAAATTTATGGAGTACGATTTTAAAGCGCTTGCTGAACTTTACAAAAACGCGCTCCTCAACGACGTACTTCCATTTTGGGAAAAACACTCGCTCGACTCGCAGCAAGGTGGCTATTTTACCTGCCTGGATCGCGAGGGCAAGGTTTATGATACAGATAAATTTATCTGGCTGCAAAACCGCCAGTTGTGGACATTTTCCATGCTCTACAACCAGCTAGAAAAACGGGAAAACTGGCTAAAAATTGCTGTTCATGGGGCTAATTTTCTCGTTCAACATGGCAGAGATGTTGATGGCAATTGGTACTTTGCCTTAACTCGTGAAGGCAAGCCACTGGTTCAGCCTTATAATATCTTTTCTGATTGCTTTGCAGCGATGGCATTTAGCCAATACGCTCTTGCTGGGGGCGAAGATTGGGCAAAAGATGTGGCAATGCAGGCTTACAACAACGTTTTGCGCCGCAAGGAAAATCCAAAGGGCAATTATAACAAGACTTATCCTGGCACGCGCCCAATGAAAGCTTTGGCAGTACCGATGATTTTAGCCAACCTGACTCTGGAAATGGAATGGTTGCTGCCTAAAGAAACGTTAGAGAATGTCTTGGAGATGACTGTTAAAGAAGTGATGAGCGATTTTCTCGACCAGGAACAAGGACTGATGTACGAAAATGTCGCTCCCGATGGTTCCCACATTAATTCTTTTGACGGACGGTTAATTAACCCCGGTCACGGCATCGAAGCTATGTGGTTTATTATGGACATCGCACATCGGAAAAACGACATGAAAACTATTAACCAAGCCGTTGATGTGGTGCTAAATATCCTCAATTTTGCTTGGGATAATGAGTATGGCGGATTGTACTATTTTATGGATGCAAACGGTCATCCCCCACAGCAACTGGAATGGGATCAAAAGCTTTGGTGGGTACATTTAGAGTCGCTAGTTGCCCTGGCAATGGGCTATCGCCTAACCGGGCGTGAGGCGTGTTGGGAATGGTATCAAAAAATGCACGATTATGCGTGGTCACATTTTGCCGATCCACAGCATGGTGAGTGGTTTGGCTATCTCAATCGCCGTGGAGAAGTATTGTTGAATCTTAAAGGTGGCAAATGGAAAGGCTGCTTTCACGTACCGCGTGCGTTGTACCTTTGTTGGCAGCAGTTTGAGGCATTGAGTGCTTAGTACAGCATTTCATTAATTCTTAGCAAATTAAATTTTGCCATAAGATTGCAATGCGATTGCATCGTGCTGCATTTAAAAACGCTACGCTTTTACACAAAACTGTGCTTAGTCTGTTTCATTGATATTGCGGTTTTGACAATAGACCTCTTGCATAAATCACAAAATTTGAACCCCACCCCGCCAAAGCGTAGCTTTGTCTCCCCTCCCCTTGGTAAGGGGAGGGGATTAAGGGGTGGGGTGTTAGGAACTTTTGCAAGATAGAGCTTCCACAATGCAGGCATCGTATTGTACTTAATTACGTGCAATCAAAAGAAACCAACTTATCATTGACCGATACAATCCGATCCAAGCGAATTTCTGTCCCATCCTTCAGCTTGATAAAGTCTGCCTGATTCGCCGCAAAAACATCCACGATGCGATTTTGCACCTCAATTACCTCATCATCAGCATTTTTATATACAATCCGGCATTCTTGGCGCAATGTCGCCAGGGATTCTAATTCGTCGTGAAAGTCGCAACTAACTAGGCTATATGCGTCCATTAAACTGCACCTCTTAATTGTAGTAAGCACTTTAGTGCTTAAATAAACATTAAAACCCTGACTACGATTTTCTTATTTTATATTTGCCAAGACAATTTCTCCTTTCTTATTAATCTTCATTGGCTTATCAGGAAAAGCGTTTTTATTCAAATAACGCAAAAGGCTGACAGTTGTAAACCGTTGATCTATATGCGGAATTCCCTGCCGACTCATGCGAACAGGGATAATTTTACTTCCTACTAATTCTCCATAAGAGTTCATTTTCGCTTCTAAAATCATTGAGTAACCAGTTTCGTCTTTTGTTGATAAAGTCCGGTATCCGAGAAAGTTTCCTAATGAATAAGCGATGAGTTTTCCTTTATAGATTTCCATCGCTCTAGGAACGTGAGGTCCATGTCCAATAACTAAATCTGCGCCAGCATCAATCATTGACCGAGCAAATTTCATTGAATTTCCTCGGTCTTCTCCATAAAAATATTCTGTCTGATTTTTAACATGCATTGCTCCCGTTCCCTCTGCTCCTGCCTGCATGGAAATAATTACCAGATTGGCGTTGGCTCTAGCTTCTTCAACAAGTGCTTTAGCTTTTTCCAAATCGTGCATTGAGTTATAAATGTCATAAGTAGTAAACCCAATCATTGCTACCGGAACATTACGAACTTGTTTATAAAGAATTTGATTTTTATGACCTAATGTTTCAATGCCAACTGCGGCAAGATTATTAACTGTATCTCGAAATCCGGCTTTACCAAAGTCTAAAGCATGGTTGTTTGCCATATTGAAAACATCAAAGCCAACATCAGCAAACAACTGTGCATATGCTGGGGGAGAACGAAAGGCAAAAATTTGCCCTTTATTGATATCTTTAGAAGAATAAGGATAGGTTGTTAAGCTAGTTTCGAGATTACCCAATAATAAATCGGCTCTTTGCAAGTATGCTCTCACCGACTTGGGTATTAACTGATTGCGATCGCGTGGAAGTCTGTTATTAGGGTAATTAGTACCAGGAATCACATCCCCCACAGCTTGAATCGTGATGTAATCCGATTCTGGCTCCTCAAAAGTTGGCAGTGGCGTGTATTCTGGCTGATATGCTGGTAAAAGAGGTATAGCTTCCTCTGAAGTTGCAGCTTGCGATCGCTGTACTTGCCCAAAGCGGACAAAAATTCCGATACTAATGCCGACACAAAAACAGAAGCTGATAAAACTCAACGGGAGTAATCGCCCAATTCTATTTGCCATATTTGCACTAGTTCCACTCCTCAGATTATCGGATTAGTTTAACCTATAAATTAGGAATTTTTGGTATAAATTAAGGTCTTATCTTTGCAAATCTTGATTATGTGTGCAAATTGCATAAATCACAAAATTTGAACCCCACCCCGTCAAAGCTACGCTTTGTCTCCCCTCCCCTTACTAAGGGGAGGGGATTAAGGGGAGCCAGTGCGGTGAGGCAGCCCCCGTCTTGGCGGTTCCCGTCGTTCGCGTAGCGTCTCCCTTTGGGAGATGGGGGACTGCCGAACCCGTAAGGGTCTTGGGGTCTCCCCAAGTGGAGCACCTGGCGTGTGGGGTGTTAGGCACTTTCGCAAGATATCTATGAAATCAGCAACGCTAAATATTTAACAACACTCTGCGACCCTCCGCGTTTACCCGTTACGCCGTCTGTGTAGAAGCTGCTTTTGAGTCTGCGGTCGATTTTAACCGAGTGATGGTAGCTTTACGAATGCGATCGCTCTTGCGTACTCCCCCTGTCATTTCATATTCCCGGCTGTCTTTGCCATACTTCAACGCCACACCACTGACCAAGCGTTCTGACGTTTCGCGAATGGTCTTTTCAAGGGTTTCTATTTTTGCCTTTGCCGAGTCCAGAGCGGTTAGCATCATATTATACTGGTCTATCTGGTTGCGGAGTTGCCCGGTTAACTGAGTTAAATGGTTTAAACTGATGGAATCACCAAAGTCAAGGCTGGAATCAATCGATTTAAATCCGATTACTCTCTTTTCGGTTTTTTCTAGCACGGGAGAGGTTCTTTTTGGGCGTGGCATTAATGCATACTTTTTACTAAACTTTGTCTTTCTAGAATGTCTCAATGGGACAGTGTAGTGGTTCAGTAAAACTTGCTAAAAAAAAGGTATTTTTTGGAATTATATTGGATTGCTAGCTCAGTAATAATACTGTTCAAAAATGTTTGTGATAGATGACCCCACCCGCCCTATCGGGCACCCTCACGCCACTTGCTACAAGTCGGGGAACCCTTTCAGCAGTCGCTCATGGGGGAAACCCCCAAGACCGCGCTGCTTCACCAACGCAGTGGCTCCCCTTACCAAGGCTACCGTGTACACACAACTCGGAGTTACTTTGAGATCCGGGTTTTACCCCCCTTAATCCCCCCTTAGAAAGGGGGGAAACAAAAAAATCTAGTTCCCTCCCCTTGACAAGGGGAGGGTTAGGGTGGGGTAATTCGAGAACTGGTAGTGATTCGATAACTTGTGTGTACACCGTAGCCTTACCAAGGGGAGCCAGCACCGTGCGGGGGTGGAGGAGTTTGAGGTGACTGGCGTGAGGGCTGGGGAGGGGTTTTGGCAATGTGTTGCATTCTTTTTTCAAATTGGTATAACACGTTGCTAGACAACAAATCGTTGAGAACAGACTTGTGTTCTGAACGAACAGACTTGTGTTCTGAACGAACAGACTTGTGTTCTGAACGAACAGACTTGTATTCTCAACGAACAAACTTGTATTCTGAACGAACAGACTTGTATTCTGAACGAACAGACTTGTATTCTCAACGAACAAACTTGTATTCTGAACGAACAAACTTGTATTCTGAACGAATAGACTTGTATTCTGAACGAACAAACTTGTATTCTGAACGAATAGACTTGTATTCTGAACCAAAACCATCAAAATTCTTCCAGTTATTTTGGTTATCGTGGGCGAAACCGTGACAGTAGCGATGCCCTCTTTAAACAATCTCCTGGCATTAATTATATCAAATCCGGTTAATCACTTATAATTACCGGATAATGGAAAAAATCGAAAAAGCCTCTTTCCCTGCCCCCTCACCTCTTCTTACACACCTCAAGTTCTTCCAACCTCTCCGGATAAGCGATAAAGTAATCACTTAACCACAGACAACCCCTATTTAACAGTTCATCTAAATTTTCAACTTGCCACACCTTGGCGGTATTGTCATCTGAAGCGGTGACAATTCGTTTGCCATCAGGGCTAAAACTGGCGCTGATGACACCATCTTGATGCCCAGTAAGGGTGGCGATGAGTTTGCCCGATATGTCCCACACCTTGGCGGTATTGTCAACTGATGCGGTGACAATTCGTTTGCCATCAGGGCTAAAACTGGCGCTGCTGACTGGTTGTTGATGCCCGGTAAGGGTGGCGATGAGTTTGCTCGATATGTCCCACACCTTGGCGGTATTGTCATATGAAGCGGTGACAATTCGTTTGCCATCAGGGCTAAAACTGGCGCTGCTGACTGGTTGTTGATGCCCAGTAAAGGTGGCGATGAGTTTGCCATTTAAATCCCACACTTTGGCGGTTTTGTCCCAGGATGCGGTGACAATTCGTTTGCCATCAGGGCTAAAACTGGCGCTGTAGACTGGTTGTTGATGCCCGGTAAGGGTGGCGATGAGTTTGCCCGATATATCCCACACTTTGGCGGTTTTGTCCCAGGATGCGGTGACAATTCGTTTGCCATCAGGGCTAAAACTGGCGCTGTAGACTTCTCCTTGATGCCCGGTAAGGGTGGCGATGAGTTTGCTCGATATGTCCCACACCTTGGCGGTATTGTCATATGAAGCGGTGACAATTCGTTTGCCATCAGGGCTAAAACTGGCGCTCTTGACTACTGATTGATGCCCGGTAAGGGTGGCGATGAGTTTGCCCGATATGTCCCACACCTTGGCGGTTTTGTCCCAAGATGCGGTGACAATTCGTTTGCCATCAGGGCTAAAACTGGCGCTGTTGACTGGTTGTTGATGCCCGGTAAGGGTGGCGATGAGTTTGCCCGATATGTCCCACACTTTGGCGGTTTTGTCAGATGAAGCGGTGACAATTCGTTTGCCATCAGGGCTAAAACTGGCGCTGCTGACTGGTTGTTGATGCCCAGTAAAGGTGGCGATGAGTTTGCCATTTAAATCCCACACTTTGGCGGTTTTGTCTCCGGATGCGGTGACAATTCGTTTGCCATCAGGGCTAAAACTGGCGCTGATGACTTCTGCTTGATGCCCGGTAAGGGTGGCGATGAGTTTGCCCGATATGTCCCACACCTTGGCGGTATTGTCAACTGATGCGGTGACAATTCGTTTGCCATCAGCACTAAAACTGGCGCTGTAGACTTCTGATTGATGTCCGGTGAGTTGATTTCGCTCTTGGATATTATCTAAAATCGTTCTTAAAGCTAAAAGTGGGCTAGCTGCGGGATATTCCTCCAAGGAACGATTATCCTTAACTAGCTTTTTCAAATCTTGTCCAGCTAACATTGCCGATCGCAATGCTCCTATTTGGTCATAATTAAACTGCTGTAAAGCATTGTTGCCTTGTTGTTCTAATTTGGTTCCTTGTACTGCTTCTTGTTGTTTATTAAAAGCAACTGTTGCCATTATCCCGGCAATTATTGCCCCTACCACAGATATACCCAAAATCAAAGAACCAAGGCGAATCCGCCGCGACGCTTTTTGTGTGGCTGCTTGTAAAATCTGATTGGCTTGCTTTTGTGCTTCTGTTGCTGCTTGTAAAATCTGATTAGCTTGCTTTTGTGCTTCTATCGCTTCTCGCTTGTCTGATTCTTGGCTAGCTGCCAGAAACTGATAATCCTCAACACCCAAGCTTTTATCTCCTGCCCAAATCAAAGCATCCTGTAAAGCTGCACCCCGCAACAGCCGTGATTCATCTTGACGATTTGTATCTATCCATGCTCTCAAAGCTTGAGAATAAGGACGCAGTTTGGCTAATTCTCTCTCAACCCAACTTAGGTTAAAAACCGATTCATAAATTAAGTTATAAACTTTTAACTTACTTTGCTGCTTAACCACCAATCCGGTCAACCGCAACTGCATTTGTTGGGGGCTATCATCCGCCGCGACTTCGCCGTGTTGTAAAATTTCCTGATAAAGTCCTAACAGCCTGCCTGCAAGTTGGTCACTGCTAAGAATCCGATCTCGGATCGTCTTTAAATGCTCAGGCTCATCCTGCGATTCCCAATTAGTAATAACATAAGTTTTAACTAACTCATCAACTTTAGACTCATCCCCAGTTTCTAGTCCCCAACCTTTAGTCTTAACTAACTTACAAAGTCTTTGAGTGAGAAACGGTTGTCCACCAGTCCAAGCCAAAATCTCTTGCAATACTCTTTGCGGATTACTAACTTTCCCCGCAAATCCCAAAGCTAACGATTCAGCTTCATTTAATTGAAAGCCCGTGAGAGCGATCGCTCGACCTATATTAAATGGTGTGCGCTTTTTATCTTTAATCAAATCCGAGGGAGTTGCTACCCCAAACAGTGTAAAAGTTATTCGCTTATACTCTGGTTTATCAGCACGCTGGTTATAGCAACTGCGGATTAAAGCAAAAAAATCATCAACCGAAGGTAAATTTAAGCTGAGAATACTATCGATTTCATCAATAAAAATAACAATGCGATCGTTAATCGACGTTAGCAGCACATCCTCAATAAACTTGCCCAACCGCTGCACCGGCGAAAGTAAATGGTGACTCTCCCACCAGCTATCTAAATCAAAAGTTTCATATAAATACAGACTGCTAACAATACTATCAATCACCCCTGCATACCATTGCTCTGCGGTGATATCCCAACTACCGATCGCGGCGTTGCATAATCGCGGTATGAATCATTCCGGAACTGGAACATCCCAGAATTTTAGATAGTGGAGTAATAATCGAATTGAGTATTTCAGCATTTCTACTGATTTGGAATAACATAGCGTCTTGC
>JAESFM010000219.1_pt1 | contig 15676 bp, 19 predicted proteins | sample 9266171 | NCBI WGS metagenome assembly JAESFM01 (sample SAMN14505069, study PRJNA617099) | algae metagenome | isolation source: Hassallia sp. WJT32-NPBG1 and co-occurring heterotrophs from well developed... | place: USA: Mojave Desert, Joshua Tree National Park, California | collected 2006-06-22
GCCCGAACGCGCGATGCGCTGTGGGACACCATCGGCCAACTGCTCGACGCCTTCAGCCCCAACGAGTGCCAGAACTACCTTGCCAACTCAGGCTACGCGTTCGACTAAACCTGAAATGCTCTAGGTTTGGCTTCATGGCCGGTGCCGGGAGACCCACATAGCACCGGCAACAGTTAATTTGATAGATCGGAAAGAATCCCTGCGCCCCGCAAAAGAAGCAGAAACCAGACCGACGCTGGCAGCAGGGCGTCACTACATTCTTCCGCACTTCGCTCCATTGCTTGCGGAAGGCGTAGCCTCTAGCAGACTTGTCTACCGATTTATCTGCAATCGCTGTCTGTCCGCGCTTACACTGGTGGTTTCCCATGAATGTTATCAAGGTGGCGCTACCAAATACGTCAACCTATATCTTATAGGTAGCGCATATACCGGTGGGCACGCGTCATGGATGCATCCCGACACGATTTTCCTGCGCCATTCGCCCTCATCCAGGCGTCGCCGGCCGACAACCATCGGCTCGCTCCCGACCTTGAGACCAAGCGCCTGGCCGCGCTGCATCGCTACGAACTGCTCGACACGCCACCCGAGGCGGAGTTCGACGGTCTTGCATCCCTTGCGGCTGATTTGCTCGACGCTCCGGTTGCTCTCGTCTCACTCGTCGATGACACGCGGCAGTGGTTCAAAGCCCAAGTTGGCTTCGGATTGGCTGAAACGCCACGCGCATGGTCGTTCTGCGAGCATGTACTTCGGGAGACCGCAGGCAGCGTCCTGGTCGTGCCCGATGCCGCATGCGATCCCCGCTTCGCGGCAAATCCGCTGGTCACCGGCGCCCCCCGCATCCGCTTCTACGCCGGCGCTCCGCTGCTGACGCCGGAGGGCGTGGCGCTCGGCAGCCTCTGCGTCCTCTCCCCCAACGCGCGGCCAGAGGGGCTGCAGGTCGCGGAGCGGCGGCGCCTGACCGATCTGGCGGCGCTTGTCATGCGTGGCTTCGAGCTGCGTAGCATAGCGCGTCAGGCGGCGAAGCTTGCGAGCGAGGCAGAGGCTCGCCGGGCGGGAGAGGAGCGACTTCGCCTGTCGCTCGAAATCGCGGGGGCCTGTGCGTGGGAGTTCGACCCCCAATCAGGCATGTCGCTGTGGGACCCTGCCGCGCATACCTTACTCGGCATGCCTCAAAAGATTGCTTTCAACGAGGCAATGGACCGTCTCATCCACCCGGACGATCTCGGGCGGGTGCGGGCGGCTATTCTGCAAGCCATCGACCCATCGAGGGGCGGGAGCTACGCTGTCGAACACCGGGCCGCCCTGATCGCTTCGGATGGGCGTCCACGTTGGCTTCGTTCGCTGGGCCAGGCGTGGTTTGCAACCGACAGCCAAGGTGCCCGTCGGCCGGTCCGGCTTGTTTGCGTGACGATGGATATCACGGAGCAGCGGCTTGCCGTAGAGCGGCAGGCACTCCTGGTTGCCGAGTTGAACCATCGGGTCAAGAACACCTTGGCCGTTGTTCAGTCGATCGCAGAGCAGACCCGACGGGCGACAAGCCCGGCTTTCGACGCACAGCCCTCGCGCTTCCATAAAGCGTTTCGGGACAGGCTGCTTGCGTTGGCAAAGACGCACGAACTGCTGACGGTGGGTGCCTGGCAGGGCGCCACGTTGACCGAGCTTGTGAATGCCTCCCTGCGTCCGTTCACCGCGCCGTCTGCCGCGGAGGCGAAGTCACGTATCGACGTGGCCGGCCCATTGGTGCGGTTTCCGCCGGAGCCTGCCGTCACCCTGGCGCTGGCCCTCCACGAAATGGCATCCAATGCAGCCCGCTTTGGAGCTCTCTCGTCGCCGCTCGGCCGCGTCAGCGTGGCCTGGCAGGTTTCCGCTTCACCAGCGGCGGTCGAGCTTTGCTGGATCGAACAAGGCGGGCCGCCAGTGGCCGGGCCGCCGACGCATTGCGGGTTCGGCACGCGGCTCTTGGAGCGAGGCCTGGGCCATCAGCTCAAAGGAAGCGTGACGGTGGAGTATGCTCCCGCGGGCCTTCGCATCCGGCTGCGCGTCCCGCTCGGGCGTGCCACGGCATTAGTCGCCTGAGCCAGCGGTATGTCGCTCGGCTATTGTCGGCTTTGCGTCGGCCCGCAACGCCGCCCCGTACGGGGACAACGGCAGGGTTGGGTTCCGCTGCACCTAGCATGGGTAGGGCGTACCGCCAACGAGGCGAGGGCGACGACCCGACGCATGGAGGAAGGGGTCGGCCTCGATAATGGGCATCCATCCGAAGCCCGGCGAAAGCAAGCGATGCGCCGGCTTTTCATAGGTCATATAAGGCAGGACCAGATCGGCTTGGCTGGCAGCCTCATGGATTTGACCTGCTATCGGCTTGGTGGACGTTCATTGTAGCCTGTTTTGGCCCACTGCTCGAAGTCAACTGGGCTGAGGTATCCGATGGTAGGGTGGCGGCGCCGCGAATTGTAGAAGCGCTTAATATAGTCGAACACGTCGGCCCGTGCCTGATTGCGGGTGCGGTAGACCTTGCGGGCGATGCATTCGGATCTCAGCGACGAGAGGAAACTCTTCGCCGCTGCGTTGTCCCAGACATCGCCGGACCTGCTCATGGCGCTTGTGCCAACGCTCAATCCAGAAGTGTACCGCAGCGCTAGCCGCCCAGCGCCTTCGACAAAGGCAGAGCTGCCAGCCCGCGCGCCTGAGCCACAGCAGGATGGACAATATGCCCTGCATGGATGTTCAGCCCTTGCGCGAGATGTGGATTCTCTGCCAGAGCGTCCGGAAAGCCCTTGTCGGCCAACTGCAAAATATAGGGCAGCGTTGCGTTGTTCAGCGCGACGGCACTGGTCCTGGCTACCGCGCCAGGCATGTTGGTGACGCAGTAGTGCACCACGCCATCCACCACGTAGGTCGGGTCGGCATGGGTGGTGGGGCGGGAGGTTTCGAAGCAGCCACCCTGATCAATCGCGACATCGACCAATACGCTCCCAGGCCGCATGGCGGCGACCATAGCGCGGCTCACCAACCGAGGCGCCGCAGCGCCAGGGATCAGCACGGCGCCAACGACTAGGTCGGCTTCGATCACTGCTTGTTCCGTTGCTTCCGCCGTGGCGAAGACGGTGGCGACACGGCCAGCGAATTCTCGGTCCAGCGTGTCGAGTACCCGCGGATTGCGATCCAGTACCGTGACCTGAGCTCGCATCCCGGCCGCGATTCGTGCAGCGTTCGAGCCGACGACACCGCCGCCGAGCACGACAATACGCCCAGGCGGAACGCCTGGCACTCCCGAAAGCAGGATACCGGCGCCACCCGCTTCCTTCTCCAGGCAGCGGGCGCCGACCTGGATAGCCATGCGGCCCGCCACCTCACTCATCGGCGCCAGCAGCGGCAGGGCACCCGTGGGGTCGGTCACGGTTTCATAGGCGATGGCGGTGCAGGCGCTGGCCAGCAGACCTTCAGTCTGTTTGCGATCGGGGGCGAGATGTAGATAGGTGAACAGCATCTGGCCACGGCGGAGTTGTGCCCATTCAGCCGGCTGCGGTTCCTTCACCTTGATCACGAGGTCGGCTGCAGCGAAGACGGTGGCTGCGTCCGGGGCAATGGTGGCGCCGGCATCAGTATAGCTCGCGTCGGGAAATCCGATGCCCGTGCCAGCGCCGGTTTCAACCAGGACATGATGACCGCGCTGCACCAGTTCCCGCACCGAGGCGGGGACCAAGCCGACGCGATATTCGTGGACTTTCACTTCCTTAGGGACACCAACCTGCATGGCGTGCTCCGGCCTTTTTGTGCTGTTAGCGTTATCGAACTGGGAGCTTGCCCTGAAATCATGAGTATCGGTAGGTGTATGGTTGGCGCCATTTGAAAAGGCCCAGGTCGTGCCCTTTGTTGGCGATTGCTCATCTCAGAACAACAGCCTCACCAACCAGTCGCGATCGGATTTCGTCGCCGGTACAGCGCAGGTGCCCACGGTCGATGCCGATCAGCTTGGACCGGCGCAGCGCACAGGCAAAGCCTAGTAGCAGCAGGGCGTGGTCGCACAGGCCGGCCTGGTCGCCACCGCAGGCGGCGACCAGCCTGCGCAGCTCGGCGAAGGTCAGCGCCGCTGCCTGACGGCTGCGGCTACCGTGCCGGCGGTAGATGCCGGGGATGGCAGGATGGCGGGCGGACCAGTCGAGGCCGCGCAGGCGGTGCTGCTGGCCGATGGAGGCCAGCCGGCACTCGAGCCGGGAGCGAGAGTACAGGCCGGCGAGCAAGGCGAGATAGGCGGCGACGGCTGCGGGCTCGGCCGCCAGCGGGGCGCAGCAGAAATGCGCCCAGTCGGCGGCATAGGCCCGCAGTGTCTCCGGGGCGAGCGCCTCCCTAGCATTGGCCTGGGCGGCGGCGAGGGCTGCAGCGCCGACCGGGGCGAGGCCCCTGCCTTGCTCAGGCACCACCGCTGGCGACCCGGTGTTGCAGCTCGCGCAACTGCATCCCGGTCCGCTCAGCTCGCACCGCAACCTCAGCGGCGGCATTCTCGGCCTGCGTCACGGCAGCGCGGCGCTGCAGCGCATCGGCAACCGACTATCAGGTCTGTAAAGCCGGTGCCGCTGAAGCCGCGTCAGCGTGCGCCTTAGGGCAGTTCCATCACCAAGTGCTCGTAGTTTGTGAGAGTGCGTGTCGCGGTGGCTGGTTGGCTGTCCAGGTGGCACCGTCAAGTCGAGCGCTACTTGGCCGGCGGAACCCGGTCCGGCAGGGGCTCCACATGGTCCCGCCAGCCACCAAGTCGCCCTATTCCGGGTACCGGTTTCCCGCCGAGGTGATCAGCCACGCGATCTGGCGGTACTTCCGCCTCCCGCTCCGCTTGCGCATGGCCGAGGAGATGCTGGCCACACGTGGCATCGTTGTCAGCCATGAGACCGTGCGGCAGTAGACACTCAAATTCGGCCAGGAGTTTGCCAACCGGATCCGGCGGCAGCGCTCAACGTCCCCGGCCACTGCCGCCACATGACGCAGGATCCGGGCCGAGCAGGATGCGCCAGGTGCTGAAGCCGTGACTCAGACGCTCGAACCGGCGCGGCGCGCCGGCCGGGGCGAACAGCACATCACCGACGGCGCATTCCAGCACCTCGCCATCGCAGAGGAGTGCGCCCTCGCCGGAGATGACGACGCAGACCGCGTCACGATCCCCGGGCTCCTCCGGCCATTCCCCGGGTCCGTCCCGGGCCTGGAACTCGAAGACGGGGCCGCCATCGCCTGCTTCCAGCACTCGCACGGCTTGACGCGGTCTGGCCGGGCGGGCGGGCGCGGATTCCGAGGGAGCTGGGTTCTCATCTAGATCAGGCCCTCCACCCGCTTGCCCGGGACGCTCCGGGGATCCTTGGTGGCGCGGTCCAGGTGCAGGTAGTTCGGGCTGAACTCGGCCGCGTCGCGCAGCCCGGCCCGGTCGAGCACGGTCACCCGCCAATCCTCCACTGCGATCAGGCCCTCCTCGCGCAGCCGCTGCAGCGTGCGGTTCACATGCACCGTCGTCAGCCCGGTGGCGTCGGCGAGGTCGGTCTGCGTGACTGGCCAGTCGAAGCTGTCATCGGCCGTGGCGTCCACCATGCGGTGCCGCACCAGTACCTCGTAGAGGATGTGGGCGATCCGCTGACGGGCATCGCGGCGCCCGAGATCGACGATCCGCGCCCGCAACACAGCCTCGTCCTGCAGCGTCCCCCACCAGAGCGGCAGCGCGATGCCGGGACGGTCGAGCAGCAGCTTGCGCACGTCCTCGCCGGGGATCGCCGCCACTTCGCACGGCCCGAGCGCACAGATGCTGTGGTCCATCTCCTTCAGGATGAAGATCTCGGCGTCGCAGAGGTCGCCGGGCACCAGAAAGGCCATGATCTGCCGGCCGCCATCAGGCAGCAGCTTGTAGCGGCAGGCCAGGCCCGAGAGCACCAGGTGGCACTCGGGCGAGTGCTCGCCCTCACGGATGATGTCCTGACGCGGCTCGTAGTGCTGCCGGCGCAGCGAGGCAAGATCGTCCAGCCGCCGACGATCCTCCTCGGAGAACGTCGTGAACTGCTCCATCTTGGCGGTCCAAGGATTGGCCATGCAGTAGGCTCCTCTCCGGGGGCGCTCGCCCGGCCCCTCCTGAGCCGGAGAGGCAGGCCTGATCCCTTGGCCATATCACCATCCTGACCGCCTCGGTCGCAGAAGAAGGCGCCGGCCGCGTTCACATGCGTTAATGCGCCCTCCTCCCGCGTGGCCCAAAACGGCGTTCTGGAACGCGGGAGAGCGACATGAGTGGCGTCGAGCAGTCCGCCGTGCGCAACCGGCTCCTCGCCGCGCTGCCGCCGGAGAGTTTTGCGCGCATCGCGCCTGCGCTGGAACGCGTGGAGCTGCCCAGCAACCTGTGCCTCCACGGGCCCGGCGAGCCGATCGGGGCCGTCCACTTCGTCGAGGCCGGCGCGGTCTCGCTGATGACGCTGATGATCGACGGTAACCACGTCGAGAGCGGAACCGTTGGCCGCGAGGGCTTCGTCGGGCTCCCCCTGCTGCTCGGGGCCGACGCTCGGCCGGCGGAGGCGAGGGTGCAGATGCCCGGCGCCGCGCTGCGCCTCGGCGCGGCCAGGTTCCGTGATGCGGTGGAGGCGGATGCCGGGCTGCGGCTTCTGCTGCTCCGCTTCACCCTGGCATTCCACGGCCTGGTCGCCCAGACGGCGGCCTGCAACGCACGCCACCAGCTGGAGCAGCGCCTCGCGCGCTGGATGCTGATCGCCCATGACCGGGCGGAGAGCGACGAGCTGCCGCTCACCCATGAGTTCCTCTCCGTCATGCTTGGGGTGCGGCGCGCCGGCGTGACGGTGGCGGGCATCCTGCGCGACGAAGGGTTGATCCACTACGATCGAGGGCATGTCACCATCCTCGACCGCCCCGGGCTGGAGGCAACCTCCTGCGAGTGCCACGGCGCCACGCGGGCCGAGTTCACCCGCCTGCTCGGGCGGGCCGGGGCGGGCGGCGTATGACGCCGTCGCTACCCGTTGTGCGAATCTGGACAGACGAGCTCCCGCAGATGATCAAACGGGCGCATTTTGCGCCGAAGGGGCGCCATGGTGCTTGCGAATGCAACCGGGGCAAAATGACGACGAGGCCGAGCGCGGCCAGCACACTGCCGGCGTGCAGGGAACCCATGCCGCAGGGGGTATCTGCAGCAAGCGTGACCGAGCTCGAAGCAGAGGTCACAGCCTTGCAGGCCGAAGCAGCGCGCGGGCGCTTGATCCTCGATGGCGCGACCGACTACGCCACTGTGACCTTGGAAGGGACGGGTTGCGTGACCAGCTGGAACGAAAGCGCACGGCGCGTCCTCGGCTACGAGGACGCGGAGATCCTGGGGCGCTTCGCGCAGGTCTGGTTTCTACCGGAGGATCGCGGCGCCATCGTCCCGAGGCTCGAGATGTGCCGGGCCCAGGGGCAGGACCGCACCGAGAACGAGCGTTGGCACCTGCGCAAGGACGGCACGCGTTCCTGGGCGAGCGGGTTGATGATGCCGGCCGAATGCGGTGGTCACGCTCAACCTTGCCTTCGACGAGCTCGCCACTAATGCAGCCGAGTACGGTGCGCTCTCTGTTTCCGATGGCTGTGTCGAGCGAAGCTGGTCCTTGAGGCAGTCGGCAGACGCTGTCCCCCTCGTTGAGACTGCCTGGCGCGAGCGCGGCGGACCGCCGGTGCGGCGGCCGGAGCGGCGCGGCTTCGGCTCGCGGCTGCTGGAGCGCGGCCTGACGCAGGAGTTCGGCGGCACGGTGCGCCTCGACTTCGCGCCCGCGGGCCTCGAATGCGACATCTGCCTGCCGCTCGGTGGAAAGGCCGACACGTGGTGAGTGATGCAACGCCGCTGCTCACAGGCGGAGGAGGCTGCTGGCCACGAACATGCCGGAGGAGTGGCTTGCAACCGAACGGCGTGGAAGCGCTTGCCCTTCTCCGGCAGATCCCGGCTATCGACATCACGCCGACGGATCGCGGACGACCTGTCACATGTAAAGGGATCACACTCTGTAGATCCGGCGTGAGCTGTGATGTCGCAGCAACCTCCCGCGATACTTTGCTGGGGGTAGATCAGGTTCCCGCAGCCCTCGTCCAGACCAGCCCAGGCCGAGCGGCGACGAAGCATGTGGGCTCAACACCTGCCGTGATGAGAGCTCCCGCGAGGTCGGTAAACGGGCGGTCGACGCCCTCGTTGGTGAGCTTGAAGGTGCCCCAGTGGTATCCAAGTGCTTGGCGTGCGCCGAGCAACTTGAATCCCTGCACTGCGTCGTCCGGGTTCATGTGTTGGTCCGCCATGAACCATCTGGGCTCATAGGCGCCGATTGGCAGCAGCGCGAGCTCGAGTGGTCCGTGCTTCTGCGCAACCCGTTTGAACGGGCGTCCATCATCGAAGCCAGTGTCGCCGGCGAAGAAGATGCCGCCTCCCAGGCCGCGCAGCACGAAGCCGCACCACAGGGCGCGGTTACGGTCCCACAGTCCGCGTGCCGTCCAGTGGTGGACCTGCTCGAGTACCACCTCGATCCCATTCCTGAGCGGCACCACGGCATCCCAGTCGGCAGTTGTGACCTCGATGGCCTGGTCGTGTCCCCGGATGGCCACCTCATTGCCAAGCGGCGCGATGATCCGCGGCCGATCACGGTGCCAGAGGCGTGCCAAAGTCTCGACGTCGAGATGGTCGTAGTGGCCGTGCGATACCAGCACGACGTCGATAGGCGGCAAGTTGTCGAAGGCGATGCCGGGTGGATTGACCCGCTTCGGACCGACAAGGGAAGACGGGCTTGCGCGCTCGGACCAGACAGGGTCGGTCAGGATGTTCAGCCCTGCTCCTTGAATGAGGAAGGTTGCGTGTCCCGCGAAGGTCACGCGCAGCGCCTTGCCATCGACACGTGCCGGGGGCCGGTCCGGCAGGAATGGGTTGGGATAGCGATCAGGCCAGTCCTCATTGTTTCCGCCGAGCCTCCAGCGTACCAGATCGACAACACCGCGAGGGGCCACGCCGCCTGGATTGAAGAAGCGCTCGCCGTCGAAGTGGTCACTGATCGGCCTTGGGTGGCTTGTGATGCCGCCACCAGAGCAGCCCCCAAACCAGGGAAGCGAGGCCAGCACCGGCATGGCACCGAGCATGGCCGCGAGGCGCCGCCGGGTTGTGTTCCACCTGGGCCGGGGTTGGTTTTCGGTCATTGAGTGTCCTCGGCTGTCAAAGCGTCAGGCAGAAGCCGTCGCTTGGCTTGAACCATCTGGCCTGCGCATGCGGGCGACTCCCTCGGCCCAATTTATGACCGGCACATAGCCAAGGTCGCGGCGGGCCTTGGTGATGTCGAGCGTGAAGTCCTGGCCGATCATGCGTAAGGTCTGGCGCGTGACGGGCGGCTTGGAGCGGAGGCCGAGCAAGCGCCAAGCCGCTTCCATGCCCGCTGCCATGCGCCAGGCGAGCCCGAAGGGGGCGCTGCGCGTGATAGGTGGAACGCCGCGCGTCCCGAGAAGATCGGCCAGCACCTCTTTGAGGGTGAGATCATTCCCGTCCGTCACGTAGTATGCCTCGCCGCCCCGGCCCCTCTCGGCAGCCAGGATCAGGCATTCCACGACGTTGTCGACGTGACTAGTGGACATGACCTGCCGCCCGGCGTCCGGCAGCGCGAACTGGCCGCTCCTGGCCGCAGCAACCATCGCATCCAGCATCGGCATCCCCTCACCCCAGACCAACGGCGGCCGGACGACGACCGTGCAAAGCTCAGGCGCATTCGCCTGCCGCACCAAGCGTTCGGCCTCAGCCTTTGTCGCAATGTAGGGGCCCCATAAGGGTGCCTGGAGCGGCAAGTCTTCCGAGACGTTCCTCATTGGCACCGGCCTTCCCTGGACGACGGCGGAGGCCCCGACTGCAACGAATGTGGACACGCCCACGGCCTTGGCCGCCGCGAGCATCGTTCGAGTACCGAGTACGTTCACCGTGTGGAAGACGTCGTACCGGTCCCACTCGGTCAGGTGGCCAGCGACGTGAAAGACCGTGTCGCAGCCCCGCATGCCCGCGCTGATGGCATGCTCGTCCAGCAGGTCGCCACGGCAGGCGACCGCGCCCGCCTTCTCGACTGCGGCGGCTGCGGCTGTGCTACGGGCCAGCGCCACGATACGGACGCCACGGGCGGCGAGCCTGCGGATCAATGGTCTGCCAACGAAGCCCGATCCCCCTGTCACGAACGCGGTCTTCATGCTAACTCCTATAGCATCGCTATACGTGGTATATAGCATCGCTATAGCGCTCGCAAGGCCTGTTCCTGAAGGTGATGATGGCGACCGAAGACCAGATCCTGGCCGCTGCGGCCGACCTCCTGGAGAGAGATGGCGCCTTCACGACACGCGCGGTCTGCCAGGCGGCAGGAATCACGGCCCCGACGCTGTACCACCACTTCGGTGACAAGGACGGCCTGCTCAGGGCCGTCGTGGCTCAAGGCATCGACAGGTTCATGGCGCAAAAGCGGGCGAACCGACAAACGGCAGATGCCATGGCTGATTTGCGACGGGGCTGGGACAGCTGGATCGCATTCGCGCTTGAGCGCCCCAAGCTTTTCCGCCTCATGATCGAGAGCAGCCGGGCCGACACAACTGCGAGCCGCGAAAGCTTCGTCATCATGCAAGCGATCGTCGAGCGCCTTGCCGCTGAACGACATCTGATGACCGACGTCGACACGGCAGCGAGGACGATCTGGGCTGCCGCCAGCGGGGTCTGGAACCTGATGCTGGAGGGCACACCCGCAGCCGACATCAAACGCTCGGGAGACCTGTTGTTCGACGCGCTAATGGCCAAGCTGGTGCAACCGAAGTAACTGCTCGTGCACAATCAAAGGCTCAGGATCCATTAACTCGGGGTATCGCCTGATCTGATTGGCTGACTCCATGGCGGCCGGAGGTGCTGCCATGGCCGATCCCCCAGGACAAAGCCCTCTATCTGGAGAGACGCCGCATCGAGAACATATTCGCGCGCCTGAAGGACTGGCGGCCCATCGCCATGGGCTATGCCGATGCGCCCACACCTCGATGTTTGCCATCTGCCTGGCCAGCACCGCCCTTGTCCGGATTCATGAGTCTGGACCCTTGCAGATCTAACCCGGGCGGGACTCGTCGCATGTGATCATAGCCCTGAAACTCCTGTGGCGAAGCGTTCATGCCGCTACTCAATCTTGGTTCTATGGCCGGATCTGATGCGTCTAGGCGGTCGCAGCTCCCCGATCCAGGCAACTGCCGAGACGGGTGGAATGCGGGGACTTGCAATCGCCCACGACTCAGCGCCAACCCTCGCTGAGTTGCCACTGCACGGCAAAGGCGATCTGAAAGCTCGGCGAGTCCCGGGTGGTCCCAGCACCCGCAGCCAGGCCGAGCACTGTTCCGCTCTGCAGCCTGTGGCGGATACCCGCCTGGACCACGCTGTAATCCCGGTCTCCGCGTTCCTGCTGCTCCCGCGCATAGGTCAAGACCAACGCTGTATCACGGGACACGGCCTGCCCGACCGAGGCGTTGACGAGGAAGCGGTTCGGCCGCTCCCCCGGCTGGGGATCGATGCGTGCCACCCAGCCGAGGTTGACATGGAGGCCAAGCGGTCGTTCCCCGCCCCGAAGGGTCTTGCCGACGAGGGCCACGGCCTCAGTCTCGTAGCCGGTCCTGCCTGGTCCGTAGAGCGTCCGCACCCGTCCAAGCAGGCCCACCGCCGGTAAGCGGCCCCGGCCATCGCTGAGCTGGTACAATGCGCCGAACCGCGTGGCGCCACCCCACAATGCTCGGCCCGCATCATCCGAGCTGCCCGATAGGTCTGTCACGGTACCCAGCTTGCGCCGGGTCTCGAGGTTGCCGTAGGCGCCGGTCTGGCCGAGGCGGAGCTCAAGGCCGGGGACAATGCCCATCTCAAGCTCCGCCTCCACCCCTCTGGTGTTGCGGACGCGACCGCGGCGAGCCCGCTCATAGGACCCGACAAAACCGATCTCCGCAGCGCCGGGCGCGGTGGCAATGGGATCGGTGATTTCGAAAGGGTCGTCCGCCAGCTCGATCGGCTCGTCCTGCGCCACTGCGGGCCGTACGGCGACCATGAGGAGCGGCAGCAAGACCGCCGCATGGGCGAGAGCGGGCAGCAAGCGGTATAGCATCGGGACTCCCGGTGGCGGAGGCGCCTGTCGCGCCAGGGATGCCAAGCTTGATGGTTGAACCCCGGACGGTGTCCTCCGTTCCGGAGACGCTGCCGTTCTCGGCAGGGGCAGTCAGCAGCTACCTTGGGCAGGCTTCCAGGCGGAGGCCTCCCGGTGCCGAGTGCAGTGACAGGCCTTTGGCGCTCGGCTTGGCGCGAGGTGGAGTGAAAGGTTCAGGTCCGCCTCGGATCGCTCCCCACTCAAGCCTAACCGGACCCTGCCGGCAGCGTCGGCACCCCCTGTCAGCCGCCCGCCGCTCCGTGTCCCTTCGGCTCGCGCCGGAACAGGCCGATCAACGGCGACACCACAAACTGTGCCACGGGGATCAGCACCGCGCCGACCACCAGTCCCACCACACCTGAACCCGCCGCCGTCGCCAGCCATTCCACGGCCCCCGCAACCGCCGGCACCGCGCCGGCTGCCGCGACGGCGGCGCCGTGGATGGCGTGCTCCACCCCTGGCAGGCCGTAGCTCGCCAACCCATGCACGATAATGCCGCCGCCCACCCACACCATCGCCGCCGTGCCCACGATTGCCAGCACCTTGAGGAACCAGGGCATCCCGGCCACCAGCCCGCGCCCAATCGCCTGCGTCACCGGCCGCACCGAGAGATCGAAGTCGCTAGGCTGGCCAATTTGCCGGCGAAAGATCGCCGAGATCGGGCGCTCGCCGGCCGCCATCGCCAGCCCCGCGTCGTCCGCCTTCACGATCAGCGCCACCACTCCGTAAACGCCCACTGTAATGCCGATGCCCACGATCGCCAGCACCACCGCCTGCTCCCACAGCGGCACGTCGGGTAAGGTGCCCAGCGTGATCGCCATGATCTCGGCCGATAGGATGAAGTCGGTGCCGATGGCGCCACGTATCTTGGCGTCTTCCAACGCCTTGGGGTTCTCCGGCGGTGCCAGCACCGCCGCCTCGTGGTGGCTGGCCCTGTGCGGCGCCACCGCGTGCCAGACCTTTTCCGCTCCCTCGTAGCAAAGGTAGGCCCCGCCCAGCATCAGCAGCGGCGTGATCGCCCAGGGCGCGAATAGGCTCAGCAGCAGTGCCCCGGGGAGGAGGAATAGCATCTTGTTCTTGAGCGATCCCCAGGCGATCCGTGCCACGATCGGCAGCTCGCGCGCCGCGGCAAAACCCACCACATAGCGTGGCGTCACCGCCGCGTCGTCGATCACTACGCCCGCCGCCTTGGCGCCCGCCTTGGTCGACTGCGCTACCACATCGTCCAGCGAGGCCGCCGCGACCTTGGCCAGTCCGGCGATGTCGTCCAACAGCGCGATCAACCCTGTGCTCAAGCGAAGCTCCTCTGTAACGCGCGTGCGCGACCACCATGAACGATTTGTAAGCTCACTGCGACCCTAGGAGTTCGCTTCGAAGATATCAGGACCAGGTCGCGGACGGCGCTGGTACCCGCCGGAGGGGCTAGTACTGTGTCAGGCCGAGTGCAGCTGTAGCGTTAGCTGGATGAAGCCAGAGGCAGATGGCGCGAAATGCCCTGCTGCCTCTGTATACGGGCAACCGTCGGGAGGAGGTACTTAGCGTCCAGCGTTGGCACGGAGCGGCCGGAAGAAGTTGCGGATATCCTCCGCCAGCGGGCCGGGCTGCTCGAGTGCGGCGAAGTGACCGCCCCGTGGCAGCTCGGTCCAATGCACGATGTTGAACGCGCGCTCAGCCCAGCTGCGTGGCGGCATGGGCAACTCGCGCGGGAGCCTAACAACCCCGCATGGCGGAAGGATCTTCTGGCCCGACGCAAGATGAAAGGGGCGCTCCCGCGAGCCGGCGTAAAAGCGAGCCGCCGAATGGGCCGTGTTCGTAATCCAGTAGATCATCACATCAGTGATTAGATCATCGATCGGAATCGCCTGCTGGGGCACAGTTTCGCAATCGCTCCAGCTCTTGAACTTCTCCAGCATCCAGGCCGCGAGGCCGATCGGGGAGTCGCTCAGCGCGTGGCCCAACGTCAGTGGCTTCGTCGCCTGTATGGCGATGTAGGCGCCTTCGGCCTCTGACCAGCGGCTGACCCTGTCGAGGTAATCCTGCTCTTCTGTTGTCACCGGAGGATCGGAGGGGCCCACACCTGGCCGAAAGCGGCTCGACAGGTAGTTGAGGTGCAAACCTATCATCCGCTCCGGGTGCTGCAGCCCCATTGAAGCGCTGACCCACGATCCCCAGTCACCACCCTGCGCGCCGAAGCGGGCGTAGCCGAGCCGATCCATTAGTTTGACCCACATGTCTGCCACCATCGAGTAGTTCATCCCGGGCTTGTTCGGCCGGCCGGAGAAGCCGTGGCCAGGTATGGAGGGCACAACCACCGAGAAGGCGTCCTCCTCAAGGCCCCCATGTGCCGCGGGATTGGTCAACATCGGGATGATCTGGAGCATCTCAACGAAGCTGCCGGGCCAGCCGTGCGTGATTATGAGCGGTATCGGGTTTGGCCCGCACCCTTGCTGGTGGATAAAGTGGATGGGCAAGCCGTCGATGTCCGCCGTGTAATGGTCGAGGGCGTTCAATGCGGCCTCGGTGGAGCGCCAGTCATAGCGGTGCAGCCAGTGGTCCGCGAATTCTCGCATGTAGGAGACGGGCGGCCCATAGTGCCAAGGCTCGGCATCGGTATCGTCCGTCCAACGTGTGCTCGCAATGCGTTCCCGCAGATCGGCAAGGACCTCGTCGGGCACGTGGATCGAAAACGGCTGCACAGTATCGAAGGGCATTGGACCTCCTCGCGGCTTTCACGGCCAATAAGCCCCTGGCGCAACCGCAGTCGGCAATCTATCCGTTTGATGAACAGAGTGAATACTGGTAAAGCGGTTGCAGAATTTCACTGTGTGAAAGAGTATGAACCGCCTGCGGGAGTTGCAGACACTCGTCGCAATCATCAACACCGGTGACCTCGCTGGTGCCGCCCGCCGTTTGAACCGATCGCCGCCTTCGATCAGCCGCGACCTAGCCGACTTGGAACGCCGCGCCGGCGCAACGCTGGCCGAGCGGTCTACCCGCAGTTGTCGGCCGACGCCCGCTGGTATGCGCGTTGCCGAGGATGCTCGGCCATTGGTCGCCAGCTACGCGGAAGTGATAGGCCAGGCAGCAGGGGATGCTAGCGAGCCACGTGGTCTTGTCCGTGTCACGGCCCCAATCACCTTCGGCGTGAACCTTGTGGCCCCGCTCATCACGCAGTTCCTCGATACCCGCCCTGAGGTGACAATCGACCTACAACTGCTCGATCGCGCCGTCGACCTGGTCGAAGAGGATTTCGATCTGGGAGAACAGTTCTCTGATCGCGCATCCAGTGGGTCGGCTTCGACGTGTGCTGGCCGCCGGTCCTGCTTATCTTGAAGCCGACGGCGTGCAGGCCCATCCCAGCGAGCTGGCGCAGCATAAGGTGTTAGAGCCTGTCCGAGAAGTTTATGAGCGGCCAAGCGCCTTGCCATCAGCTTGATCATCGCCAAGCGGATCAGGGCAACCGAGGTTCGGACTAGGTTTTCGAGATTGCGCGCGAGACGGCGGCAGCG
>JAESFM010000220.1_pt1 | contig 15602 bp, 17 predicted proteins | sample 9266171 | NCBI WGS metagenome assembly JAESFM01 (sample SAMN14505069, study PRJNA617099) | algae metagenome | isolation source: Hassallia sp. WJT32-NPBG1 and co-occurring heterotrophs from well developed... | place: USA: Mojave Desert, Joshua Tree National Park, California | collected 2006-06-22
TTTCTTTGATAAACCGCTCAAACACTTGCCCTAATAACATTTTTATTCTCCAAGGAAGAGATTTGCGCCTCTTTTAACCAAACTACAAATCACCCCATCACGCAACACCTTGAAAGGGCTGGTCCTGCTTCCATAGCCTGAGTTGCTCAAACTAGCACTGCGCCTACTTTATGAGCAATATTAGATTTTTTTTCAAAATTTTAATGAGAATTGTTTGCACTTGGGTTATTCTTATTTAAGAGGCTAAATTTGTAAAATTTTCAATTAGAAAATAGTACAGTTGCTTAGTTACTGCGAGTTTATAGCACTTGGAGGGCAATTAAGTTGAAATCGTTCAGCTCAGAAGTCGAAGAACAGCACACTATTGAGATGGATTGGCTAGATCGCTGGCAAGTCTATCAACGCTTGCAAGAGCTAGATATTCGTTGTTGGTGTGAAACTAATCAGCCATTAAAAGTTGAAATTAGCAATCCGATCGCAGCTATTCAACTCTGGAGTGTGATGCGACAATTCACAAGATCTCGCCAAGAGATGATTTACACTCTTGAGGATTGTTGGCAGAATAAAGCTTGATAGTCTATGTCAATTAAATTTAAATCAAAAAAGTCAAAAACCTATGAGTAAATTTGATCGTAACCAGGTATCAGAATTTTGCCTTGAAGGACGATTTCTCGATTTTGCAATCAAAGATGGCTATAAGCTCAAAGGCTTGTTGCTGGCAACTGCTGAAGGTGAATGTTATGTAAAATTAGCTAAAGATTTAAGAGCTGCTTTTAACTTGCAGTTAGCAAAAGGCACTTGGCTGCAAGTCCTGGGTGAGAAAACCTTAGATTTGAAAACTGGTGAAGTTAAGTTAAAAGCCTCACGGGTGATGGCTGCGGGGGGAGACAGGGAGACAAAAGGACAGGGGGACAGGGGGAGAACGGGGGAAAGTGTTGGTGTGTCTTCTTTTGCTGACAAGAAAGCCAAACCAGCGAAAGCGACTATATTAGTGTGTCAAAAGTCGGATTGTATGAAACGCGGTGGCACTGGGGTTTGTCGAGCGTTGGAAGCAGCTTTAAGCGATCGCTCTTTATCAAACGAAGTTACCATCAAAGGCACTGGCTGCATGAAAAACTGCAAAGCTGGTCCAAATCTAGTCATGCCAGATAAAACCCGCTACAGTCGGATTCAGGCTTCGCAAGTTCCTGCACTCATCGAAAAACATTTTGCGGACAAAATAGAAAAGCAAGAAAATCAAAGGGAAGTAGTTATATCTACAGTCAGCATTAGCTAAAACCATTCCCAGGTTCTCTTTGCCTGGAAATAAATCACATATCACAACAGCTACATCGAATCTAGACGATGACGTAATTGGCTGCTGAAAACATCGATTACGGTGACAACTATTAACAGCACTAGCATCATCGTTGTTGCTTTGGTGTACTCAAAGCCGTCTATATAACTTTTTAACTCAAAACCAATACCACCAGCTCCGACTACACCCAATACTGAAGCAGCGCGGATATTGTATTCAAACATCCATAAGGTGTAGCCTAGTCCTAATGGCATTACTTGCGGCAAAATCCCATATTGAAAAATTTGCAGCTTGGATGCTCCCGCGACTTGCAAAGATTCTACAGAACGAGGGTCAACGGCTTCGATCGCTTGTTGATAGAATTTTCCTAAGTAGCCAATGGTATAGATTCCCAAAGCCAAAGTACCTGCGGGTGCGCCAAGTCCAGTTGCAGCAACAAAAATTAGCCCTAAAATAATCGAAGGAACCGAACGCACTGCATTTTGCAGCAGATTAGCTAACCATTGCAACCAACGAGGAGCAATGTTATTGGCACTGGCAACTGCAATTGGTAAAGAAAGCATTGCACCGATGGTGGTTCCCCACAAAGACATCTGTATAGTTTCAATCAGTGCTTTAATCGCTATGTCTACAACTTCCAGGTTGGGAGGAAATAACCTGGAGACAAAATCGGTGATGTAAGGAAAGCTATTTTTAAGTAGTTCAAAATCGACTTTTAAACCTTGCAACGCCCAACTATAAAGCAGTACAACTAAGCAGACGATGAGGAGACGCCTGATCCAAGAATAGCGATTGATAAAACTAGCAAAATCTTTCATTGGTGAGAATTTTGATTGATCTGAGCAAATTTTGCTTGTAGATTATGGCAAGAACCATCATAAGCAATGCGTCCATTATCTAAAACGATCGCTCGCTGGGCGTATTCTGCTGCTATACCCAAATCATGCAAAACTGCGACAATTGTCATATTTTGCTGCGAGTGCAACTCAGATAAAGTATGCATTACTTGTTGAGATGCCATAACATCTAAGCCTGTGATTGGTTCATCGGCTAGAAGAATCTGCGGTGATTGAATTAAAGCACGAGCGATCGCTACTCGTTGTTGCTGTCCACCACTTAGTTGACTGGTTTTTTGATACGCTTGTTCTTTTAAGCCCAGCTGCTCTAACAACTGTAACGCCAAACGGCGATCGCTTTTAGGAAATCCAAACAGCGTTTGCCAAGTTTTTTTTGCACCCAAGCGTCCGCACAAAACATTTTCAATTGCTGATAATTGACGAATCAGTCCCCCACCTTGAAATAACATCCCAATGTCGCGGCGAATTTGTGGCAGATTTCGGGAATTTATTGCCACACCATTAATGTAGATGTTTCCGTGATGGATTGGCACTAACCCAACAAGCGATCGCAGTAAAGTAGACTTACCCGCACCGTTGAGTCCGAGCAAAACGACAAACTCACCACGCTTAATTTGGCAATTAATACCTTTCAGGATGGGACGATTTAGAGATGCAGCATAAGCTGTCTCGACGTTATGACACTCAATGACGGAATTCATTGTTAATTGGGCAATGGGCAATGGGCATTGGGCAATGGGCAATGGGCAATGGGCAATGGGAATAAAGCCAAATCTCTTTCTATGCCCTATGCCCCATGCCCCATGCCCAAATTATGGGCTAATTCCTGTGTTCTTGAGGGCTGCGCTGATTCCTGCTAAGTGTTGGCTATGGTCTACTCTTACCAATTCTGTAGAGTTATATAAATTACGTAGCAGTTGGTTATTTGGTGATTGATTTAACTTGAGTAGGGCATTGATAATTTTTTCCCGCATGGGGGAAGGAACATCATCATCAATAGCGATACCGTGCGCGGGTACACCAGAAATTTTATGCAGAATCCGCAACTGACTTTTTTCTGCTTCCGTAATATACGGAGCATTGAGAGCGTATTCTGACACAGCCGCTGCATCTGCCTGTCCGCGCAATACCGCTTGTAATGCTTTGCTGTAATTGCCACCGTAGGCGACTTGTCCAAAGAATCCTTCTAAGCGATCGCGGTTTGGCACTAAATTTAATGTTACCAGTTGACTAACTGGGAAAATAAACCCACTGCCAGAAGTTGGCGAGGTAAAAGCCATTCTTTTGCCCCGCAATTGTTCGAGAGTTGCTTTGGCTGAACTTCGAGTTTGCAGAGGGCTATTTTTGGCAACCACGAATACTGAGTTATAAGTGTATCTGCCAGAGTAAGTTGGACGTACTTCTGCTAGATATAAACGAGCGTTTGCCAATTGTTCAGCTTTCAATGCCGGACGGCTACTCAAGAAAGCGACATCAGCCCGATTTGCTCGCAAAGCTTCCACTGCCGCTGTATCATCGCCTACTTGCGCCTGTACTGGCATTCCTAATTCTTTAGATAAAAATGCAGCGACGGCGTTCGCTTTATTTTGCAAGTCAGTAGAATCGGATCTACTAGGAAAAATTATTGTTAAACTTTTCTGATTTTGGGCAAGTAAAGTTGATGTTTTTTGACTCGCGGTAGGCTTGGCGATAGTCGCTTGCATCCCTACAAATGTACTGACAAACAAACCTGTAAGCGCTATCAATCCAGCACCAAGTAACCCTTTTTTTCTCACACTCATTTGTAATTCTCCACTGGGAAGTATTATTAGTATTTTTGCTAATTAATTTCAATTACTATGTTAAAAACTTTAGAGGTTTAAACAAGAAAAGTCAATATGAGTCGTGCGATCTGCGCTCTTCAGCAGCGCTTGTCTATAAGACGCTGGGCGATCGCTTGTTGAATACCCAAAAAAGAAACACCCAACCACTGTTTGAAGATGGGTTGGGTGTTTAGTGCTTAACTTGATGTAATTGAGTCTACGGTATCAATATAAAAAATTATTACAGGTTATTTCATCGGACTTTTGTCATGACCTAACCATGACTAAAGTACTGGATTTTTTTATCTAGGTTGCTAAAAAGACGACTTGAAGACATTGAAAGCGATCGCTTGCACCCTGAATTCTCAACACTGGCAAACTAGGTAGAAGGAGCAAATTTTACTCTATACTTTCTCAGAGCGAGTTCAACGGCTTTTTCTAAGTCAGCGGGAGTGGGGAAAACCAAAAAGTTGCGCTTTTCTTCTTCGCTCATCGGTAGGTTGACTTGCTGCTCGAATTCTGGAAAGAATTGCTCATTTCCTGGTGATGTCATAAAAGCCAAGACTTTGGCAGGTTGTGAAGTGACATTCTTAAAAGCGTGGGCTTGTCCGATGGGAAACTGAAGAAATGCTCCGGGAATTGCAACGATAGTTTTCTCGTCAAGCTGATACTCAACTTCACCCTCAAGAATATAGTGTGCTTCTTCAAATTGGTCGTGAATGTGGGCTGGTGTAACGCTTCCCGGTTGCATCACCATCTCGGTGAGCGAATACTTTTCATCGGTATCTTTCCCTGTAGCGAGAAAGGTGTAAAAGTCACCCAGTGTTAAATATGTGGGTTTAGAGTTGAGTGTCATGGTGATTCTCCTCCTTTAATTTCAACAGCTTTCATCGTTATATGGGTGTAGTTTCAATCACGTTATGCAGTTGACGGGTGACGAAACTAAATTTTTAACAATCTTATTTGTGAAGAGTGGGGTTGAGAAAGCGATCGCTCTTTTTTAATTAATCCAACAGCCATCAAACCCAGCCAATAGTGCGTCAAAGACCAATTGACGGATAGATTTTCTGTAGAGACGGCGATTTATCGCGTCTGTCTAGACGATTTATCGCGTCTCTCTAACCTCAAAATGAATTTGACAGACTACTAGAAATAAATATCTGTGGGGTTTTAACCTCAGGTGGTGGACGATCGCTCTTTTGTCTCGACTGAAATAAAAAGCGCGATCGCCTATATGTTGACAAAAATTCAAGTCAGCGAAGACTGCAATAACTTTCGCATAGATTGCGCTTCGATATACTCAGGGAAGATGCTTGAAAAGTCCTCTAAGTCACGAATTGCTTCACGAATACGCTCTAAGGGTGCATGGCTGGAGAGAGCATATTGATACAAGGGCTGTGATAGTTCAACATTTCCACCAATTAGATAGTAAAGAGCGAGATTAAAGGTATTGCGCCAGTCTTTAGCATCTTTTTGGCAATTTTGTTCAGCAACTTTGATGGCATTATCAAGGTCAAGCCACGCTTTGTCTCCTTCGTTAAGACCTTGGTAGGCTAAAGCTCGATGATAAAGATACCGATCATTATTAGGTTCTAAGTTGATAGCACAGTTGAAGTTTTCAAGAGCCTCATTGTAGCGTTTCAGCATAAGGTAAGTTTCACCTCGTTGACCAATTGCCCAATCGTATTTAGGATCAAATTCAATGGCAAAGTCAAAATCTGTGAGAGCTTCTTCGTAACGTTTCATCAAACGGTAAGTAAAACCTCGCTGTGCGATGATCACCAAGTCGAAATTAGGATTAATAAGTTCAATAGCGCGATCAAAATCTTTGAGAGCTTCTTCGTAACGCCCCATCAAGCGGTAAGTAAAACCTCGCTGTGCGATCGCCAAGTCGAGTTTCGGATCAAGTTCAATGGCGCGGTCTAAGTCTTTGAGTGCTTCTGAGTAACGCTGCATCAAGCGGTAAGTTTCACCTCGAAGTGCGATCGCTCCGGTGTATTTAGGATAGAGTTCAATAACTCGGTCATAGTCTTTGAGAGCTTCTTCATAGCGCTCCATCAAGCTGTAAGTCTTACCTCGAAGCATGATCGCCCAAAGGTATTTCGGCTCAAGTTCAATGGCTTGGTCAAAGTCCTTGAGAGCTTCTTCGTCACGATCCATCAAGTAGTAAGTTTCACCCCGACGTGCGATTCTCCAGGCGTGTTTAGGGTCAAGTTCAATGGCTTGGTCAAAATCTTTGAGAGCTTCTTGGTAACGCTCCATCAAGCTGTAAGTCTTACCCCGATTACCGATCGCTTTAGCGTATTTAGGATTAAGTTCAATAGCGCAGTCAAAGTCTTTGAGTGCTTCTTCGTAACGCTCCATCAAGCCGTAAGTTTTACCTCGCCAACCTAGAGCGATTGTTTGCCAGTGAGGCTGAATTCCAGAATGCTGTAGCAGTGCTGTAAATATTTCTACAGCAACTTCGTAACGTTTTTCTTCAAAAGCCTCTAACCCATTGACTAGCTGCTCACCCCAGCGTTGAACTTCAGCATTATCTACATTTTTACCAGCTTGCACCATCGTTTCTGCCCAGCGCAAAGCAAAAGAGCGTTGATTGTCGAGAGCAGGAAGGAAATCATTGAGAGCTATGGACAAACTTTTTTGGGGTGTTTGACATAAGCCGTGATACAAAACATTTAGAGCGTGATTTTGCCAAGTAGTATCGCCGTATTTCTTTTCTTCATTTAGTTGCAAATTATTTCGCAGCGTGTCGTAATATTCTGCTAACTTGCCATGAAGGTCAGCCCAACTTTGCGGAGAGGAAAGACGCTTGTGGCGGAGCATTTGCGTTTTGACGACTTCATGATAAGCCCAGCCATCAGTACGTTCCTCAATAAAGGGCATTTCTTTCAGCCAGTTAAACAAATCGTCAGCTTCATCTTCCCCTCGCAACTTCGCTAACACATCTCGATTTAAACAACGCGGAATAGCAGCATCCAAAGCTAATTGTCGCCGCTTGGGATCGTCAATCCATTTTAAGAAGCGTTCTACAGCCGTACCGCTGGGATCGCCTACTTGACTAGGGTCATTGGGACTTCCAGCCGCCAAAGTTGCGACTAATAGCGGCAAGCGTCCAGAAAGACGTAAAATCACTTCAATAACACGACTGTCGATAATGCCTTTACGAGTCAAATACTGTTGAGCTTCTTCTTCCGTAAACGGTTCCAAAGGAAAACGAATCATTAACCCTTCGTAAGGCGCCCAATGATTTTTATCTAATTCTTGCCGTCCGGCGATAATAACTAATATATTTAGAGGAACTTCACCGTAACGACCTTCTAAAATTTCTCGCAGCCAGTTATCGAGAAAATCCTCGGTGCATTCATAAGTATCGAAAAACAGTGCCACGCCAGACTTCTCTGCTAATTTGGAAATATCCTGCAAAAATAGCGGAGTCAGCACTTCTACAGGTTCTTGAATTAAGCGAACTTCGTCTTTGTTGGTTAATTTCTTCGCCACATAAGACGCCCATTCTCCAGCTTGCGAGGCTACAGCATCCTCATCTATAAAGTCAAATACAGCCCCCCCAACCGGAACTCGACGCGCTAAACGCACACCTGTTTTTGCCACAGTTTTTCCCACAAAAGCGGAAAATCCTTGAGGTGCTTCGGGATCGCTTTCTAATTCTTGCCGCTTCTGACGATAAACTTTGTAGCGTTCGGTAAACTGCGGCAGTTTATGATTTTGCTGTTCTAACTGTTCAGCCAGACGACCCATAGCTTCAGGGACAGATTTTTCACTATCATCTGTATGAGCCGCGACCATTTTCGCAGACTCCGCCATTTTGCGAAACTGGCGTAACAGTGTGCTTTTACCTACACCCCCCTGACCCCAAACATTAAACAGAAAGTGCCTGCGCGAGTCTTCCAGGGACAAGTCCAGATTTTGACGAAACAGGCTAACTTGTTCTTCACGCCCGACAAAGCCTGATTGCTGCCGTTGCTGGAGGATATCTTGTAAGCTCTTGGGCTTTTTTTGTGGGTTATTCACTTCTGTTTCGGCTGGAGTGGAATTACTTACACTGTAGCTACTAACTACGCACCCCAGATTTCGGATTTTGACAAATTTATTTGTAGTAGGGTGCGTTACTGCTGAGGGTACGGCACCGTGACAGATTAGACTTATCCGTAAATTAACCTCAAAGTCTAATAACTCAAAGGTCAAAACCTAATTTTCCGATATGTCTATTAGAGCAAGATGGTGCTTTAACGAAGTAACGCACCCTAAAAGTTGAGATTGGATGATTTATTTTTTGGTAATTCCTTAAAAGGCTCAACCTTCAGCCTCAAAGGCTCAACTTCCAGCCTCAAAGGCTCAACTGTCAGCCTCAAAGGCTCAACTTCCAGCCTCAAAGGCTCAACTGTCAGCCTCAAAGGCTCAACTGTCAGCCTCAAAGGCTCAACCTTCAGCCTCAAAGGCTCAACTGTCAGCCTCAAAGGCTCAACTGTCAGCCTCAAAGGCTCAACTTCCAGCCTCAAAGGCTCAACTGTCAGCCTCTGAGCTTAAAAAATTAAAAGCCCTCAAACTAGAAGTCTGGGGCTATATAGATAAAGCCTGTAATTAACAGCTTTGTTGCTATCCCACCGGGGAATCAAATTCCCCGGCTAATAGCTAAAGTCCTCTAAAGAGGACTCAGAGAAAATATCAGTCCACAAAGCGTGGACTTGGGCTATTAGCCTGGAACTTAAGTTCCAGGCAGAATGTTGCCAGCGCTTATTTCCAGCTTTAATTCATTGAATTTTCAGGTTGCTTTTTCTTAGAACGACGGGTAAACCTGCGTCCCATTTCATCAATTACTGCATCTAAACCTGTGACATCACCGCTAGCTTTGGCATAGCCGTAAACTGCCAGCGCTGATGCATACGCTTCACTACCAGCAGCCATACAGGTATCGTCCACGAGTTCTTGCAGTTGCGTAAGTCCTAGCAAAATTGGATATAACGCCTCATACAGGGCTAAATCCCGGCGCATCTCTTCCAAATTAAAAGAACGGGGCAAAAATTCAGGGTTTTGTGTCGCCACTTCCAAGGCTTTGCTGACAAAAGCCCGACTTTTATCACCCATCTTTACTATTGTTCGGCGGTCTTCCGTTGTCAAATCAATCAAAAACGGTAACTTTTGCCGAATAGTGGCGATCGCATCCATCACTGCCAGCCGATCTGTTGCAGAAAAATTCGCACTGATTTTATTGTCTGCCATTTTCCTTACTCCGTTGAGTTGACTAAAGTAAGTATTCCCAAATAGAGAGAGCGATCGCACTTACTGCTTGATGGAAAGACAAAAAAGAAATAAAATCAAGGTTCTATTTCTAGCAAAAGCGCCCGATAACCTGCTTGGGAAAAGTGTTGATCAGCTGTTGCGGCAATGATTAAATTTTGCTACTGCATGACAACAAAAGAAATACAATCAGTTAGCCCCCAGGTTTTGTCTGGGCGAGACTGGTAGAGTTGTAAAGCACGGGTTAACAATTGTGTGTCTACACTCACAACGCGCATATTTTGAGTTTGATAGCATTGCTGGATAAACTGAATCGCTGCTGGGCGATTAAAAGCACTTAAAGCATTACCAACTTCGATTAAAACAGCTTCAGTCACCCATACTTCAGCAGCATTTCTCACACGCGGTAGTAGCGCTCTGGCTCGGATATGATATTGATCGCGCCCGTTGAGTAAAGCTTGGATAAAAACAGTGTCCAAAAATATGCGATCGCCCGTCATGTAGTAATATCAGGCTGATGTTTTGGTGTGCCATATAAATAATGGTCATGTTGACTTGCCCAATCATCTGGTGCGTCAACCGTTCCAGCTAAATCTTCTAATACATCCCACACATCAGCGGTTGATGAGCTATTGTTTTCAGAAACAATAGTAATTAAGTAGCGCTTGTTCGGTTCTAATTCAAGCGGTGTATCTGGTCGCAAAACAGAACCATCAAATGTAACCGTTAATATTTTGCTCATTGATATCTTCCTCGCAATCTAAGCTGCATATCGGATTATTTCAACTTCCGCACCATTGTTAACAGCCACTTCTGCTCGTTGTAACACTTGCTCAGTAATGCTATTGTTCAAGTAATATTCCCCGCAGTTATCACAAACTTCTGCCGGCACTTTTTTAATAACAACTATACACTCGTCTCTTTCTAAAGTGACAGTCACTAAGCCTGGTTTGGTTTGTCCATGCTTACAAATGACACACCTCATGGTTATAATCTCCGAGAAATGAGCCAAAGACGCGATAAATCGCGTCTCTACAAAGGGTTTTGAGTAACGCATAATTAATTTTTCCGACGTTTGTCGAATACATTTACACCCTAAATCACCGCGATACAATCAATTTCCACCAAAACATCCTTAGGTAAACGCGACACCTGCACACAAGCACGCGCCGGCGCAGTAGCTTCATCAAAAAACTTTGCATAAACTGCATTCATCGCCGCGAAATCATTCATATCAGCTAAAAACACAGTCGTCTTCACCACATCATCAAACCCCGCCCCAGAAGCTTGCAGAATTGCTTCTAAATTCGCCATCACCTGCTGTGTTTGCCGCGTCACATCTCCCGCCCCAACAATCTCCCCCGAACCCGCATCAAGGGGAATTTGCCCAGCGACAAACACCAATTCACCAGAAACAGCGATCGCTTGATTATAAGGTCCCACCGGAGCCGGTGCTTTCTCTGTCTGAATCACCCTTTTACTCATCATCTCTCCTCTGCTACAAGTGCGGTTCGTTTTCTACCCTAACCTGGGACGTATACCATAATGCCGATACCGCCAATAATCCCGCAAAATGCGATCGTGGTCAAAACATAAATTACCAGGCACACGCCAAGACTCAAACATCGCGACACTTTTCGCATCATCCCCCGCTTTTGGCTCACCCGTCGCTGTTGCCAAAAACACAATACTTAGCGTATGTTGACGGGGATCGCGACTAGGGTCAGAATACACCAGAAATTGTTCTATTAATTCTACCTGCAAACCAGTCTCCTCCTCGGCTTCGCGCCGCGCTGCCACTTCCACAGATTCCCCATAATCAACAAAACCACCAGGAATTGCCCAACCCAAAGGAGGATTATGTCTTTCGATTAACACTATTGGTCGATGAGGACGATCAACCAATTCGATGATGATATCAACTGTCGGAGCCGGATTGCGGTAAGACATGGTTATTAGGAATGTGGTAGAGACGCAATTCATCGCGTCTGTTAGGAGTTTTTTGTCAACCAACAACTAACTACTGTTACGTGATAAATTCTATGCGATCGCGAGCGCGTGTCTTCAGACAATCGGTTCTTTCTATAATTCAGGTAAAGCAATGCCTTTTTTGAGATCCAGCGGTATTTTACTTCATCCCACCTCATTTCCCAGTCGATTCGGCATTGGTGACTTAGGAGTAGAAGCTTACGCTTTTATTGATTTCTTGAGAGAAACTCAGCAACAATATTGGCAAGTTCTGCCATTAGGACCGACTGGTTACGGTAATTCTCCTTATGCTTCTTATTCAGCAGTAGCAGGAAACCCTCAACTCATCAGCCCCCAAAAACTGCTAGAGCAAGGTTTGCTATCAGAAGAAGATTTTGCTAATTTACCAGGATTTGAGCCGAATAAAGTCAACTACGAGCAAGTTGTACCATTTAAGATTGGGCTATTAAAGAAAGCCTGCGAGAACTTTAAAACCCAAGCAGGACCTGCACAACAAAAAGAATTTGCTGGTTTTTGTGACATCAAAGCTTATTGGTTGGATGATTACGCCTTATTTATGGCATTGAAAGATGCCAACCAAGGTGCAAGCTGGCATACTTGGGAACCAGAAGTGCGATCGCGCCAACCAGAAGCAATGGATCGAGTGCGGCAAGAAATGGATGCGGTGATTTTTTATTACAAATACACGCAATATGAATTTTTCCGCCAGTGGTCTGAGTTGAAGAGCTATGCCAACATAGCTGGTATAGAAATTATTGGTGATATCCCCATCTACGTAGCTCACGACAGCGCTGATGTTTGGTCTAATCCTGATATTTTTTGCTTAGATGAAAACACAGGAGAAGCCTCATTAATGGCAGGAGTTCCACCAGATTACTTTAGCGCTACCGGTCAATTGTGGGGCAACCCAGTTTACAAGTGGGACGAATTAGAAAAACAAAACTTTAAATGGTGGGTGAAGCGCTTTGAAGCAATGCTGGATTACATAGACGTAATTCGCATCGACCACTTTCGCGGATTTGAAGCTTACTGGGCTGTCAAACAAGGTGAACAGACAGCCATGAATGGAGAGTGGATCAAAGCCCCAGGAGACAAATTATTTGAGGAAATCAAACAAAGATTGGGCAAGCTGCCGGTTTTGGCGGAAGATTTAGGTGTAATCACCCCAGAGGTAGAAGCACTGCGCGACAAATTTGAATTTCCGGGCATGAAAGTTTTGCAATTTGCCTTTGGTTCCGATCCCGGTAATGGCTTTTTACCGTTCAATTACCCCCGAAACGCCGTAGTTTACACCGGCACTCACGACAACGACACAACCATAGGCTGGTTCAATCAAGCGTCGGACTGGGAAAAGCGAAACTTGTTGCTTTATTTAGGTTCTGTCAGTCCTGAAGGCATTCACTGGGATTTAATTCGACTTGCCTTGAGTTCTGTAGCAAATCAGGCAATTATCCCCTTACAAGATGTTTTAGGATTAGACAGCCAAGGGCGGATGAATACGCCTAGCGTTGCCGAAGGTAACTGGGACTGGCGATATCAATCAGAAGCTTTAACCCATGAATTAAGATCAAAGCTGAAAGATCTCACCACCCTTTATGGTCGTGCCCCACAGGTGAACTGAGATAGGGGGAGTGGGGGAGGGGGAGACAAGGGGACAAGGAGAATAATTCTCTCCCCATCCCCCCCTCTCCCCCTCTCCCCATCCCCTTGCTCTCTCCTCAAGTCCCAGCCCTGGCAGCAACTATGACTTGTTTGACTTTCCCAACATCTCCCATTGGCTTGGCTTGCTCTTTATTGACACTTACCAACACTGCCCCTGCGTTGCCGGCTTTAACTGTCAGTTGATCTTGAGCTTTCCAAGTGCGTTGGGTTCCTTGTGGCAATTCGCCTTCAAACTGAGTTTTACCATCAGCTACTACGCGAATCCAAGATTTCTCCTTTAAGGTCACACCAATCTGCACTGCCTGTCCGTTAGTGGTGATATTGCTAACAGCTTGAAGTTCTGGCTGTGTTTGTTTCGGCTGAATCTGTGCTTTTTCCGTACCTTCGCTATTGTTTGCTTGGATAGCGGCATTATTCAATAATTGAGATAAGCCGTTAACAGAACAGACAATCAAACCGATGTAAAGCACGTAAAGATGAAAAGGACGCAGCACTTGACCAAAGGGCGTAGGTTTCCAACCAGGTGTAAGGTTAACGCGATTTGAGCCTACGGGGAAACTCTTAGCAAATTCCGCTCCATCTAACCCCAGTGCATCAGCAAATTGCCTAATTAAACCGCGAATATAAATTGGTTCTGGCAAATCACCTAAATTGCCTTCTTCGATCCCCTGCAACAACCGACGGGGAATCATGGTTAATGCGACCATTTCATCCAAGGATAAACCTTGTTCTTGACGCTTTACCCAAAGTTGACCGCCCAATTCTGCCAACTTTTCGGCTCGTAATTGCTCCACAGAAATTACTGGTTGGTCATCATTCTTGCTTTTTTGCCATTTCATGATTGTTTGATACTCCTAAACCCAGCTGAATCATTAATAGGTATGTGCTTAATTTGCTCTTGCAAAAAGCGAATCTCATCATCTTTTAGGGAACGATATGAACCTTCAGCTAAAGAAGGTTCTCCGGGCTTTTCTAATTGAATTGGACCTATGGCTGTGCGGTGCAGCTTAATCACTGGGTATCCCAGCAGTTCGGCTACACGGCGAATCTGACGATTTCTTCCCTCCTTTAAAATAATTTCTAGGCAGCTTTCATCTGTCAAACTTTTTATTAGGCGCACTTGCGCCGATCGTGTTTTTTTACCCTCCAGCATCACACCCTGACGCCATTTTTGTAACACTGATTCTGGAGGATGACCTTTTACCAAAACACGATAAGTCTTAGGAATATTGTGGCTGGGATGAGTTAACCCAAATGTCAAGTTTCCATCATTTGTAAGTATTAATGCCCCTGTAGAGTATGCATCTAAACGACCAACTGGATGAATGCCTTGATTTTCTCTTAATTCTTTCGGTAGTAGATGCAAAACTGTTGGTCGTCCTTGAGGATCTTCGCAGGTGGAAACTATTCCAGCCGGTTTGTGTACTAATAAATAAATTAAAGCTGGACGCACAAGACTAGATATCGGCTTGCCATCTACTGTGATGGTGTCTATGAGCGGGTCAGCTTTTTGACCTAAATGCGCTAATGCGCCATTGATCCGCACCCGCGATCGCCCGATCATTTCTTCGGCTTCGCGTCTTGAGGCTATACCCCATTTGGATAGAATCTTTTGTAACCTTTCCTCCATGTTGAAATTACTTATATTTTTTTAAGGATTAAATTAACTATAATACTTGCATTTTGTTGGTGATAGCCACAAATGCTACAGTTGAATTCTGTTTGAGCGCTTAATTGCTTGCCATATAGACAGTCATCAAAAAGTTGATTAGATGCATAAAGAAAATTCATCGCCCAAAAATCCCCACAAGATACGCATCATAACCAATGTACTAAAAACAGCACTAAAGCTGTGGTTGCGATCGCAAGTCAGCCAGATATCGCAACTGGAAGTGGAAATTCAAGCAAGCGATCGCCAACTTCTTTCCGGTCGCATTCCTGGAGTATCTATTTTTGCTAATCATGGAATTTATCAAGGTCTCCATCTCACAGAAATTTTACTAAAAGCAGAAAATATAAGGATAAACATCGGCGCAGTACTCAAGGGACAACCGCTGCGTCTGTTAGAAACAGTACCAGTAGTTGGCGAGGTTATCCTGAACGAGGAGGATCTTAAAGCTTCTCTCTCATCGGAATTATTATCGACTGCTTTAAATGATGTACTGCTAAAACTATTACCAGAACACAAGGGAAATTCCAAGCCAACTGCTTGGCAAAAAATATCTCTAGCAAATAATAAATTGATAGTTTGCGGAATACAAGCACCCGAAACCAATCCCACCACGATTGAGATGAGTGTAAGCGTAGAATTACTCAGCGGTCATGAATTGCAACTGTCACAAATCCAAATAAAACAGGATACCGCAGTGCTTACAGAGGGTAATCAAGGACACTATCTGGATCTAGGTACAGATGTCGATATCCAAGAATTAAAGCTGATCCCAGGTAAACTAGTCTGTCGTGGAGGGATTAAGGTTAATCCCTAATGATTAAGAATTAAAAATAAAAAATAATTATTGTTGATTTTTTCTTATGTCTCTAATTTCAACGGCATTAGGCATGGGGCATTGAGCATTGGGTATTGTCGAAGTAAAATTCTGAAACTTCTTTTTATCATTCTTCCGCGAGAAGACTCCCGTCACACCGGAACGGTTGGCGGTGAGACGGCAGTCGCTTCAAGTCGGCGGAGCCGCCCAACGCGCTGCCTCATGAATCGCGGGTCAAGAGCGAGACACC